>UPTG01002001.1_pt1 | contig 14527 bp, 8 predicted proteins | sample 2160121 | NCBI WGS metagenome assembly UPTG01 (sample SAMN06266255, study PRJEB28933) | marine metagenome | isolation source: Columbia River Estuary | place: USA:Columbia River Estuary, USA | collected 2014-07-27
GATCAACATGTGCGAGAAGCGAAAGCGCTGACAGCAGGTATGATCACTATGATTGATGATCACATTGGTCGCGTTATCGATGCGCTGAAAGCATCGGGCGAGTATGACAATACGGTGATCATCTTTACCTCTGATCAGGGATTCGCCTGGGGCCAGCACGGGTCCCAGGAAAAATGGATGCCCTATGATGCCAACATCTGCGCGCCGCTTATTTTCTCAGCACCGGGGCTGATCAAGCCGGGGACTGTTTGCAAGGAAGCGGTCAATGGGGTTGATATCACCAGCACGATCCACTCGCTCGCAGGTATCGAGCCCGAGTGGAAGATGCACGGGCGCGATCTCATGGGGTTACTCACCAGCCCTGATGGGAAACTCAAGGAGCCGATGCTGATGATTAATACCATCTATAAATACGGTGACCGCGTGGTGGAGACGCTCAAGGCGAAGGACTACGATGCGTTCAAGCGCAGGGACCTGTATGCCTGGATGATGATGCGGGACGGCAAATACAAGTACATCCGGCATTTCAAAGATGACGTCATTGAGGAACTCTACGATCTGGAAAAAGATCCCGATGAGCTGAACAACTTGGCGGTGAATGCTGGGTATGCAGATAAGCTGATCGAGCTCAGAGGCAAAGCGGTAGAGGAATTCCGTAACAAGGACGGCGATTTTGTTGATCATCTCCCCGAGCCGAAGGAAGCCAGTAGATGAGGGTTGGTAAGAGTGAGGGGACTTCAGCTGTCGCATAATGTGAAGTTTTTTGACGCATCACGACATTGACGCCTTACCCCGGTTATGGTTATTGTATTCATTGTAACGAATATTTAAATATAACCATAAATCAAAACCCCGAAATGAAGACACCAAAGCAAAACACAAAGCCTGGCTTGATCTCCGCGTTCAAAAAGCAAATTCCTAGCAGTCAAGCTCAACAAACGAAACTTATGAAAAACTCTTATCTTATCCGTAGCTCCGCATTTTCTGTAGCCTTGCTCGCGGTTAGCTTTATTGCCTCAAACTCTGCGCGTGCGGCTGTTGTTGCCATGATTGATGTCGGCGGCGTTGTAGACATCGACACCGATCTCGGATCGCTTACGAAGGACGATATGCAGACCTTGATCACTACGACAAATGACCTGACGATGGCGGGGGTGCTCGATTCGGAAGGTACATGGCCCGGAGTGGGTGCTGGTACTTTCGAAAACGAAATCGGAGCGCTGTCAGACAAAATCACCGGGGCGGAAAGGTATGGTCGCACCGGAGGCGCTGGTCAGTATGCGTCTGGATCGCGATGGGGTTTTATTCCATCCGCCGAAAATGAGACGTGGACGCCGGATGTCTTATACATCGGACCCAACAGCAACGCCGGACTCACCCACTTCGGGCTGATTACTACAACCGCTACCAATAACGACAGACTGATTGTCACCGTGACTTACAGCGACGCCTCGACCGAAGCCTTGTTGGGGGTTGCCGGCGAAACCAATTGGATGGGTTTTCACAAAGATGGGGAGATAATCACATCCATTCAATTGACCGAAAGTGCTACGGGGGGTGTCTTTGCCAACTACGACGATGTATCTCTTGTGTTCGCAGTTCCCGAGCCGTCCTCCACGGCATTGCTCGGCCTCGGTGGCCTCGCCCTCGTTCTGCGCCGCAAGCGGAGCTGATAGCGGAGGAGTGATGGGGGATAGCCGCGAAGCGGCCCATTTCAGCTTTCCGAATTTCAGCTTTCAACTTTTCCCAAAGCCCTGCCGTTGCCCGGCGGGGCTTTTTGCTGTCCATGGTGTGGCTCTATTCCCAGACGTCTTGCCAAAATGATGGTTTTGATCGGGTTTTTAAAGGTCAGCGATTGAGTTGGCCGCCCTCACGCGATCCCAAATAGATCGGATTTTGTGTCTATGGCCTAGACTATTCCAGCCTCTGCTGAATCTGGGCATCCCCCATATGGGCTCTTGCAAGGTGCCCTGTATCACCTATTTTTGGTATTACATTTCTTGCATTCCTTGACATTTCACGGCGATACACTGCGTAAGTCTGAAGAGTGCAAGAATGCATCATTGAACTTGATCTGAATATCCCATGAATCGCCGTCAATTTATCAAAAAGCAGGTGGCAGGCACTGCCATCCTAGCTGCCTCCGGTCTGGTGCACAAAGCAAGTGCCGAGAACTTGCCTTCTCCAGATCCTAAAAACCCAGACGTGCTTGATGTCGATGTGCTTGTTGTGGGTGGAGGGTCTGCGGGTCACGTTGCCGCGATTCAAGCAGGACGCATGGGGGCGAAGACGGTTTTATTGGAACGCAACTCTCAGCTCGGAGGCACCACCACCACCGGCGGGGTTTGTTTTCCGGGTTTGTTTCATGCGTGGGGCAAGCAGGTTGTCGGTGGTATCGGCTGGGAGCTGGTGGCGAAGTCGGTGGAAGTGGACGGCAGACAGTTACAGGATTTCACCAAGGTGCACGGCTCGCATGTTCCTTATCATGTTGATATCAATGCGCAGCTCTATTCACTACTAGCGGAGGAGGCCTGTCTGGATGCTGGGGTCTCACTGGCCTACTACCAGTTTCCTCAGAAGGTGGAGCAAACAGCAGATGGCTGGCTGGTCGACGTGGTCGGGCAGGGGGTTGCTTATCAGTTACGCTGTGCCCAGATTATTGACTGCACGGGAGGTGCTGAGGTTGTCGGCATGTTGGGCATGGAGCGCATGAGAGGGGAAACCCGCCAGCCGGGAACCCATGTGGTTACCTTTAAGGGTTTTGATACAAAAGTGGTTCGGGAAAACGCGGCCCTCATCAAGAAGAAATACAATGAGGCCATCAAAAACGGCACACTCCAAAAAGGCGATACCTGGACAGGTAATATCATGGGGGTGATCGCGAGCACACGCGGCAACACCAATCACATCTTTGGCGCGGATTCCACCAATGCGGCTACACAGACTCAGACTAACCTGGCAGGCCGGAAGTGTGTATTGCGCTTGCTCAAGTTTTTCAAAACGATCCCTGGAGGTGAAAAGGCATCAATCAATAAGATGATGAATGAGACTGCCAGTCGTGAAACCTACCGCATCAAAGGCGAGACGATGATCACGGTGCACGACTACACTTCCGGCAGGGTTTTTGAGGATGCCTTGTGTTATTCATTTTACCCGATTGATCTGCACGATGAAAAAGGCGTGGTGCCAAGGCATCTTAAACATGGCACGGTGCCCACGATTCCCAGAGGAGCACTCATTCCCAAGGGTTCGAAGAATATCATGGTTGCCGGTCGCTGTGTATCGAGTGATCGCTTGGCGAACTCGGCGGCACGTGTGCAGGCCAGTAGCATGGGCATGGGCCAGGCGGCTGCCGTTACCGCCGTGCTGGCCGCTAGACTGAAGACAACGCCTGGAGAGGTTCCCTTGGAGAAAATCCACGCCGAGCTTAAAAAGCATAAGGCGATTGTGCCAGCGAGATCATAGAGGTAGCTTGGCTCAGAAGATATGAAGCGAAACGTTGTCTCCCTCACCATTGCCGTGCTTTTTCTGACACTGGCAGTGACGGGAGTGATGGGCTTTTTTCTGCCCTTTAATATTCTAACCGTATCGGTGCACGCGCTGTTGGGTTTTGTGTTTATTGGCTCGATTGCGTTGCATCTGAAGAACAATTTTCGCCAACTCAAAAACTACTTTACCAGTAAGACAGCCCTGCTGGTGATATTCTGCGTGGCAGCTCTGGTAACCGTGATTTTGATTCAGCCTAAGCCTGTGATGGCGATTCTGGGGCTGAGCAAAAACCTCGGGCCGGCGGCGGATCGCTTTAAGCTCAAGGACACGAAGGTCGTCTATAACTACACCCCCGCGCCGCATTACAAGATGCAGCTGAATTTCAAGGGGGGCAGTGCCTTTGATGCGGGAAATCCTCCTCATATGGCCATCTGGCTGGAAAACACCTCACGCTACCATCTCAAGACCCTCTATCATAGCAAGGCACCTGACGCACAACAGATGCTGCCTTACTGGGATTATAAAAAGACTGAGTATGAGAAGTATAAGGCCGAGAGCGAAGCGGCTGAGGAAGCTGGGGAAAAGCAGGTCGAAGACGTTGATGCTCTGAGCTCGGCAACGCCTAACGAAAGTTTCGACCCAGCGGATTATATCGTTCCCACGGACCCAGAAAAAGAAACGCCTTATCGCCTGCTCATCGAGATCAATGCTCCTGATGATGGCAATGAGCATTACCCAGATCAGCCGTCGCTGGTTTACGTAGTCGAGGTCGATAATAAGCATCCACGTAGCTATCAGGTGCTCGATCTTGTAGGTTACCCCAAGTCAGAAATGGACGAGGAAGAGGGGGAGCTCGAGTGGTCACTTCTTTATGCTGATGGAACCATCACCACAGCGCATGATCTTTTTGATAGTGCCTTGCTTCTAATCGAGCGCTCGGAGTCCTTGGAGTGAGCCCGTGATGAATCGCAAATTCACCGTCATTATTTTGCTGCTCTTGGCGTTGGCCGGCGTCTTGATTGCCATCAAAAATGGGAACGAGAAAACGAGCTTTCACACCTTTCGTGGTAGCATTTTCGGCACCCGCTACCAGGTGCAATATCGTGCGCATGAGCAGCTGGGAATGGAGGCTGAGGATATTCAGGCAGAGGTGGAAAAGGCTCTTCAGCGCATTGATCAAATGGCGTCCACTTGGAAAACCGATTCCGAAATATCGCGTTACAATCGTGCTGTGGTGAAAGATGAATTCCAGCTCTCTGCGGAATTGAACGAGCTCATCGAGCGTTCAGAACAATGGAAATCCCGCACCGGTGGCGCCTTTGATATTCACCACACAGGCGAGGGAATTGATGTCTCTGCCATCGCCAAGGGCTATGCGGTGGATCGCATTATTGATTACTTGGATCACAAACTTAAGATCGAGGATTGCTTGGTCGAGATCGGCGGTGAAATCAAAGCCCGTGGTCACAACGCCAAGGGGAAGCCATGGAAGGTGGCCATATACATTCCGCCCTCCCACTCACACATCATGGGCCCGCGGCTAACGCTTAGCAATACCTCGATGGCGACTTCGGGGCAGTACTTCAAAGAGGGGCATATTAAGAATGCTGCCACGGGAAAGATTCCTGAGCATGACTTGCTCTCTTGCACCGTCATTACACATTCTAACACAGACGCAGACGCGCTCGCCACAGCACTTTACGTGATGGGCTGTGAGGCTGGTCTTGCGTGGGCGAATGAAAACGAGGTCGAGGTGATCTTTATCGAGAACGATGGAACCGTGATTGAATCCATGGGGCGCGTTAATCGCAGAGATTAACTGAGGATGCCCTTGATGACCTTGGCGGGCTCGACGCCGGTGAGTTTCATGTCGAGGCCTTGGAAGGGGTAGGTGAAGCGGTTGCTGTGCAGACCCAGCTGATGGAGCATGGTGGCGTGCAGGTCGCGCACGTTGACCACATCCTTGATGGCGCTGTAGCCTAGTTCGTCAGTCTCGCCGTAGCTCATGCCCGGTTTCATGCCGCCGCCTGCCATCCACATGGAGAAGCCTTTGATGTGGTGGTCGCGGCCAGCGCTTCCTTTGCCACCCTGATACATCGGTGTGCGGCCGAATTCACCACCCCAGACGATCAGGGTGTCCTCGAGCATACCGCGTTGCTTGAGATCAGTGAGCAAGGCCCAGGTGGCGCGGTCGGTGTGCTCACAGCAGACCTTCATGTATTTATCGAGGTCGCCGTGGTGATCCCAGCCGCGGTGGTAGAGCTGAATAAAGCGCACGCCTTTTTCCGCGAGGCGGCGAGCGAGTAGGCAGTTGGAGGCGTAGGATCCGTCACCGGGGGTAGCGCCATACATATCGAGGGTGCTCTGTGGTTCCTTGGTGACGTCCATGAGGTCGGGAACGGAGGTTTGCATCCGGAAGGCCATCTCGTAGGCGGCAATGCGGGTTTCGATCTCGGGGTCACGGATCTGGCCGAGTTTTTTCTTATCGAGCTGGATGATGGATTTGATTAGCTCGTCTTGCTGCTTGATGCTAACACCCTTCGGACGGCCGAGGTAGTGGACGGGGTCACCAGCGGCATTAAACTCGACACCCTGATAGCGGCTGGGGAGAAATCCTGCGGACCACTGCCGTGAGGCGATGGGTTGTGGGTTGCGTCCACCGACACTGGTGAGGACGACAAAGCCGGGTAGGTTTTGGGAGAGCGAGCCGAGGCCGTAGTTCACCCAGGCACCCATGGACGGGCGGCCGCTGATGGCAGTGCCCGTATTCATGAAGGTGTGGGCTGGGTCATGGTTGATTTGCTCGGTGACCATGGATTTGATCACGGTGATGTCATCGGCCATCTTAGCCGTCCATGGCAGGTAATCGCTGACCATCAGGCCGCTTTTGCCGTGGGGGCGGAACTTGGCCTGGTGACCGAGCACCTTGAGCTCCTTGCCTTGAAGCTGGGCGATGGGTTGCCCCTTGGTGAAGGATTCCGGCATCGCCTGGCCATCGAGACGGTCGAGCTCGGGTTTGTAGTCGAAGGTTTCCAGGTGTGACGGGCCTCCCGCCATGCACAGGAAGATGACCCGCTTTGCCTTGGGCGCGAAGTGAGGAGAGGACGGGTAAATGTTCGAAGCTGCCGAGGCCGACCTGGTGCCCATGAGCGAGGACAAGGCTGCGGAGCCAAGGCCGAGTCCGGCTTGTCCGAGGAAAGTGCGTCTTGTTTGGTTGGGATGCATTTTTGAATGGAGAATAGTGAATAGCGAATGTTAGTTTGGCTTACTTTGTTCCGATTACGGAGGGGGTTACATTCTAGTTACGGTAAGTGAATTCGTAGAGGTTGAAGAGTCCGCGGGCAACGGTGGTCCATGAGGCTAGATCGGCAGGTGAGATGTCGGTGGCAGCTGGGCTTATGCCGGCTTTGCCTAGCTGGCTGGCTTGGTCTTCATGGCCATCGTATTGAGCAAGGCTGTCTTGCTGCAGCTTTTGGAAGATGGCCTTTTCCTCGGCGTCGGGATCGCGGTTGAGCGCGTGTTGGAAGGCGTAGTGGATTCTCTGCTCAAAGGAGTTTCCGCCTTTGGTGATGATCTTATGGGCAAAGACACGGGCGGCTTCGACAAAGGTGGGGTCATTGAGCAGCACCAGGGCGGCATTGGGTGTATTGGAGCGCGCCCGTTCTGCGGTGCATTCTTCCCGGCTGGGAGCATCGAGGGCCTTCATCATGGGGTGTAGGAACATGCGCTGCCAGTGAACGTAGAGGCCGCGGCGCCATTGATTTGCGCTGTTGTCTTGGCTGTATTTACGTGGCGGGAAGTTGAGGTGCTGGTAGTAGCCGGCAGGTTGGTAAGGTTTGGCACTGGAGCCGCCGACCTCGTCGACGAGAAGCCCGCTGACCGCAAGGGCGTTGTCCCGGATTAGCTCGGCGGGCAGGCGGTAGCGGGACTGGCGGTCAACCAGAGCGTTGGCGGGATCGCGTGTAAGCATCTCAGCTGTGGCTAGGGAAGCTTGGCGGTAGGTACGGCTGGTGACGAGCAGACGAACCATGGCCTTCATATCCCATCCGGATTCGTGAAAAGTTACGGCTAGAGCATCGAGTAGCGCCGGGTTGACCGGAGCTTGGCCCTGGCCACCGAAGTCTGAGAGTGAGGGCGAGATACCGCGGCCAAAGAAGAGATACCAGAAGCGGTTGGCAAAGACGCGGGCGGTGAGTGCTCCGCTGCCCTTAGCGGGATCGGTCAGCCAGTTGGCGAGGTCAAGGCGCGTGGCACGCTGGCCTTCGGGGAGTTCGAGCTGGCCCATAAATTCCGGAATGGCAGGCTTGACGATTTCACCACTATCGTCCTGCCAGTTGCCCCGGGGCAGGATGCGCATGGTGCGTGGTTCCTCAGCGACGGTGATCATGGTTCGTCGGCCTTGCTTTGCGAGTGTCTGGTGTTGCTTGCGTAGGGCGTAGAAGGCGTTGAGCTTTTCTTGTGAAGCGATCGCAGCGATTTTCTGCTCGGCATCCCTTATCCTTACCTGCAGAGCCGCTTTTTGCTGGGCATTTTGTAACGCTTTTAACTTGCCAGTCCATTTGCTGCGCAGTTGCTCTAAGTGGCTGAGCCGGTCTTGAGTATGGCGTGGCACGATCTTGACCATTTCCGCCTCCAGCCGGTCTGCCTTTGGCTGAAGCTCAGGATTAAAGATGACCATCTCTGGTGGTCGAATCGTGGGCAGTATGTTGCCAGTGTAGCCCTTGTCGTGAATATCGGCAAAGAAGGCAGCCATAGTGTAGTGATCCTTGATGGTGTAGGGGTCGTATTTGTGGTCATGACACTGGGCACAGCCCACGGTGGCGCCCATCCAGACCTCTGAGACGTTGCGCACCCGGTCGGCGGCGTAGATGGCGTTGTATTCCTTGAGCTGAATGCCGCCCTCGTGTGAGGTCTGCAGCAGGCGGTTGTAGCCGGAGGCGACTTTCTGCCAAGTAGTCGGGTTGGGCAAGAGGTCTCCTGCGAGCTGCTCGCGGGTGAACTGGTCAAAAGGGGTGTTGTTGTTGAAGGCCTTAATGACGTAGTCCCGGTAGGGCGAGATGTTGTGGTCCTGATCGCCGTGGTAGCCGACAGTGTCTGCGTAGCGAACCAGGTCGAGCCAGTAGATGGCCATGCGTTCCCCGAAATGGGGGGAGGAGATCAGGGTGTCAACCAACTGCTCGTAGGTGATTTTCTTGTTTTGGAAGTCGGTGACCAATTTGGGCTCCGGGGGCAGGCCGGTGAGGTCAAAAGAAAGCCTGCGTGTCAGGGTTACGGGGTCTGCCTCGGGCGAGGGGGAGAGGCCTTTCTTTTCCAGACGTCCGAGCACAAAGTGATCAAGCCAGTTGGCGGGCCAGTCGGATTGTTTCACCATGGGTGCCGGGTGTTTGACGGGTGCGACATAGGCCCAGGGGTCTTCGTAAACGGCCCCCTCCTTGATCCATTGCTTGAGGATTTCAATTTCCTTGGGCTTGAGGGATTTGTGCGATTCCACCGGAGGCATGGGATCTTCTTTATCGAAGATGCGGATCATGAACTCGCTTAGCTCAGGTTTGCCGGGAACGATGGCTGTCTTGCCTGTTTCCTTGAGTTTGGTATAGGCGCCTTCCGCGGTGTCGAGACGGAGTCCGGCTTCGCGATGCTTGGAATCCGGTCCGTGGCAGAAAAAGCACTTGTCCGAGAGAATGGGACGAATGTCGGTATTGAAATCAATGCGCTTCTCGGCCCAGGAGATTTGGACGAGGGCGAGGAAAAGGAAGGTGTTCTTCAGCATCGGATGGGTGAGTCTAGAGAAAATAAGCGGCTCGCCCACTCCGAAATTTTAGATAAATTGGGGAATTCCGGGCTTTCCTTTTTGAGTAGTGAATCGTTTCTTCGTTTCCTTGTATTGAAGTTTTCAGTTCTCTCTTTTCTCGCGGCGTTGACTCTTTTGGCTGGAGCCAAGAACAATCAGCCCAACATTGTCTTTTTCTTTACTGATGATCAAACATCGAGTGCTTTGGGATGTTATGGTCACCCGCTAGCCAAGACTCCCAATATTGACCGTTTAGCCAATGAGGGAACAAGGTTTGAGAATGCCTTTGTGAGTCAGTCAATTTGCTGGGTAAGCCGGACGACAATCCTGACCGGATTGACTGGACGAAGTTATGGCGTTCCTGGAAACCATGACATGGCCAAGCCTGAAGCGGTGGAGAAGCTCTATGTGGATTATTTGAGAGATGCTGGATACCGCACTGGTTTTGCCGGTAAGTGGCATGCGAAAATGCCCAAAGGGTGGAAAGCCCAGGATCATTTTGATGAGTTTCATCCAATTGGCAGAAATCCGTTTTATAAAAAACAGGAGGATGGAACTCTTCGCCATGAAACGGAACTTATCGTGGATCGTGGTATCGAATTTATTAAGAATCAGCCTAAGGATAAACCGTTCGCCATGAATATGTGGTTTAATGCCTGCCATGCTGAAGATGGTGACCGGCGTCCTGGAATTGGACATTTCCCTTGGCCCCGAGCGATGGATGGAATGTATGAGGACGATGAGATTTCTCCTCCCCGATTGAACGATCCAGAGATTTTTGAAAAACAACCGGACTTTTTAAAAACCACCATTAACCGGGAACGTTTTTTTTGGCGTTGGAATACAGATGAACGCTATCGAACCAATATGCGGGCTTACTTGCGAATGGTCAGTGGAATTGATAATGCAATTGGCCGGTTTCTGAAAGCATTGGAAGAGCAGGGGTTAGCTGAAAATACCATAATCGTTTACACCGCAGATAATGGATATCACATGGGGAATCGCGGATTTGCCGGTAAGTGGTCACACTATGAAGAATCACTCCGTGTTCCGATGGTGGTTTATGATCCACGGGTTAAAGGAAACGCTCGTGGGCAGGTTCGCCAGGAATCTGTTCTGAATCTCGATCTTCCCTCCACTTTTCTTTCGTGGGCAGGGGTCGAAATTCCGAAAAGATATCAGGGCAAAACTTTTAAAAGATTAATTTCAGATCCAATATCATCAGCTTGGCGTAAATATACATTTCACGAGCACTTTGCGGTTCGGCATCGAATTCCTGCATTCGAAGGAATGCGTGGGGAGCGTTATAAATATGTTCGCTATGTGGATGAAAAAAATTACGAATTTTTGCATGATTTAAAAAATGATCCTGACGAACTGATCAATTTGGCAAGTAATTCCAAATATTTAAAGACACTTACGCAAATGAGGGGAATGACGGATCAAAGAGTTAAGGAATTGGGAGGCCCCTTATCTCCAATGAAAGAACTTCTTTCCAAGTCGACCGATCCACATCCGGTTTCTGCTGCCAAGGTTGCGAACCGACCAGGTGAGGACGGTTTTGCCAGTCTGATTACTCCCGGGAACCGAATGCGAAATTGGTCTGGGGATTCAAAATACTGGTCCAAAAAAGATGGATTACTCATTGGCCAAACGGATGGAACATTGAAGATGAATCGTTTTCTTACCTGGAAAGTAGCCACCGTTCAAAACTTCGACCTTCGGGTTAATGTGCGTATTTCCCAAAGCGGAAACAGTGGTATTCATTATCGTGCCATGTCCCGCCCTGACCTCGGGTTGGATGTGGTCACCGGATACCAATGCGACATTGTGGCCGGCCGGTCACGGTATAATGGCCAGCTCCACGAGGAAGGGGGGAGGAAAATTCTCGCACACGCCGGGGAGAAAGTGGTGGCAGATCCGCTAGGCGGGCAGTGGGTCACCGGTACTTTTGAAGTTCGGGAATTTGAATCCGGGAAATGGCATGAATATCGAATATTGGCCAAGGGCAACCGAATGCGTCAATGGATTAACGGTCACCCAACCGCCGACCTAATTGACATGAACGAGAAGGCCCGCGATACTGAGGGGGTCCTTGCTCTACAGGTACATAAGGGCCCACCTATGACTATTGAATTTAAGGAAATGCGAATCAAGCACCTTCCCGATGATCTCCCCATGTTACAATTAAAAGATCATCGCATTCCAACCGGTTCTTTAGGAGTGCGCCCGCAGGGGAAACTACCTGAAAATTGGAAGCCCCCGGTTTATCGGGTGAGATAAATGTTTTTTTCAGGAAGAACTTGGTTAATCATTATTCTTCTATCTATAATTCTAGGTATTGGGATTAGAAGACATTTAAAATTTCGTTCCGCGTACGAACAATTTGAAACAAACTCAACCCTCCCACCGGGGATAGATGTCGAGTCCATTATCCAAGAAGCTGAATCCCAATGAAAACAGAATATTTTTTTAGAACACTTCGAAATCGTTGCCCCAGGTGTAATGAAGGAGCAGTGTTAGGAACTCTTTTCCATCGACATGATAAATGTTCAAACTGTGATCTTGCGTTCAGTAGGGAGGACGGATTTTTTATCGGTGGAATTCCGATTAGCTATGGATTAATTTGTGGACTTTGGATCATTCCGATTTTGGTTGCTTGGTTATTGGAATGGGTGCCGACTGACTGGATGATTGGCCTTAGCTTCTGCGGAGCAATCAGTTTGCCTTTATTAACTTACCGATACAGTCAATGCTTATGGCTTGGCTTATATTTCACTTTCGCTGAACATGAAATGCCAATTGCAAGAAAGTCCGAATAAGTAATGTTTTCGGAAACAATTTAATTTTCCATGACATTACCATTGATAATATCAGGCAAAAACTTTCTGATGTACCAAAGTCAACCACTTCCACTACTATGAAATCCTCCTATCATAAACTTACTTTTTTCCTGTTCACATTCTGCCTGAGTTCCCTATGAGGGCAAGAGTCAGCTGAATTACATCCGTGGACCGATTTGAATGGTCGAACTTTACAGGCGAAATTTATCAAGGGTAACAATGCTAGCGTTACGATTGAATGGAATGGGCAACGTTTTGATTTGCCCATGGATACTCTCAGTGATCAATCGAAGGCTTTGGCCGAAAAGTTTATGCAAAAGAGTGCTGGTTCAGAAAAAGTTGATGCTGATGTTCAGCAGTGGAAAGACACTTCAGGTCGAACCATTCAGGCGAAATTTATCAAGTCGGATAAATTAACTGTCACATTGAATTGGAACGGTAAGAATACCGTTCTGCCATTATCCATGTTTGATCAGGAATCTCAAATTATGGCCGCCAAGTTACAAAGCGATAAAACAAGTAATTCCGTTGCATCCAATAGCAACCCGGTCATCAAAGTCGATTTGGAGGGAGAGCTTAGTCTACTTGCCGAATATCCATGGGCCAACTCGGCGGGTAAAACCGTAAGTGGACGTTTTCTTGATGTAAGCAAGGATGATCTGAAATTATCCATCAATCGTGGAACGAGGGAGGTTTCTATTCCCTTAGCTTCCCTTGGTAAAGAGTCGCAGAGTTTAGCTCAGAAACTTAAAATTATGCAAGTTAAGGCTCAAAAGGCGGGAGCCACCTTGGCCAAAAAAAGAAAAACGATGAAGGTGCCTGCAGTAACAGTTGCAGACCTCGAAATTGAGCACGAATTTAAGGATGTAGAAGGCCGAACCGTAAAAGCTCAGTTCATAGATGCCGATGACCTATCTGTTTCGGTAGTGATTAGAACGATTTCAAAAAATGCAATTCCATTATCCTGGGATAAATTCGATTCAGATTCCATTGCCAAGCTGGAAGCGTTACGTAGGAAAAAACTAGAAGTTTCGTCTAGGAAGCCCAAAATTATTTCCGCTAAAGGCAACCGGTTGTCTTATTATGGAAATGGGAAGTATAAGGATTACAACACCGTTTATGAAGGTGATTCCTATACTGTAGGATTGCCATATAGTGGTGGTGGATTGCATGTGTGGATTAATCCGGGTGCTGATAAACTTCCAGATTCTGCCAAAGGTAATCCGCTCGGTTTGAGAAGAATGACAATTGGGTTTATTTCGCAATATGTGGACAGATCAGATGGGAAGCGTGCGAGAAGGAGAACTCGAAAGATCACCAGTTTTGATTCCTCGCCCGAACCTTCACTAGATCGTGAAAAAATTACCCTAACGGGCAAGTATGAGAACGGGGGAACATTCGAATATAATATGGAAGTGAATCGTAACGGAATGCAGTTCTGGTCAAGGATTAAAGATCCTGCTGGAGAAGAATGGCCAACTTCCACAAGAGTAAGTGTTGGCCTTCATGGAGTTGTGCCAAATGTTAAGGATTTACCAATGAGTGCGATTAAACCACAAATCGGTGATGGTGCATTTTACATGACTCCTACTGAAGGAAAGCGAATAAAACTTCCTTTCGATAAAAAATGGATCGATCTTAAAATACCTAGAGGTGCTTTATCATCTCTTAAAGGAGTGGAGGTCATGGGAACCCCCTATTATCATTTTAAATTCAATATTTCTCCTAATAACGGAAAGGATATGAATTTTAATTATTCTAAAGGATATGGCGGAACTTTCCCATTCCAAGGCATTAACTTAGACTATTCTTCCAAAGAGAAAAATACCGAAGTGCCCCGGAGTCGAAGCCTGAAGGTTTCTGTTACCAAAAAATAAGCTTCAGTCCGAAAAGCTGGACTGTAAATTTTTCAGGCTGATTCGGGCACAATCTTCGGGGGTGGGGTAGTAGTCAAAGGGTTCAACCGATACCCAACCATCGTAGTTAATTTCCTTTAAGACTTTTGCTACCGAATCGAGATCGGTCGGGCCCTGTCCCGGGCCGCGGTGGTTGACGTCATTACCATGAAAGTGGGCAACTTCCCAGCGATGGTCATAAATGGTGGCAATCGTACCGGCGGGTTCATGAGCCATCGCTTTCATGTCGAGGTGCATCCGGCAGGCGGGTTGGTTGACTGCGGTGATGAACCTTCGGGCTTCGGTACAGGAGGAAAGAAAACTGGTTTCTGCTGGGGAGAGGGGTTCAACAGCAAGGGTGACTCCCATCTCGCCTGCCAGTTCGCAGACCTCACGAATGATTTCAACTGCTCGGGAAAAGGCATCTTCGTAAACCGTTCCATGTTCGAGGTTGCGTTGTTGGGGGCTACCAAGAACCATAATCGTTCCACCCATTTGTGCGGTCAGTC
>UPTG01002004.1_pt1 | contig 14518 bp, 16 predicted proteins | sample 2160121 | NCBI WGS metagenome assembly UPTG01 (sample SAMN06266255, study PRJEB28933) | marine metagenome | isolation source: Columbia River Estuary | place: USA:Columbia River Estuary, USA | collected 2014-07-27
CTGGAGTTCAGACGTGTGCTCTTCCGATCTTATAGCGGCACTCAGGAAGCAGAGCTAAACCGCGATCTCGCCAACATCGAGTTCAGCGCTATGCCGTGGTCGATGGAAGGTTATATGGCAAAAAAACTCACGCCAGACCAGCGCCTGCCGACAGCCTACCGACAACTCTACGCCCTTGGCTACGATGCTTTTATGCTGCACGGCATGCTTGAGGAGTTGAGTAGGCCCAATACGGTGCCGCTGTTTGGCTCTACGGGTCTGCTGACAATTTCCGCTGGGGTGATTAAGCGCGAAGGTCAGTGGGCGGTATTTAGCAATGGTCAAGCGAAGCCGATACAGCCCTGAGGCGCTAGGGTAATCACTCAATTCAAGGATGAATGTAATGAAGCAAGGCACTTTAAAGCCCAGCTCTAAAGGACTCGGCCCGACGTCTATTGGCCGTGGTAACTCAGCGGAGCAAATTGCGCTGGATTATTTGCTGTTGCAGGGCTTGCAGCTGGTGGCGCGAAACTATCGCACACGCAGGGGCGAGATTGATCTGATTATGCGAGATGGCCGCTGCCTCGTCTTTGTGGAAGTGCGTTTTCGCAAGAGTAGACGCTATGGCAGTGCGGAAGAGTCGATTACCGCCGCCAAATGCCAGCGTTTGCAATCGGCGGCTGAGGCCTATTTGCAGCACTTTCGTCTCACCGATAGCATCGGCGCTCGGTTTGATGCTATTGCTGTGAGTCCGGTAGCGTCGCGCACTGATAGTGACAATCTCGGCGCCAAGGACACAAAGGGGGCTGATGTTAGCGCGGGCTATCGTGTAAACTGGCTGAAAAATATCCTGCAGTAGAGCGCGCAGCCTCTCTGCAGCGACACAAAAACAGCACAAGAGCGGTGTAGCAAAGGCAATGGATCAATCTGTATTTAACCAATTCCAATCGATGATCGAAGCGACGATGGCCACAGGTGAGGCTGCCGCAGAACCGATCGCGATCAGTGCCGAAAAAATAGCCTCTGCTCTGCTGGGTGGTAACACTATTTTTACCTGCGCATCGGGGCCGGGCACGTCAATTGCTCAGCTGTTTTCAGACTATCTCGCGTTTGGCTACCATATCGATCGACCCGCTTTCCCTGTTATCAACCTTAATCAAATCACGGCCCAACATACCAATGACGATCGCTTTAGTCAGGCACTCAATGCTCACGGTAAGGGGGGCGATATACTGGTGCTGATTAGCGCTGGAGATTCTGCTGCCGCACTGATCGATGGATTTAATACTGCGGTAAATCGAGGTATGACCGTCGTGGTATTGTCAGGCGAAAATGATGATTTATTAACCAGCGCGGTGAGCTACAATGATATTCATATTGGCAATGGCGGTCTTTCGGGGCCATTGACAACACAGTCTCAGCTACAGGTTATTCAGTGCATCTCGGCACTGGTCGAAAATTTCATTTTTGGAGGTGAATAAATGCGTGTTATTACAGCACTTGTCTTGATGGCCTGTTTGGTGTCCGGTTGCACATCGATTGTTAGCTCAGTCGTTAAAGAGCCGATCAATCCAGATCCAACAGCGTCAACCATCGGTTCAGACCTTAACGACCTCAAGATGGATACCTTTATCGGTGTGAATATTAAGAAAGCGGATGAGCGTTTGGCCGACTCCCACATCAATGTCCACGTCTACGACAGTGTGGTTCTATTGACTGGCGAGGTGCCCTCACAAGAGATGAAGACGCTGGCGGGAGACACTGCGCGAGCTTACACGGGCGTCCGTCAAGTGCATAACGAGCTGGCCATTCGCGGAAACACCTCCATTGTTTCGCGCACGAATGACAGCTTAATTACAGCTCAGGTCAAAACTAAGCTGGCCTTTGATAAGGAAGTTGAGTCTGGTGATATCAACGTCACCACCGAAGACAGCGTGGTTTACCTGATGGGTAAAGTCCGCCGTCTGAGTGCTGAAAAAGCAACCGAGATCGCCAGCGCGTCCAGTGGTGTCCGTCAGGTGGTCAAGGTCTTCGAATACGTCGATTAAACCAGTTCCAGTGCCATTGCGGTGGCTTCGCCGCCGCCAATGCACAAACTTGCAATACCCTTTTTACCACCATGCTGCTGTAGCGCATGAATCAGTGTCACAATGATTCGTGCGCCACTGGCACCAATGGGATGACCCAGAGCGCAGGCACCACCGTGCACGTTGAGCTTGTCATGGGGAATGCCAATCTCTTGCATCGCGGCCATTGCCACAACCGCAAACGCTTCGTTAATCTCCCACAGATCGACATCACTAACAGCCCAACCAACACGCTTCAGAGTTTTATTAATCGCGCTCACTGGTGCAGTTGTAAACCACTCGGGTTCATGGGCACTCTGGTCAAAACCGTGAATTAACGCGATTGGGCGCAAGCCTCGCGCCTCAGCCTCGTCAGCCATCATCAAGGTCAAGGCTGCAGCGCCGTCTGAGATCGAGCTGGCATTGGCGGCGGTAACCGTGCCGTTTTTATCAAAGGCGGGATTGAGTTGTGGAATTTTCTCTGGCTTGGCTTTGCCCGGCTGCTCATCGGTATCAACGACGGTGTCGCCGCGACGTGAGGCGATGGTGACGGCGGCAATTTCATTGCTGAACCAGCCGTTGGCGATGGCCAGGTTGGCGCGACGCAGGGATTCAATCGCGTAGGCATCCTGCATTTCGCGCGTGAAGGTGTATTTTCCCGCACACTTTTCTGCAAACAAGCCCATGGCGACGCCCTGATACGCATCCTGCAGGCCATCGAACTGCATATGATCAAGCAATTGGCCGTGACCAAAGCGGTAGCCCTGACGACCCTGAGGTATCAAATAGGGCGCTCGGCTCATGCTTTCCATGCCGCCTGCAACCACGGCGCTTGCCTGACCTGCACGCAGTGCATTGGATGCCATCATGATCGATTTCATGGCTGACCCACAGACCTTGTTAATGGTGGTACAGGCGGTGCTCTGAGCGAGACCGGCCGCGAGGGCTGCCTGACGAGCGGGAGCTTGGCCGAGACCGGCGGATAGTACACAGCCCATCAGAACTTCATCAATTTGACTGTTATCCAGCCCTGACTGGGCCATCGCCGCGCGAATGGCAACCGCGCCCAGCTCTGGCGCAGAGACGTCGGCAAGTGAACCCATCATGCCACCCATAGGTGTGCGTGACGCAGAAAGAATTGCGATTGGCTGAGACATGCAAACTCCTCCTAAGTATTAGATTATTTAACAACTCGCAGCGAAGGCTTGAGTTTGGTCGGGCTGTTGGGGTGTGGGGCGGGCGATGCGGGCGACTTTGTTTTAACGGCCTTTGGTCCGCTTGGCGGTGGCGTTAAATCGGGGGCTTCATGTTCAAACACCATGCCCTGCCCATTTTCTTGGCTGTAAATGCCGATCACCGCTGAAATAGGCACTTGGATATCGATTGGCATGCCACTAAAGCGCGTTGAAAAGGCGAGTATTTCGCGGTCAAGCAAAAAGTTAGTCACGGCCCGCGGTGCAATATTCAGAACGATCTGGCCATCGGTAACATGGCTTTGCGGCACTTCGACGCCAGGAAAGTGGGCGTCGATCACCACATAGGGTGTGCAATCGCTGTCCACAATCCAATCGAAGAAAGCTCTAAGCAGATAGGGCCGATTAGAGCGCATAGTCATCTTAGGGACGAATCTCTAACTCAAGGTCTGTAAGGCTTTCTTGGAATGCAGGGCGCTCAAATAAACGCGTCATGTAATCGTGAAGCGGCTTGGTCTGGCGGTTATCGGGCAGGGTAATACCGAGCTCGGGTAAACGCCACAAAATAGGCGCCATACAGCAATCAACCAAGGTGAATTCTTCGCTCATAAAATAGGGCATATCGGTAAAGATACTAGCAACACTGAGCAGGGAATCGCGGAACTCTTTGCGCGCATCTTCAGCTTTCTTGCTCTCTGGGCTTTTCAGGATTTGAGCAATCAAGCTACACCAATCATTCTCGATACGGTGGATCCATAATCGGCTCTGCGCGCGAGCTACGGGATAAACCGGCAGGAGCGGCGGATGCGGAAAGCGCTCATCCAAATATTCCATCACGACTTTAGACTCGTAGAGAGCTAAGTCACGATCGACCAATGTCGGCAGGGTTCCGTAGGGATTCGCTTCAAGAATTTCCTCGGTCACAGCACCGGCGTCAACATCTTCTATATCTACGGTTACACCCTTTTCAGCCAACACAATACGAACTCTGTGGCTGTACTGGCAGATGGGGTCAGAAAACAATGTCATCGAAGATCGTCGCACAGGTACCTCTCATTTTACGTAATAAATAGGGGCAGCTTGCACTGCCCCAAAATAGACAGTCCATGTATTTCTGGTCTGTCTCAATTCCAAATACTGCCGTTTACTGCCGCAGTATTTCAGCGTCCTAATTGCAGCATCCTATCAGTGGATGCCCTTCCAGTATTCGCGGTTCAACAACACAACAAATACCAACAGCAACAATAAGAACAGCAACACCATTCGACCAATATGTTTACGCTCTTCAGCCATTGGCTCAGCCACATATTCGAGGAAGTTGACTAAATCATAGACTGCTACGTCGTATTCTTCCGCTGAAAGTGTGCCGGGGACGGTAATATTGAAGCGTCCACAAGGATCATCAAGAATGTCTTCTCCAGTCAATACGTCCCGCTTGATGCCGCCGTTGGCCGCTAGCACTGGACCGGGCGCACACTCAGGTAAGCCTTGGAGATCAAGCAATGCGTGGGGCATACCTACGTCTTTAAAGACTTTGTTGTTCACACCCAGCGGGCGAGTTGGATCGACATAAAAGTTGCGCAGATAGGTATAGACCCACTCTGGCGAGCGTGCACGAGCGACCAAGGTCAAGTCCGGAGGAACAGCACCAAACCACTCTTTAGCGCCCTCTTCCGGCATAGCAATCTTCATCAGGTCGCCAATTTTCTGACCGCTGAAGACCATATTGTCTAGCATCATTTGATTGGGAATACCGAGGTCATTGGCCACACGCTCCCAGCGCGAGTACTTGAATGAGTGACAGCCCATGCAGTAGTTAACCGCAAGCTTTGCACCATTTTGCAATGACGCATGGTCTGTTAAATCCGCTTCAAAGGCGTCGCAATTGATCGTGCCGCAGTCTTTACCTTCGGCACCCACCGCTTTCAGCGGCAAGGTAACCATCAGAGCGACAAACAGGAACGCACCTATGGTTTTCCAAACACCCATACCGCCATCCATGGTTATGCGGTCCGGCACTGGCTTTGTGGTCTCCATGCGGGTCCAGAAGTACATACCGATAAAGTACGCGAAATACAGGATCGTACAGATCTGAGCGAGCAGAGTGCGAGATTCTGTCGGCGCTTTAACACCCAAGTATCCGAGGATAATAAAGCAAGCCGCGAACACTAAAATACCAATGCGACTGAATACACCTTTGTAGCGCATTGAATTCACTAGACTGCGGTCAAGCCATGGCAATACAAACAGAATCGCAATCGCGGCTGCCATCGTAATAAAGCCACCAAGCTTGTCCGGCACGGCGCGCAGCATCGAGTAATAAGGCGTGAAATACCATACTGGTGCAATGTGCTCAGGTGTCTTCAGTGAGTTAGCAATTTCAAAGTTGGCGTACTCAAGGAAGTAGCCGCCCATCTCTGGCATAAAGAACAGAATGGCGCAGAATACAAACAGGAAGACCACAATTGGTACAAGATCATGAATAACAAAGTACGGGTAGAACGGAATACCATCGATAGGATTACCGTTCTCATCTTTGTACTTCTTGATGCTGACGCCATCGGGGTTGTTCGAGCCAACGTCGTGCAGAGCAATAATGTGCATCACCACCAGCGCGATCAAGATTATCGGCATGGCCACGACGTGCAGTGACATAAAGCGATTCAGGGTAATGCCTGAGATCAGGTAGTCACCGCGAATCCACTCAACAATATCACCGCCGACAACCGGAATCGCACCAAACAGGGAGATAATAACCTGCGCGCCCCAGTAGGACATCTGGCCCCATGGCAATACATAGCCAAGGAACGCTTCTGCCATGAGGGCAACATAGATGGTCATACCAAATATCCACACCAGCTCGCGTGGTGCCTTATAGGAACCATAAATCAAGCCGCGGAACATGTGCATGTAGACCACGATAAAAAACGCCGATGCGCCGGTAGAGTGGGCGTAGCGGATTATCCAGCCCAGATCGACATCGCGCATAATGTATTCAACTGAAGCAAATGCTTGCTCCGCTGAACCTTGGTAGCTCATCAACAACCAAATACCCGTGACCAACTGAATCACCAGTACAACCATCGACAGAACGCCAAAGTAGTACCACCAGTTGAAGTTCTTGGGCGCGTAGTACTCGGCCATGTGCCGATTCCACTCGCGCTTGAGCGTGGGCATACGCGAATCTAACCACTCGGCAAAAGCAGCTGCTTTACTCATTACGCAATCTCCGAATCAATACCAATTGTTATGATGTCGTCCGACTCATAAACATGGGGAGGAATTTCAAGGTTGGTTGGCGCCGGTACACCCGCGAAAACACGGCCAGAAAGATCAAACTTTGAACCGTGGCAAGGGCAGAAAAAGCCGCCCATCCAAGAGGCTCCGCCGAGGTCCATTGCGCCAACGTCTGGACGATACATCGGTGCACAACCCAGGTGGGTACACAGACCGACTAAGACTAAAATCTCTTCATGCCCTGCCAGCGTGCGCGCACTGCCAGTCACATAGGCAGGCTGAGACGCAGCCGTTGAGTCAGCATCTCGGAGTATTGAGGTGTCCATGCTCGCGATGGCCGCGACTGTCTCTTTTGATCGACGCACGATGTAAACAGGTTTCCCACGCCACTCGACAACCAAACGGCCGCCTTCTTCAAGCTTGGAAATATTAATCGTAACCGGCGCACCAGCGGCCTTCGCTTTCGCGCTAGGTTGCCAAGATGAAACGAAGGGTACCGCTGCACCCACTACACCAGCACCACCTACAACGCAGGTAGCCCCAGTAAGAAATCGGCGGCGACTATGGTTGACACCGTCACTAGTCATGACGTTCTCCCTAAACAGCAAAATTGGATGTAGTACGCGCGGATCCGCGCGCAATTAAAAGGCGCTGTATTTTAACGGAAAGCCGCATTTTACGCAACCGCGAGAGTGCCAAATAACCCCTTAACTAGCTGTTTTTAAGGGCGAAAAAAAACCCGACTGAATAGTCGGGTTTTTTCTTTTCCGCAGCGCTATTAACGCTTCGAGAATTGTGGACGCTTACGTGCTTTACGCAGACCCACCTTTTTACGTTCAACCTGACGCGCATCGCGAGTCAAGAAGCCTGCTTTTCGCAGCGGTGAGCGAAGGTTTTCGTCGTATTGCAGTAATGCGCGCGCAATACCGTGGCGAATAGCGCCAGCCTGACCGAAGTTACCACCGCCATCAACTGTGATTTTCATATCAAAACGATCGACCAGGTCAACCACTTCAAATGGCTGACGAACGATCATACGCGCCACTTCACGGCCAAAATAGGCTTCGATAGTGCGGTCGTTGATAGTGATGTTGCCTTTTCCTGATGTCAGGAAAACACGAGCGGCTGCTGTCTTGCGACGGCCTGTACCATAATATTGAGTTTCTGCCATGATGATCGCTGTCCGTTACAGTTCTAGAACTTGGGGTTGCTGCGCTGTATGAGGATGCTCAGTACCAGCGTAGATCTTCAGTTTTCTAAACATCTCACGGCCGAGAGGTCCGCGTGGCAACATGCCCTTTACCGCAGACTGAATAACGCGCTCTGGCGCCTTATCAATCAACTTTTCAAAGGTAATGTCTTTGATGCCACCAGGATAACCGGTGTGAGAGTAATAAATTTTCTGTGTTGCCTTGTTACCTGTGACGCCAATTTTTTCGGCATTAACGATAACAATATAATCACCTGTATCAACGTGGGGAGTATATTCCGGCTTGTGTTTTCCACGCAACCGAGTGGCCACAGCTGCCGCCAAACGACCCAGGGTTTTGCCCTCGGCGTCAACGATATACCAATCGCGTGTAACTGATTCTGCTTTTGCACTAAACGTTTTCATTTTATTTTGCCTGACTTTTCGGGATACCAAAAAAGGGGGCGAATTGTAATGATCGGCAGCACGCATTACAAGGGGGCATTTGAGCAAACTGAAAGTTTTTTACAAAGACTGTCATGGACGGTGCGGACGGGCCAAATACTCGCGGCTCTGCATCTCCAATAAACGGCTCTCCGTGCGTTGAAATTCGAAGCCTAATCGGCCGCCACTGTAGAGCTGATGCAGAGGCGCGGCGGCGGATACAATCAATTTCACGCTGCGATCGTAGAACTCATCAACAAGATTGATGAAGCGCCGAGCGGCGTCATTATTGGCCGCAGAAAAGATCGGTACACCGGCGACAACCACGGAATGGAACTCTTTGGCGACCTCAATATAGTCGTTTTGGCTTCGCGGGCCCTCGCAGATCGCCTCAAAATCGAACCATACTATGTCCTCAGCGACCTTGCGCGCAGGAATTATTCGCCCTTCGATCAACAAATCAACATGGCACCTAATTTCACCCTCTACCGCCACTAAACTGTTAAACGTAGCCTCGAGCGATTGATCTGCCGGATCGCCAAGTGGGGTGTAGTAGAGCGCGGCTTGCTCCAGCGCGCGCAGACGGTAATCTGTGCCGCCATCAACATTTACGACTAAACAGTGCTGATTGAGGAGCGCAATGGCGGGGAAAAAGCGCTGACGCTGCAGACCATCGCGGTAGAGTAGATCAGGCACGATATTGGAGGTGGTGACGAGGGTGACCCCTCTTTTAAACAGGCCATCCAAAAGCCGCGCCAAAATCATCGCATCAGTGATATCGCTGACAAAGAACTCATCGAAGCAAATTACGCGAGCTTCACTGGCTATCGACTCCGCAACCTTATCGAGCGGGTTGACCTGCCCCTTGAGCCGATCGAGATCCCCGTGCACGCGTCGCATAAAGCGGTGAAAGTGCACACGCATCTTTTGTTCGAAAGGAAGGCTCTCGTAAAAACTGTCCATTAAGAAGGTTTTACCCCTGCCCACACCACCCCACAGGTACAGGCCGCGCTCCGGCTCCAAACTAGATTTAGAGGGCTTGGCGAGCCTTGCCAACAGCCCGCTGAGACCTGACCGCTTGAGGTCAGACCGACGCACCAGTCGATGGTACAATTCGTCCAATAACTCGACAGCATGCGCTTGCGCCGAATCGGCGGTAAAGCCCAGACGAGTGAGATCGTTTTGGTAGCGTTGTTTGGGGGTTAACATGGAATAGTGTGCAGTCGACGGATAAAGACAAACTGTAACCATGGCTGCGATGCAAGACAACCACTAAATGGCTGACCACCCGTGCCAAGCGCCATAAACGCGCAGTGCAGGCCGTCAATCTTTGGTAGGAGCGGCGCAGTTGCGCAATTAACAAATAAAATCATTGATTCGGCAACACGCTTTGGCGACACTAAGAGACGCTGAACATTTGAGCATAGGAGCAACCTTTTGATGACATTGACAACCCTTCTGATCGCAGCTGCCAGTTTCCTGATAGGCGCAGGTATCGGCCACCTGTTCTCACGGAAAATAGATAGCAGCGAAAAGTCAGTGCACAAACTCCAGCAGAAATTGCGCCAGAGCCAAGACGACCTTAAAAATTATCAGCAAGAAGTCACCGAGCACTTCGTTGCCACCGCGCAGCTCACTGGCAATGTTACCCAGAGCCAAAGAGAGTTTAACGAACACCTCGCAGCGGGAGCGATAAGACTCGCCAACACAGAAGTCGGTCGCCAATTGTTAAAAGCCAGCGGTCACGACATTAACATGCTCGATTCAATGGGCAATCCGATTATTGATCTCGATGACATTGAAGTACCCAGAGACTATGCCCCAAGCGTCCCAGGCGGCGTGCTCAACGAACGCTACGGGTTTGAAGAAAGCAAAGCCAAAAAGTCACCACCCGACAGCCTGGCGGACAATACTGACAGCGACGATGACTACGATGACCGAGACCCCACGCAACGGGTAGGCTAATGTCACTGCAAGGATGATGTCACGCAAGCACGTAGGTTTGCGATTCACAGGTTTTTCACCCATCCCACACTAAACGGTGCCCTGCGCAAAGCGCTGCCCAGCAGCTGCGCGATTTGCTGCGGCGATATTTCGGACTGCAAGTACAGTCTCTGCCATGACTGCATCGCCGATTTACCCTGGTTAAGCAATCAATGCCAACAGTGCGGCGTCTCGCTGCCAGACAACCATCTCTGTGCAAACTGCCAAAAGCGCCCGCCACCGTTCCACTGCTGCCTTTCCGCGTTCGCCTATGACGCCCCAATAGACCAAATTATTACGCGCTTTAAAAACAACCCTCAAACCACAGAAATAGTTCAGTTGGCGGCCCTATCCGCGCAGCGCATTACCGAGGAATATGAGCGCCGGCAGATGGAATACCCGAGTATTGTTATACCGCTGCCCTTGCACTGGAAAAAACTCACCTATCGCAGCTTTAACCAAAGCCAGATCATTGCACGTCTGCTCACATCCGATATTCAGCGTCTGACGCAAAAAACCCTGAATCTTCGCACAGATATAGCCGTCCGCACGGTTCACGGCCAAGCCCAACATCTACTGGATCGACGCAAGCGGCTGCAGGGGATCAGACAGGCGTTTAACCTGCGACCTCAAACCGCAGCTGACATCCATCAGCAGACCATCGCCATTGTTGATGATGTGGTCACCACCGGCGCAAGCGCATCGGCGCTCGCGCGCACATTGCTTGAGGCAGGGGCGCACAGGGTCGATGTGTGGTGCATTGCCAGAACGAGCTGGAATAAAAACCCGCGCTGACTCAAAATGGGCGACATGACATCACTTAGCAATCAACCCGACGCCATTTGGCAACATATCTATGCCGAAGCACTGACCGCCGCCCAAGATGAACGGCTGTTGGCCAACTTCCTACAAGAGTCTGTCCTCAACCACAGCTCAATGGCACAGGCACTCAGCCACTACCTCGCGCAGAAACTAGCGAGCAACGCAGTGCCGGTAGCTGTTCTGCAAGAGGTTGCCGCAAGCGCCTTTGCAGAGCCGAGCATTCTTCACGCTGCCGCCAGTGACATTAAGGCAACCGTCGACCGAGACTCCGCCTGCAACGCCTACTTGACGCCCTTTTTATACTACAAAGGGTTCCTCGCCCTGCAGTCCTATCGCGTGGCCCACCATTTGTGGCACGCGGGCAGTCATTCACTCGCGCGGCTGTTGCAATACCGTATTTCACTAACCTTTGCTGTAGACATCCACCCCGCAGCAAAAATCGGTAGCGGCGTGATGATTGATCACGCTACCGGACTAGTAATTGGCGAGACTGCGGTAGTAGAGGACAGCGTTTCCATCATGCAGTCGGTCACTCTTGGCGGCACGGGAAAGGCCTCCGGCGATCGTCACCCAAAAATTGGCAAAGGCGTCTTAATTGGGCCCGGCGCAAAAATCCTCGGCAATATCGTGGTGGGAGAAGGCGCAATGGTTGCCGCCTCGAGCGTTGTTTTAAAAGCCGTACCAGCACATGCAATTGTCGCCGGTGTGCCAGCGTCGGTTATTGCCGACACACGCTACGACCAGCCCGCACAATCCATGGACCACTACTTTAAGTGCGACTAAAACGATTGTGCAGCGCCACTTAGCAAAAATGGGCGGTCGCTGGAATTGCTCAGATTGATCAGGAAATTTGACTACACTTAGAGGCATATAGGGACAACCACAGGACAGTCCCACAAAAAGGCGCGACTGCGTCTATTTTGGCCACCAATGGATCGGGAAGCGTTTTGCGCTAAATGTTATAAATATACTCTCAGACAACAATATTTCAGCACTGCTAAATATTATCAAGCCGTCGCTGGCTGACGAGCTCGCCACGGAGACTCAATGCCCACTGACCGACGTTGCCAGCACTGAAGACTGGATCAGCCAGCTTTCAGCCACTAACTATGCCGATAACGCCGTCCAGCTCTACCGCGTACTGCCATCGCTGGTTAGGCTGGATACCGACCCCTCCGACAAAATGGCGATTCTCGACAGCTTGGCGCCCACCGTCGCGCGCTGCGCCGACTGCCTCCTGCAAACGCAGTTGCGTGCGGACTCTGCGAAAGCTATCTCTCTCGGCCAAGCCCTTATGAGGCTGGTTTACGAAGGCTACAAACTCGTCATTTTTCAGCTCGGAACAGCATTGCAGCGCGACAGCCAGCAGCAGACCAAAAAACTGGCCAAGGCCATCTTTAACGCCTGCAACGTGCTGGCGAAAATCCAGCTCAACAGCCTCAGCCACTATCTTGCGCAACCGCCCTACTCCTGGCGCGAATTGCACTGCCTAAACCTACTCGCAGAAAGGCTCAATATCCACGACATGGATATCCCATCAGCGACGGGCATCAATACATCCATCAGCAAGGTGTACTTAAAATTGCTGCTGTTTAACTGCACGCGACCCAATCACTTTTCTCACTACGAAATGATGTTTGTTTACACCGAACTCGATTTTTGGGCACCACTGGCAGAACTTCAGAAAGGCTCGAAAGGTGGACTTTTTGCCATCGACCCATCGAGCAATCGAGGTGCCGTCTACGCTGACGAAATTGACCCCAGCTCACCCTATGTAACATTGGATACATTTAATATCGTTAAATTTTTGAACAGCACCCTCGAAGAAACCAACAGTGCGTTATTTTCCGATCGCGTATCTCGACGCGTCATCAAAGACCTCGTACGTCAGTGGGGAACGAAGATAAAACGCAGAGAAACGCACATCAAAGATAAAATCGAAGTGAGCATTGCTAGCGGCTTTACCTCGAGTGTATGCATGCTCTCGAGAACAGATTCTTTTGAAAATTTTCTTCTTTTATGCGGACAAAAACCCTCTCGAGCCGAGCAGGGCGTGAGAGGTATAAAACGGGTAGACGACGCGTGGTGGACATCCTTCGAAGCAATTGACAGCCACCCTGCCGATCCCGTTATCTACACACCTACTCGCGCTAAAAAACCAAACTCAGCCTCATAAGAGGGATGCGCACAGATATTAGTTTGAACGGATGCTGCATCGAACTCCCTCGCGAGGAGTCTGAGCTTAAACCAGGAGAAGTGGTCGCCATACGCGTTAAAGGATCCAGCAAATGGCAAGTCGGTATTATCCGCTGGAAACACACATCGCCATCACTTACCGCGCTCTGTGGCATTCAATTCCCCTCGCGCTTTTGCGCAGCCGCCGCCATTCAAAGCGGCCCATCGGATGCGCAGGGTCAGCAGCATTTTGTACATGGGATACTGCTCTCAAAAAAGAAGGATATGTCAGACCAATTATCTCTGCTCTGCCCGCCTTTGCGCTACCACAAAGGAAGCAAAATACGCTTGCTCAGCACGCACAAAAAAATGCGTGTCATTCTTGGCGAGGAGCTCGACAGCACTGAACATTTAACACACTTTAAAATAACACCCTGCTAACGCGAGGCGGGCATCGCGCGCACTTCAAAACGGGTTCTATAGCCACGGAATGGATACTTTTATGCTCTCGAATGACACACTGAATATTCTTATTGTCGAGAAATCCCACGACGAAGCAAATCGCTTTATTAGTATTCTGCGCAGCGCCGATTTCAATGTGGACGCCAAGCTAGCAACCAACGAAGAAGAGTTACAAAAATACATCTCAATGCGCAACTGGGATCTTCTGCTAGCAGCGCTCGGCTATACAACTGTGCCGGTGCAAAATATTTTTCAACGCATTAGACGGGCGGAAAGAGACGTCTCTGTCATTTTAATTAGTCAACAATACAGCGAAAAAAACCTTATCGAAGGTCTGCGTCTCGGCGCTGTCGATGTGGTTATCGAAGACCAAGGCCAACACCTTATACAGGTGGTTCAACGCACACTGGCAAGCGTGCACGACCGACGTCAATGTCGCGAGTGGGAGCGTAAGCTCTCCGTTGCAGAAAAGCGCGCACACCACCTAATGGAGATATCACGTTTTCCTATCGCGATTATCAAAGAAGGGGCCTACGCCTACGCAAATGAGGCCTGCGCCAATATCTTCGGCTTCTCCGACCCCGACGAAATGCTCTGCCTGCCGATTATCGACAACATAGCGCCCAAGGACCGGGAAAAATTAAAGGCCTACATGGTACCTCTAGAAGCTAACAACGACATTGTTCCATTTGAAGCAGCAGCGCAGATACTAGACATTAACAATCGTCAAATAGAATCCTTTCTTCAAATACATCAGATCCAATATGAAGGCGAACCAGCACTCCAACTCACGATTAACAAAGACAAACTGTTCGAAGCGCACATGGCCCCCAGTGAAGCCCAAGCCCATACAGAATACAGCGCAATTCAGCCCCATCTGGTCTACGAACTCATCAGCCGAGGCATTAACCGGTCTGCTCAGAACGGCCAAGACGGCATGTTACTGAATATACAGATTGATAAATTTG
>UPTG01002005.1_pt1 | contig 14517 bp, 10 predicted proteins | sample 2160121 | NCBI WGS metagenome assembly UPTG01 (sample SAMN06266255, study PRJEB28933) | marine metagenome | isolation source: Columbia River Estuary | place: USA:Columbia River Estuary, USA | collected 2014-07-27
TGGCATCAAGCTAGGCTCTATTGAGGGCGTAAGAGATGGTTTCATTGATATTGTAGGCATAGATGACGGTTTACTTGATGGTATATTAGATGGCATTACGCTAGGATCTCTTGAGGGATCATTAGATGGCATTACGCTTGGATCTCTTGAGGGATCATTAGATGGCATGCTTGTTGGCTCTTTTGACGGCATTAAGCTATTTGTTGGTGATATTGATGGTTCACCTGAAGGAAAAATAGATGGGTTAGTTTATCAAGGAGCTATCGGTGGAGATATAATGGGAGATATTCCTGCGCGTCTTATGTTTAAAACTCAAAGCGGTAACTTAGTGATAGCAGAAACTAAAACGGGAGCGCAAAATGGTACTAGAAGTACTGTTGGAGATATTTTAGCAGCTGCAGGAAAATTAAACTTTTTAGTAGGTGACATAGCAAGGCAAGAAATTAACCAAATAAGAGACTCTGAAAATAGAGATGTAAATTTAGTTGATCTTAATAATTCTATTTATAGAAGTCAAGTTCTATCATCTCCTGATGAAGAAAATATTTATGGGATAAGCACCTATCATATCAAAGAGGATATCAATGATAGCCAAATGACTATGTTGCTTGAGTATAACCCATTACTTGACGCACAAAAAGTGGTTAATTTTGATAAAGGTTTTTATGCTTTAGAGCAAGATCGAGATAATCAGTGGATATGGGCTTTTGATGATGGGGTAATCAATATCACGGAGGATGGTGGGGAGACTTGGACGCAAACGACGAGATTTTCTGGCGTGCCAGACATGACGTATGTTGACGACGTGCAGGCCTCACTGCACGACGAAAATACCGTGTACGCCGTAATGGAGAATCATAAGCGCGGTGATCAGAAGCCCTACGTATTGAAGTCGACTAACAAAGGTCGGACGTGGAAATCGATTGTGGGTAATTTGCCGATGCGTGGTTTTGCACACACGATTGCGGAGGATCACGTCGATCCCAACTTACTATTCCTAGGCACTGAAGACGGCGTATTCGTCACTCAAAATGGCGGTAAGACGTGGAGTCAGATGAAACGTAATCTGCCCACCATAGCGGTGAGGGACATTGAAATTCAACGGCGTGAAAACGATTTGGTCGTTGGGACTTTTGGGCGCGGTATTTATGTGGTCGATGACTACACGCCACTGCGAACCGACGCCAGTTCACTGGAGGAATTTCACTTATTTGCGCCTCGTGATCCCTGGCTTTTCGTAGAGGGAGATCGTTGGGGCGGTTCTGAGAAGGGGTCGATCGGTAACGCCTTTTTCACAGCGCCAAACCCCGATTTTGGCGCTGTGCTGAGGTATTTCGTCCGAGACGGTCTAGAGTCACGTAAGGAGACACGGCGCAAAGCAGAGCGGGTCATTGCGTCAGAGGGCGGCGATACGCCATACCCGTCATGGGATGCGCTACGCACTGAAGACAGGGAGTTAAAGCCTGCGGTGTATTTGATCATTCGAGACGCAGAGGGAAGGCTTATTCGCCAAGTAACGGCTAAGTCGAGTGCGGGTCTTCATCAAACGGCATGGGATCTTCGCCTGCCTGCACCCGATCCCGTGAGTATCACGTCAGGGGGAAGCCGGCCTTATTGGATGAGCGATCCGGTAGGACCCTTGGTGCTTCCTGGGAAGTACAGTGCTCGACTGGCCATTGAGCGTGATGGCGTCCTCACAGACACCGGCGCTACACGATCGTTTACTGTGAAGGCGCTGCCTGAAAGCGGCGAAATCACGACCGACCGCCAAGCATTACAAATCTTGTCAGTGTCATCTTTAGAGAAAGTAATATACTTTATTTATTCTTTTTATTTTTATGTTTTGTCTTACGTCTATATTTCTTTTTGTTTCTTACAGGAGTAGGCATACGTAAAGCATCTAACCACTCTTGGAGTGTTAGACTTACTTCTTTTAATTTATTGTCTTTCTTGTTTTCCATAATTACAGTACTAATATACGAATAATAATTGACATAAAAAAATCTAGAGCCATTTATTTGTAAAGTTTTGCAAACTTTTCTGCTTCGATCTCTTTTATCTTATCTGCGATTGCAGGTCCTTTTACATCAAACTGCTTCATAACATCACCACCATTAGTAGATGGCTTGTATTTAATGAATGCCTTTATCATTTTAATGTCTAGTCTATTTAGCTTTGCAAACTCTAAGATAATCTTTTTATCTAGCTTTACAATATCTCTCTTTTTACTTACATCAAATACAGTCTCTGGTTTTAGAGTCATTAATGATTTAAGAAATAAAATAGAATCTATTTCTTTACTTGAAAATGTTAGCCTATTTAATTGAGATTTTATTTGATCGTTTTCATTAACACCAAATAGAGTTGCAATTTGAATTATCCAATCCCTAGTATCGATAAATCTTTTATCTACATAAACAGTAGGAAACATTACTGGCCACATCTTAAAGTACTCTACCATCTCCAAGTATTTCTTTGGGGACTTAGCAGTAGTTACAGATTTCTTAAATTCATCTCTAATTCTTTCTGGACTAATATCTTCTAATGAGTTATCACTAATAATAGCTTCTGCTGTATTCTTTTCTAGTTTACTTCCAGTTCTACCAGCAAATCTTAAGGCTCTTAGTTTTCTTAGAGGATCTTCTTCAAACCTCTCTTGAGCTCTACCGACAGTTCTAATAGTATTACTTTGAATATCTGCAATACCACCAACTAGATCGACTACCTCTTGAGTTTCAATATCGTAGAATAGTGCATTAATAGTTAAGTCTCTTCTTAGAACATCTTGGTCTATTGTAGAAAACTTAACGGCATCAGGCCTACGACCCTTTCCAATATCTTCTCTAAATGTTGCAATTTCCATACCCTCAGCAAAGCTAGGCGTTTTAGCAATTACAACTCCAAATTGTTGCCCTACTTCTCCAATGGTTGGAACACCACCTGATTTTAAAATTGCAATAACTTCTTCTGGTTTTGCATCAGTAGCTAAATCAAAATCTTTTGGTTTTTGTCCAAGCATTGCATCTCGTACTGCACCTCCAACTACATAAAGTTCTCTTTTATTTTTCTTAAAGAGTTTATGTAAATCGATGACGTCTTTAGGTACATTCATCTTAAGCCTCTGTTGAGCCTCTAGTAATAACGTGTATTGTGAGTATGATTCTAACATGGTTTATATATTTAACTTATCTAATATACGAAAAAAGACCCAAACAAAAAAATGTTTAGGCCTTTATTTTGTTAAAGTTATTAACAATATTTATTCTGCAAATGCTTCAATATCCCATTGGATTCTCTGCATAGGATCGTCATCTCTAAATTCTTTCTTAACCCAATCAATAAGTCCCGGTTCGAATTGAGCGTTTTGCGCCATATCACTGGCGTTCTTCCAACCGTCATTTGATGCAACATCTTCTAACCATTGGTCATATTTCTTTTGAGTCCATCTTACTTTCTTAACAGCTTTCTTATGTGGACCTGCTCCTAAAGTTGACTTTACAGTATTATAGTGTTCTGGACCGGCAAATATACCTTCTGCCCATTCTTGATCTCTTTTATTACCGTCCCAATATTTAATCTCTTTTCTAAATCTTCTTAGTGAATAATTACCGCCTTCTATTTGCCTACTCTTTGTAACTTCTCCTTGTCTTTTACCTAATTCGATTTTCTTTTCTTCAGCAGTCTTAGGATCCATTTCGAAATGTAAAGATTTTACTAAATCTCCAATACCATCAAATTTACTTTCATTAATAAAAGTTGAAAATTGAGTATATAAATTAAATGATTCCATTTCTAATTTCTTTTTAGTTTTATCCTTCTTAACTTCTTCTTCGTCGTCGTCAATATCTGCAACATCTGGTACATCACCTGAGCCTATGTTTCCATTTGCTGAATTAGGTAAAGATACTTCTCCCATACCTCCTATGTTTCCAGGGCTTATTCTAGCGTTAGCTGTTTCAAAGTTTTCTTCTAATGGTCCAATAAATTCTGACATATTATTTTGCGTCTATTTGAATGTATTCAGCGTCTCTAAGTTCAAGATTGTTATTACCAACCTGTCTATCGTATTCACCATAGATAACATCTTTTTTACTTGCTACTGGAGAGTTCATCATTCCAGTCTTATCTATTTTTCTACCTAACAACGGTGTTTCTAAAAAAACAATTTACTTAAAAAAAACATTATAGACCACGAAGATAAAATAGTAATCGACAATAATATGATTGTAAGCAAAACCTTCGGTCTTCCATTGGACTATTACACGAAGTAAACAACAAAGAAAGTATTGCGAAAGAATAAAATATTTTTTTCATTTGTAAGTTTTTAAAATTTAATTTTTGCGCTTAAACTAAATGTTCTACCGAAACCAAAGTATACTAGTGGGTCGGAAGCGTCTATAGCATCAGCAATGTAATCTGTATCTAATAAGTTATTTACACGGACCGTAAGTGTTGTGTCAAAATCACCAACTTTAAAGCCATGACGTAAACTAGCATCCATAGTACTGTAATTAGGTGCTTTCCATGAATCTGTTGGTCTTGTTGAAGCATTCGCGTAATTTAAAACATCTATTCGAGCATATAAGTCTGCAAAATAGTTATAATCTAAGGTAATACTTGTTTTGTCCCAAAACTTATATAACATTCCTAAAGCAGCGGTCGTTTGTGCAGCATCAGAAACTCTCAAGCCCTGAATTGGAAGAGAAATTCTGTCTACCTCATTTTGATTTTCATCAAAAACAGGTACATCATCTAAGTCGTTATCCCATTTCCAATCTCCCAAAGATAACATCCCTGTGAAGTTTAATTTATTGGAATACTTGTAGGTAAAATCAAACTCTACCCCTTGGTGAAGGGCATTAACCCCTAAAAGGTTGGCTGTATAATCCTCAGCTCCAGGTTCAGTAGCTCTTATGTTTCTTGTAAAAGTTCTGTCATTCCACTGCGTTCTGTATAAATTTACATTCGCTGCAAATTTTTCTCCTCTAAGACCATATCCTAATTCCATACTGAAAACTTTTTCATTTTCTGCATCTGCATTGACCTTTGTGTTGTTGTACCCATTAAATACAGCTGTAAAGATTGCTGGTCTTTCAAAATAACCAATATTCGCAAAAACATTTTGTACATCGTCCAATTTGAAGTTTGCTCCCCCTTTAAGACTATATCCATTTAGGTTAATTTTATCAGATGTTGCAAGGTCTCTACCAGCCTCTGTACTTAAGTCGTATAAGAAATATTCAATTCTTTGATAAGAGGTTTTTTGAATAGAAGTAGAAACAAAAGCATTAAAATTATCTGTTCCATATTCTAATTGACCAAAGAAACCTAACCAGCCTACTTGACCATCGTTATTATAACCCATTTTATCTCCAACAGATAATGCTGCATTTGGATTATTTACGTTATTATCATCAAAATAATATTGCCCTCCTAATAAGTCTGTAACTTCTCTAAAGTGTTTTCCTGTATACGTTCTCCAATCTAAACCAGCAATTAGGTCTAAATTATCAGAAACTTTTGTTTTGAATGTTGATAAAACACCATACCATTCGTGATCATTTCTTGAAGCTCTTAAAATTGCTTCAGAACCTAAAGCTCCGTTTGCTCTGTTGATCTCAACAATATTATCTAAATCTACTGGTTGATCAGAACCTCCTAATCTAACACTAAATAAATCTCTGTTAGTTCCTGCGGTTCCACCTCCACCTCCAGTACCAAAAGAAGCGTATACTGCAGTTGATAAAGAACTAACATCGCTCATTGTCCAATAATGATTTAAAGATGTCTGAGATTTGTGATAGAAATTATCCTCTATATGTGTAACTTGTCCATTCTTGTAACCCCAATCTGGATTAAAACGATTTCCAGACTCTGCATTTCTATAGGTATCTATCGTACTTCTATTTTGTCTTTGACCATGTCTTTGTGGAGCTCCAAATGATGTAAAAGACAATTTATGGTTTTCGTTAATTTCTTTAGAAAGATTTACAAAATAATTAAAGCCTTTAAATTGTGTCCCATCTACATATCCTTCTCCTTCAATTTTAGCAAAAGAAACGGTAGCAGCTAGTCCATTATCCATAAGTCCTGTAGATAAAGTAAAGCCATATTTTTGGTACCCATCATTTCCTGTTGAAGCGATAATATTTCCTCCCTTTTGAACATCAGAAGTTTTAGATAAAATATTAATAGTTCCTCCAATAGATGGTACCGCCACCTTAGAAGCACCTAAACCTCTCTGCACCTGCATCGCAGATGTTACGTCTGACAACCCAGCCCAGTTAGACCAGTATACTCTTCCGTTTTCCATGTCATTGACGGGAACTCCGTTAATCATTACAGCAACGTTTTCAGAATTGAACCCACGTAAATTAATACGTCCATCTCCAAAACCACCACCAGATTTTGTTGCATATACTCCTGGAGTAGATTTTAAAACTTCAGGAAATTCTTGAGACCCTAACTTTCTCTCAATATCAGCTGATTTGATTGTAGAAACTGCAACAGGTGTTTTTCTATCAATCGCAAATGATGTTGCTGTTAGTATTATTTCATCTAAACTATCATCTTCTTGCAACTGAATCATTCCTAGTTTCGCGTTTGAAGAAGAAAAAGACACTTCTTTTGACTGGAATCCGATGAAAGAAATAACAATTGTACCAGAATTAGCTTCTGCTTGCAAGGTGAATTTACCATCAAAATCAGTTGATGTACCATTAGTTGTTCCTTTTACAACAATACTAGCTCCTGGTAACGGTTGGTTTGTTTGATCAACAACCTCCCCAGTAATTTTAGCTTGTCCTAATACTGAAGCAGATATAAATAATACCGCTACAAATAATAAGTTTTTAAAATTTTTCATTGTTTAATTTTATGTTATTAAATTGTTTTCAAAAATTCCTTTTTTAGAAATTTTTAAGCGTGAACTTAATGTTAGTATTTAACATTAATTTAAGAATTCGAAATTAAGAAAAATAAAATAAATTCTCCAAAAATGATCCTATTTTATATCAACAGTGTTATTAACAAAAGTGCTGTTAAAGTTAGATAAGCGGAACACCTATAAAAGAACCTCGTTTTGTGCTATTGAGTTTTTAATAATTTTTTAGCCAATTCTTTTCCAAGTTCTACACCAAATTGATCGTAACTATAGATGTTCCATAAAACTCCTTGTGTAAAAATTTTATGTTCATACAATGAAATTAACTTTCCCATAGAGCGGGGTGTTAACTTTTCAAAAAGGATTGCGTTACTAGGTCTATTCCCCTCAAAAACTTTAAACGGCAGTAATGTTGCTATCTTTGCTTCATCGCCCGCAACCTTCAGTTCTAAATGAACCTCTTCTTTCGTTTTTCCAAAAGCCAAAGCATCCATTTGCCCATAATAATTGGCCATTAATTTTTTATGATGGTCATCCAACCCGTACAAAGACTCTTTGTATCCAATAAAATCGGCTGGAATTAATTTGGTTCCCTGATGGACTAATTGCATAAATGCATGCTGCATATTTGTCCCTGTGCTTCCCCAAACAATCGTTCCTGTTTGATACTCAATAGCATCTCCATTTCTATCTACTCCTTTTCCGTTACTCTCCATAATGGCTTGCTGCAAATAGGCAGGAAGCTTAGATAAGTATTGAGAATAAGGTAATACCGCTTCCGTTTCTGCTCCATAAAAATTATTATACCAGATACTTAAAAGAGCTAAAACTACAGGTATGTTTGTGTCAAAATCTTCATTTTTAAAGTGTAAATCCATTTCTTCTGCCCCTTCTAAAAGAGCTTTGTAATTGTCATACCCCACTGACAGGCTTATTGACAAACCAACTGCAGACCAGAGAGAAAAACGACCACCAACCCAATTCCACATTGGAAACACATTGGCTTTGTCTATTCCAAAATTATCAACTGCTTCTAAATTTGTGGATACTGCCACAAAATGTTTTGGTATGTCAAAAATAGTTGCAGATTTTAAAAACCAATTTTTAATAGTTTCTGCATTTGAAATGGTTTCTTGAGTTGTGAACGTTTTTGATACAATAACAAACAAGGTAGTTTCAGGATCTAAATTTTTAATCACTTCTGAAACGTGGTCTCCATCTACATTTGAAACAAAATGAGTTGTTAATTGGTTTTTATAATATTTCAAAGATTCTACTACCATGTCTGGCCCCAGATCCGAACCTCCAATACCAATGTTTACAATATCTGTAATCGATTTACCCGTATATCCTTTCCATTTTCCAGAAATAACTTTATTACTAAAGCTTTTAATTTTTCTTAAAGCAGCCTGTATTTGTGGTTTGATATTTTTACCACCAACCAACAAAGGTTCATCAGAAGTGCTTCGTAAAGCAGTGTGTAAAACCTCTCTACCTTCTGTAACATTGATCACTTCACCTGAAAATTGTTTTTCAATAGCGTCTTTTAAATCGACTTCTTTTGCCAATTCAACCAATAGATTAAGCGTCTCTTTAGTAATCCTGTTTTTAGAAAAATCGACGGATAAATCATTCAGTTTTAAAGAAAACTCCTCTTTTCTATTTGGTTCTTTATCTAAATCTTTTATGTTGATGTTTTGAATATCATTAAAATGATTTGTTAATTTACTCCAAGCATTTGTTTTCGTTGGGTTGATGTTTTTTAAAGCCATTTGTTAATTTTGAACAATCATTTCTTTAGTTACTTCTGATTGTTGGGTTTGAATTTGTTTTTGATCTAATTGATATTTAAGGGGTTTGATAAACGCTAAATATTCGGGTTTTAAACTTTTCTTTAAAGGAGCTGCTTCAGGTAATTTTAACCGAGGACTTAAAGGATCTACTTCTTTACCGTTCTTCCAGAAACGGTAACACACATGAGGACCACCTGTATTTCCAGTCATTCCAACCCAGCCAATGACCTCACCTTGTTTAACATATTGTCCTTTTTTGACCTTTCGCCTTCGCATATGTAAATACTGGGTAGAATAGGTATTGTTATGCTTAATTTTAACATAGTTTCCATTCCCTCCCCTTTTTGCAGATGCTGAAACGGTTCCACTGGCAGTTGCTAGAATAGGCGTCCCTATCTTTGCGGCAAAGTCGGTTCCTCTATGAGGCCTGACTCTGTTCCCATAATACGCGATTTTTCTTCTTAAATTATATCTAGAGGAGATTCTATACTGAAATTTTATTGGCGATTTTAAAAACTGACTACGAAGCATATTTCCTTTATCGTCATAGTACTCTGGAATTCCTAAAAGGGCATCTGCGGTGTATCTAAAAGCATATAAATTCTTCCCTTTGTGTTTAAAAACAGCAGACTTTACCTCTCCATAACCAGCAAAAATAGTGTCATCTATAAATTTTTCTTCATACAGAAACTTAAAGGAATCTCCTTTTTGAAGTTTATAAAAATCTAAGGTCCATGCATAGATATCTGCAATCGTCCAAGTTAAATTGGGAGATAAATGTAAACTGTCCAAGGTGACAGACAAGCTAGAATTAATGACTCCATTAACTGTTTTTAAAACAGTCTTTATTGGCTTTTGATATCGAACGGCTGTAATTATTGAATCTTTAAAATCTACAATCGTCGCATTAATTTTGTCGTGTTTGTATATAAAAACTTGTGCTTTTTCCAGTGAATCTTTACTTGCTAGAACAGTATATAACTTTCCAGCCCTGACTCTTCTTACATCAAAAGTTTTTTTTATGGTGCTTGCTATTTTGTTTATTTTAGGATAAAAAACATGATGTCTATCTAAAATAATCCCAAAACTTTCTCCACTTTTTATGGTGTCTTGCACTACTTTAAATTTATCTAAGTTATAGCCATACTTGAACACGGGTTTCGGAACTGTTTTTTCAGGAGAAACCACCGCCTGATCAGAATCCTTTACACAGGACGAAATGGATGTAATTAACAGTAAAACGAGTATTATTTTTTTCAAAAAATGAGAGCTGTTACAGATAGTGTTCAAAAATACAAATAAAAAAGTTTTTGTAAGCCTCTATCTCAATGAAGTTCCTAAAACGGTTTCGTTCCTTGTCTAAAAGGGATTCGCCAAACCTTTATACGCCTCTAACTCAGCCCTGAGAGAGCCTACAGAAAGATCTGCGCTTAGTTTTATAGGTATTTTGTTTGCATCATCAGTAATCCAAAGGGTAACACTTTCTTGCGCTTTAAAAACCCTTCCCGACTGAACTAATGGCCTAAATATCATTGTTTTTATAGTTCCAAATTTTGTTTTTAAGGTTTCTCTACCTAAAAACCGTAATTTAAATGGATACACCTGTGAGTCCATAAACATGTCAATTGCGATTTCTTCTCCTTTTTTCATGTTTTTAACGTCTCGATTTCTTAAATAATAAAAAGAAGAGAGCATGTCTTGTACCTTGGAAAAAACGATGGAAGTATCTTTTTGTAAAATAAAGTCTTGAACATAGGCTTTATTCGATTTATAATTGAATGAAGTATTTCTGTTTTTTTTATACCCTCCTTCATTAATCTTTCTTTTAAAAAGATAAGGCTTAATAGTGTCTTTGTCAAAATAAGATTCGTAGTGGTCATCTACTTCAAAAAACCACTTTACAGCGCCAGAAGTCCATCCAGAACCTTTTGTGTAAAATACTTTCTTACCGTTAAAATCTTTTTCCTTTAGTTCTAAAACAGCTGTTCCTGCTCTAAGAAAACCACTGTAACTCATTTTATATCGAAGCAATTCACCGCTTTTAAAAACGGTTGGTTTTTGTTGACCAAGCATCGGAGTTAAAAAAAATAAACTTAATAATAGACTGTATGTTCTCATCAGTTTCAAACTTATAAAAAAGGATTGACAATTCCCTTACCAAAAAGTTAAAAAATAGTTTACAAACTTAGTTTACAATGATTTTAGAGCTCCAGAATTGGAATCTAAACTGACCCCCAGTTTTTCAACTCTTCTTCACTCCATAAATAGGGGTAAAATATTCTTCTTTGGTACTTTGGATGCATATACTTTCGCCAGCTAGATCCTCCAGTTGCTTCCACATCTTTGTCTTCTCCCCCCAAATACTTTCCTGCTGCATTGTAATGAGCCATTACCCACTTGACATTTACGGTATAATCATACTGACGCATTGCCTTGATCAACTCCTTATTTTCTTGGACTTTTTTGGGTAATTCTTTGAATTTTTTAGAAAGATTGATGTTGTTATAATCTTCCATAAAATCAATAAAATCTCCTAAATATTTTTTTTCAAAAAGAGTTAATAATGTTGATTTTTGTCCGGTTGTATAGTTTTTTCCTGCTGCTTGCCAGTACAAGTGATTGTATGCGTTTTTAAAAGACGATGCTCTGTTAATCGTGTCCCTATAACGCACGTCAATCAAATTGATTAACTCAGTAGATGCAAACTCAATTTTTCTATACTGTGCGCTTTGAAAACCACTTGCTGGGGTTAATGTTTTTCTAAATTTTAAATATTGTTCTTTTTCCATGCCCTCTGCCATTACCGAAAAAGAGCTGCACAGCGTGTCAAAATACCTGCTAATTCTATCGAGGTGCATGGTGAATTTATCCGCCGTAATTTGGGTAGATTTTGCAACTTGATCAATTTCCCACAAAATCATTTTAAAAAACAATTCATTAACCTGATGATACATGATAAAAACCATTTCATCGGGTTGGGTTGTTCTAGGTGTTTGCAATCCTAACAATGCATCTGTTTGAATATAATCCCAATATGTAATTGGTGTGCTCCAAAGCAACCCCTCTAGCATGGCGTCTACAGGGACTCCCAGATGATCATACTTTTCCTCTATTGCTTTTAAAATTTCTTCTCTTTTCATTTTAAAGATTTATAAAGTCCCTCTTTTAGCTTGTTCTCTCTCTATAGACTCAAATAAAGCTTTAAAGTTTCCTGCGCCAAAACCTCGAGCTCCCATTCTTTGAATAACTTCAAAAAATAAGGTGGGTCGGTCTTCGACGGGTTTTGTGAAAATTTGCAACAAATACCCTTCCTCATCGGCATCGATCATAATTCCAAGACGTTTTAATTTTTCAAGATCTTCTCTTAACTCATGACTAAATTCTTCTAAACGCCCAGGAACTGCTTTGTAGTAGGCTTCCGGAGGTGTTGACAAAAACTCGACTCCATTTGATTTTAATTGATGAACTGTTTTGATGATATCATCTGTTGCAACTGCTATGTGCTGTACACCTGCCCCTTCGTAAAAATCTAAATATTCCTCTATTTGAGACCGTTTTTTCCCTTCTGCAGGTTCATTGATTGGAAACTTAATTCGACCATTTCCATTCGACATTACTTTACTCATTAATGCCGAATATTCTGTGTGAATTTGTTTATCGTCAAATGATAAAAAATTTTCGAACCCCATGACATCTTCATACCATTTTACCCAAATATCCATTTGATTCCAGCCAACATTCCCAACCATATGGTCAATATATTTCAACCCTGCCGCTGGCGGATTATAGGCGGATTCCCACTTTTGAAACCCTGGTAAAAAAGGCCCTTTATAATTTTTTCGTTCCACAAACATATGAACCGTTTCTCCATAGGTATAGATTCCAGCCCTAACAACCTCTCCGTACTCATCTTTTTCTACTATTGGCGAAAGATACGATTTGGCTCCTCTAGAGGTTGTTTCTTTGTATGCTTTTCGAGCATCCTCTACCCAAAGAGCTACTACTTTTACCCCATCACCATGCTTTACGATATGATCATTTATTGGAGATTTACTAGACAAAGGGGTTGTTAAAATAATTTTAATTTTATCTTGTGTTAACACATAACTCACAGCATCTGTAGCACCTGTTTCTAATCCTTTATAGGCATAGGATTGAAAACCAAAGGCTGTTTTATAAAAATGTGCCGATTGTTTTGCGTTTCCTACATAAAACTCTACATAATCTGTCCCTAATAAAGGGAGAAAGTCTTGAGCCCCTTCAAATATTTTTTCTAAACTGTAGTTCACTGATTTTATTTCTTTTTTACTCATCGGAATGTTTTACTTTCATACTTTATATTACTCTAACCAAGATTTATAGTACTCTTCGTCTGCAATTTTCATTGCTTGTTCAGTTACCTGTAAAGGCTTAAAAGTATCGACCATTACTGCTAATTCTTCTGTTTTTGTATGACCAATACTACGTTCTGTTGCGCCTGGATGAGGGCCGTGTGGAATTCCTGCTGGATGCAAAGAAATATGCCCTTGTTCAATGTCGTTTCTACTCATAAAATCACCGTCTACATAATATAAAACCTCATCTGAATCTATATTGCTATGATTGTATGGTGCCGGAATTGAATTCGGATGGTAATCGTATAATCGTGGAACAAAACTGCAAATCACAAATGCATTCGTTTCGAAAGTTTGATGAACTGGTGGGGGTTGATGAATTCTCCCTGTGATTGGCTCAAAATCGTGAATAGAAAATGCATACGGAAAATTATACCCATCATATCCAATTACATCAAAAGGATGTGAAGCATAGGTCATTTCTATAATTTCATCTTGCTTTTTAACTTTAATTAAAAAGTCTCCCAACTCATTATGTGTTTCTAATTCTTGAGGCCTTCTTATATCGCGCTCACAAAAAGGTGCATGTTCTAACAACTGACCAAACCAATTTCTATAACGTTTAGGGGTATACACTGGTGAATAAGATTCAACAATAAACAATCTGTTATTTTCAGTATCGAAATCTAATTTATAAATAGTTCCTCGTGGGATCACCAAATAATCTCCATATTTAAAATCAATATTCCCAAGATGCGTTCTTAATTTTCCGGTTCCTTTATGAATAAAAATTACTTCATCTGCATCTGTGTTTTTATAAAAGTACGAAGAGGTGGGTGCTTTTGGAGCTGATAAAATAATATTACAGTCCGAATTTGTTAAAACTACTTTTCTGCTCTCTAAATAGTCCTTTTCTTGTGAAACTTGAAACCCTCTAAAACGATACGATTGGAGGTTGTTTGCTTTCGCAATTTTAGGTTTTACAGAATATTGTTTCCCTATTTTTTTGACCATAGTAGGCCTATGTTCATGATACGAGTTGGTTGACATTCCGTCGAAACCGATGGTTCCAAACAATTGCTCATAGTATAAGCTTCCATCTTTTTTACGAAATTGTGTGTGTCTTTTAGGCGGAATTAGTCCTAATTTATGATAAAAAGGCATGTTTTATGAATGTATTTAATGAATTTATAAGAGTAATAATACTTAAACTGAAGTATCGCATTCCTTTTTTAGATTGAAAAAAAGGACCTAAAAAATGATCATTCAGGGTTGCGTTTCAGTAAGAATTTTAAAAAGATAAGTAATTCTAAATACATCTATATCGATTTCGTAGTTCTTACAAATATAGGGAAAACTCTGTCAGAAATAGTAGCTTTTGTTATTCTATCTTCTTAATAACTGCTTTCGGCGCTTCTTTTCTAGTGCCATCAAAACCATCTACTCCTCCAACGGTGGTGTACTTCATTACATACCTTTTATTCGGAAAAATACGCTTATAAGCACT
>UPTG01002007.1_pt1 | contig 14512 bp, 12 predicted proteins | sample 2160121 | NCBI WGS metagenome assembly UPTG01 (sample SAMN06266255, study PRJEB28933) | marine metagenome | isolation source: Columbia River Estuary | place: USA:Columbia River Estuary, USA | collected 2014-07-27
CTGTTTAAGCTGTTTTCAATCTCTTTAACTTGTATTTCTGTACTTACTCCGTCCTTAAACATAGCTTGTTGCTTTTTGAATAGGTATTCCGCAAAAGATATCTGCTCATTCAATTCTATTATCTGAGCATTTAGTAGGTCCGTAGAAAGGGTTATTATTGGGTCACCTTTGGTTATGTAATTTCCTTCTGAAACATGAATGGTTTTGACTACACCATTAATTTCTGGTTTTACAAACGCAATCTCTTTACTAACAACACTTCCCTGTGTGTGGAAATAATCTTTAAATAATTTAGGTGACCTATTTGGTTTTGGGAAAATATATCTTGGTATTTTTAGTATTCCTTTTACAGTATTTTGTGTTGTTGGAATTATGAATGCATTTAACATGATTGATGGCATAAATGGGCTTTGCTCTGGCTACTCCATGACGGCGCTTCTTTTAATCGGATTTTTCTCTGGGTTAATATATGACTCCTTGATGGTATTGTTCATTGGGTCGATACTAGGGTTTTTATTATTTAACTTAAGGTTTTTTGGTAAACAAAGAGGTGTTTTTCTAGGAGATCATGGATCAAATTTACTGGGTTTTTGGGTAGCATGGATTGCAATTTATTGCTCACAAAATGAGCTTTATTCTATAGAGCCTATAACCATTATCTGGTTTGTAGCAATACCTCTTCTGGATTGCATAGGGTTAATCTACTCAAGGACAAAACAAAGAATTAGTTGGGCCGCACCAGGAAGAGATCATATTCATCATAAACTTATGAATAGATTTTCTTCTGAAGGTACATTAGTAATTATTATCATTATTGGACTATTATCTGGTTTATTTGCTATACATTTAGAAAACAACTACTCAACATGGGTTTCAACACTAATGTTCTTAGTTTATAGTTTTATATATTACATATATGCATATTACTTTGCTCAAAGAGCTAAAAGATTAGGAAAAGCTAATGTTTAATTTATTTAAAAAAAAGATAAACAAAAACACCTAGTGTTTTTGTTAGTAAAAGTAACTAGAATAATATGTTAATTGTTGAAGAAAAACAATATTAAAAACCAATGCTTTTCAAAGTTTCAAAACAAAATAAAAAAGTAATCAAGAGATTATATGGAGAGCTAGTACTAAATATTTTAAAATTAGTGAAATTGAGAAATTTTTATTGAATGGTTATTTTTAAAAGTCAAAATCCACACAAATTTTAAATGTTATCTAGGTTTAAGCAAGGGGAATAGTATCTGAAATTTTTTTTTCTTGGAAAAAGGTGAATCAATTCTCGTGTAACCGAATACTTTTTATACTATTGATGTGAAATAGAAACTAGTAATTTTGGAGCTTGGGATTTTAAATTCATTAATTTAAAATTGTTTTTCTAATCCTAAAACAATTTTCTAATCCCAAATAATTAGGATTCCCTAGTTCCTCCGACCAAAAGCCTTCTAAAATATTTTTGTTCAAGCATTTGTATACAACAATTCCTTTATGGTTTTTGTCTTCAATATCTTTATAATTAAATTGAATGACAAGAATATTATTTTTAAAGAAGCCAGTCCCAAATTGTTCTTGACTTCCATTGATTGTCCATTTGGCAATAATTCTATTGTTTTGATCTAATGATAAGTCGAGTTTTCCTTTGTACCAATTTTCATTGGCATCTTGATTACTACCCATGATAGAAAATGTTCCAATGATGTCTAGACTTGTCATTTATTTTCCGATACAAAAGTTAGAAAAAATATGACCTAAGATATCTTTGTCGACATCATATTCTCCGGTAATATTTCCTAAATGACGTAAACATTCTCGAATATCAATAGAAAATAAATCAGTTGAAATTTCCAAATCAATGCCTTGTTGTACAGATAAAATAGCTGTCAATGCATTATTTAAAGCCTCGAAATGGCGAGAGTTCGTAACGATGGTTTCATTATTACTTAAAGCTCCTATATTGACAAGAGAGGTTAATTCAGTCTTTAAAGCCTCTATGCCAATTGTGTTTTTTGCTGATAATAGAATTAAATGATTAATTTCTTCCTGAAGTAAGTTAATATCAGTATCAGAGAGTGTATCTATTTTATTTGCGATGACTAGTACTCGTTTATTTGGAAAACGAGTGTTGATGGTTTCAATTTCTGATAAAAAGGTATTCTTAGAATGGTTGTATTTATTTGCATCAATTAAAAATAGTATCAATTGAGCATTGTCTGCTTTTTCATAGGCTTTTTTAATACCGATGTTTTCTATTATATCTTTTGTTTCTCTAATTCCTGCAGTGTCTATGAATCGAAAAGCAACTCCATCGATAATAATTTCATCTTCAATGGCATCTCTTGTAGTCCCTGCAATGTCTGAAACAATGGCTTTTTCCTCATTTAAAAGTGAATTTAAGAGCGTCGATTTTCCAACATTTGGCTCACCTATAATGGCAACAGGGATTCCGTTTTTCAATGCATTCCCAAATGAAAAAGAATCAATCAGTTGTTTTAAGACTAGGGTGATTTTTGTGACTAAGTTTTTGAATTTTGTTCTGTCAGCAAACTCAACATCTTCTCCAGAAAAATCAAGCTCTAATTCAATTAATGCTGCAAAATCTAGTAATTGACCTCTCAATTCTTTTAATGTATTTGTAATACCACCGCGCATTTGTTGAATGGCTATTTGGTGACTTGCGGCAGAGTTTGAAGCAATCACATCTGCAACAGCTTCCGCTTGAGATAAATCCATTTTACCATTTAAAAAAGCACGCATCGTAAATTCACCATTGTCGGCCATTCTACAACCATTCTTTAAAAATAATTGTATGATTTCTTGTTGTATAAAGCTAGAACCATGACATGATATTTCTACGACGTTTTCTCCTGTATAAGATTTCGGGTTTTTAAATACGCTTACTAAAACTTCATCTAAAAGAGTCTCATTATTTACAATGTGCCCTAAATGAATGGTGTGTGATTTTTGATTGTTAAGTATTTTTCCTTTTTTTATAGGATTGAAAAAAGCTGCTACAATCTCGATAGACTTTTCACCAGAAAGTCTAATTACAGATATTGCTCCAACCCCAGAGGGGGTCGCTAAAGCTATTATAGTGTCATTTTTAATCATAGTACAAATATACACCGGTTAATTATGTATAAAAACCATTTTATTTAAATTTAGATAAATAAAAGAGTCCTTTTTTTTTTATAATCAAAGGGGTACAGTTTAAATTTATATGTTTTTTATAAAGTCTTCATATTCAAAGTAAAAAACTTCAAACTTCGCCATTGTATGTTCAAAAAATTCGAAGCAGTCTCTCCAAGTGTTTTTATTATAAATACTAAAATCACCTTCAAAAGGTACATATATTCTATGAATTTTTTTTCCGTTTTCTAATTCATATTCGCTATTAAAAACAATTTTTGGAAGCTCATTTTGTAATAATGTTTTTAGAGAAATAAGTTGGTCAAAATAGAGGAGGTTAACTAACTCATCGGGATTTTCAATATCTAAACTTACAAGGGCTTTTTTTCTGTCTGCAACAAATTTAAAAGAGAATCCTTTTATCTTTGTATTATACAACAACCATTTTTTTGGAAACGATTTGCCAAAACTAGTCCAAAAATCTTTACGTAATCTTACCGCTTCTTCTTTTGAGAACATTTTTTAAATTCATTTCAAAGTTAAATAGTTTTATAAAAAACGGAGCCTTTAGCCGTGTATTTTGGCCGAATTGCCTCGTTCTTTCATCATTTCTGCTTCAAAAGCAACCAATGCATTCCATTTTTGATCAACGATTTCTCTGTCTTGATATTCGCGTGCAAACTTTAAAAAGACAGTGTAGTGGTTTGCTTCAGAAACCATTAAATTAGTATAAAATTTAGACAATTCTTCGTCTTCCATATTTTCAGCAAACACTTTAAAACGTTCACAACTTCTTGCTTCTATTAATGCGGCAACTAACAATCTTTGTATTAATGCATCGGTTCGGTTCTTTGTCTTGTTAAAGAACTTTTGCAATCGAATAGCGTAGTCATTTTTTTGCTCTCTTCCTGAAACGAATCCTCGTTTTACCATTAACAAATGCACCATTTTAAAGTGCTGCATTTCTTCAATTGCAATAGTACTCATTTCCTTAACTAACGCTGTTTCTTCAGAATAGTTAATGATAATAGAAACTGCATTTGAGGCCGCTTTTTGTTCTAAAAAGGCATGATCTGTTAGGATTTGCTGTAAATCATCTTTGGCAATTTCTGCCCAAGAAGTTTTGGTTTCAAATTGTAATCCAAGCATACTAATTATATTGTTTGTTGCAATCCCATTCCAAAGTAGGCAAGGGCTTTCATTTCTTTAACGCTTGATAAGCGTTCATGACCTATTACTAAAAGTCCGTTTTGCGAAGCTTCTATATGATACTGTTTGTTACTTTCAAAAAACAAAATTAATTCATTTGTAAAAAAATTTCTAATCTTTTCTTCATTTTTTCCAGCTAAATAAAAACGTTTGCTAAAATCTCGATGCTTGTCTATGTTGATATCTGTATACCCTGCAAAATCTAATATATATTCAAAAATTCCCTCTCTGTCAAGTGTAAAATCTGGAACAGGTTTTAGCGGGTGAATATGTAACATTGTTGCTTTAATTACTTGTTTAGCAATCATTTCTCCTTCAGAAAACTGAACATCAAAGATGGTGCAATTTTCATTAGAGAGTACATTAGAAACTTTGTTAATTTTTCGTGTTTTAAAATATCCAAAGCTGGGAAGTTCTTCCATTTCTCTTGCAGAAAAAGCATCATACTTCCATTGCATTTCTTCACTAATATTCTGAATGGATTTTTGTCTTTTCGTTAAATATCCATCTTTTAGAATAATTTGTCTTGGAAGTATTTTACGTAAAGCAAATGGATGCTCGCTTCCAGGTTTAGAGTCGTCTAAACCAATCACTTCAAAATGCCCCCCTTTTCGAGTGAACGATTCAGAATAGTTGTTCATGTTTTCCATTACCGAATGGTCGACAAAATCACACAACGAAAAGTCGATAATGGCTTCTTCAGATTCGGGTATTTGATCGAGCTTTGTTTTCAGCTTTGTGTAGTTTAAAAAACTCGAAAAATTTTGAACACTAACATAATATTTTCCTTCTTCTTTAAACATTAAAACATTTGGTTTTAAGATGTTTTTAATAAACAAGAGAATATTTTTGTTTATAATAATATGAATGATAAAAGTAACTAGAATTCCAACGATTATACCAGTAATTAGACTTGTTACGATTGTTGTTAATAAGGTAATTGAAAAAATAATTAATTGTTCTGAACCAATTAGAAATACCTTTTTAATGTTTTCTGGAGATGCTAATTTGTATCCAGTATATACCAATATTGCTGCTAAAGCCGGTAGTGGTATTTTTCGTAATTCAGTCGCAAATAATAAAATAAAAACAACCAAAAAGCTAGCGTGAAAAAAATTAGCGGATCTGTTTGTTCCCTTGTTATTTACATTTACAGAGCTTCTTGCAATTACAGTAACCACATTTAGTCCTCCTAAAAAACCACTAATTACAGTTGCTAACCCCAGAGCGCGAATATCTTTATTTACGTTTGATCTTCTTTTTAAGGGGTCTAATTTATCTACAGCTTTAATACTTAATAAACTTTCTATACTTGCAATTAATGTAATGGCGAGTACTGCATTTAAAAAGTCAGCATCGTATATTTTTGAAAAATTAGGAAAGGCAAAATTCGACAGGATGTCATCGGGTAAAGCGATTAGCAAACTTTTATCAATAGGATAGGCTGATGAAGAAACTAAATCAAAATAATAATACATTCCTACACTTAAAACTACAATCCACATAGGAGCTGGTATCAACTGAAAATACCGATTTCTAATTTTACTATAAAAAATCATAATTAGTAAACTTATGATTCCTATTGAGCCTGCATATAAGATACTCAAATCATTTGTTTTAATTAAATTTATAATTCCTTCGGGTATCTGAATTAGTAAATCAATAATGCTTCCTTTGGCATTTAAATTTCCAAACATAACATGAATTTGTTTGGCAAAAATTCCAATCCCTATAGCAGCCAACATCCCTTGTATTGCTGATCCTGGAAAGAAATCACCTAAAGAACCCATTCTTAAAAAGCCGAGAATTATCATGATGATTCCTGAGATGACAATTGCCGCCAAAGTAAATAAAAATCCTTCTTGCATATTGCCATCTCCAAGCGTGGTAATAGCCGCAAGAATAACGACTACTAAACCATTTCCTGGTCCTGTAATGGTCACGTGAGAGCCTCCGATTAATGAAACAACAATACCCCCAACTATGGCTGCAATAATCCCAGAAATAGGAGGTGCGCCTGAAGCCAAAGCTAAACCCAATCCAAGGGGAAGGGCTATTAATGAAACTACAAAACCTGAAAAAAGGTTTTGTGGAATATCACTTAAAAAAGTTTTAAAAGTATTTTTTTTAGTCATTTACTTTACAATTAATACATCTGTTGGTAATTCAGATAAAATGTACTCAATATCATGTGGAAAAATTCTATCAAAAAAACCAAGTTTGTTGGGAGCATTCATTATCAATAAATCTGCTCTTTTTACTTTTGCATAATGCCCAATAGAGTATCCTCTTTTTCCAAAAATACTCTGAGTTTTTACGGTTATGTTTTTGTTGTTTATGGTTTCCAAAATATGTTTTACTCGTTGGTCTTCCCGCGTGCTTAATCTTTCTTTTGCAATATTAGCTTTTCGCAAAGATTTGTCGTCACTCACTTTTACGTGTAATTCTGATTGACTCACTTCTTCCACGATAGTAATTTTATTGCATTGTAAAAAATTAGAAACTGTAAAAGCTGTTTTGATGGTTTCCTCGGTTCTTTCTTCTTGTAAACCATTAACCACAATATGCTTACAGGCAACTCTAACAATAGAGGGCTTAATTAGTAATAAAACAGAACAAGGTGCTTTTCTTGTAATTTTTCTGGCAATAGAACCTACATAGTATTTAAATAAGTTTTCTTTTTGAATTGCTCCAAGAATAAGTAAGTCAATTTTTTCTGAAATGGTCGTTTCAAGAATTACATTTACAGGATTTCCCTCTTTCCAAATAGCTTTGAAAGGTTTTTTGAGTGGATTTGCTTCTGATAAAAGAGCCTTTAAAGCTGTTTTTTTTTCATCAGATTTTGTGCCAACATGAACTCCAACTAATTCAGCGTCAAACATATTCGCCAGCCTAACAGCCTCAAAAATATTCGATTTTAAGTTTGGTGAAAATGCAATACCTATTAATAATTTATCAAATTTTTTCAAAAATAAAAAAGTTTAAAGGTCAAGTAATAGGCACAATATAGGGAACTTTACAATAAAAAAATTAATATATTTTTTTTATTGATGCGTAAACATTCTTAAATTTACATATTAAACGAATATATTGAAATAAATGTTAGAATTAGCTGGAATTATTATTTTAGGAATCGTAGCTCAATGGGTTGCATGGAAGTTAAAAATTCCGGCAATTTTACCTCTATTATTAATCGGTTTGTTGGTAGGTCCTATTGCTGCTGAGTATTTAAGTGATGATGGTGGAAAATGGATAGAACCAATTTGGAATGGAGAAAAAGGACTTTTTCCAGGAGATGGTTTGTACTATTTTGTTTCATTAGCCATAAGTATTATTCTTTTTGAAGGAGGGTTGACCTTAAAAAGAAGTGAAATTAAGAATGTAGGACCTGTAATTACAAAACTCATTACTTTAGGTTCTGCAATTACTTTTTTTGGCGCAGGAGTCGTGGCACATTATATTTTTGATCTTGGATGGGAACTTTCTTTTCTATTTTCAGGATTAATTATCGTAACAGGACCGACAGTAATAACGCCAATTTTAAGAAACATTCCATTAAAAAAAGATATTTCTACGGTGTTGAAATGGGAGGGGATTTTAATTGATCCCATAGGAGCATTAGTAGCTGTTTTAGTTTTCGAGTTCATAAGCGTTGGAGGAGGAGGCGCTTTTACAAAAACAGCTTTGATTGAGTTTGGTAAAATTTTACTGTTTGGAACTACTTTCGGATTTACTTTCGCACATGCACTTGCTTTTTCGATTAATAAAAAATTAATTCCACATTATTTATTAAACGTAGTTGCTTTATCAGCGGTCCTATTGGTTTTTGTACTGTCAGAAATTTTTGCTCATGAATCTGGTTTATTGGCCGTGGTGGTTATGGGTATGGTTTTAGGAAATGGTAACCTAGCAAATTTAAAAGAGTTACTCTATTTTAAAGAATCTTTGAGTGTACTATTAATTTCTATTTTATTTATTTTATTATCTGCAAACATTAATATTGAAGATTTATTTCTTCTGTATACATGGAAAACAGTCGTGCTTTTTGCTGTGGTTGTTTTTATAATTAGACCCATAGCGGTATTTGCAAGTACCCTTAACTCCAATTTAAAATTAAATGAAAAGTTATTTATCAGTTGGGTGGGCCCTCGTGGAATTGTAGCTGCAGGAATTGCTTCCTTATTTGGAAGTAAATTAATAAAACAAGGAGTTGATGGAGCAGAATATATTACGCCTTTGGTTTTTATGATTGTTCTTGGAACCGTATTATTAAATGCTACAACCGCTCGTTTTTTTGCTAAAATGGTAGGTGTTTTTCTTAAAAAATCTGATGCTGTTTTATTCGTTGGAGCTTCTAAGCCTGTAAGATTAATTGCGAAGTTTTTAAAAAACAAAGGCAAAAGAGTTATTTTGATAGATTCAAATAAAAGCTTTATTCAAGAAGCTTTAGATTCTGATATAGAGGCTTTTAAAGTAGATGTATATGACGATGAATTGGCTAATAATATAGAATTAAATGATGTAGGCTATTTAATAGCTTTGACAGGAAGTGATCAGGTAAATATGCATGCATTAAACAAATTTTCTCAGAATTTTGGGGAGCAAGGGGCTTATAAGTTAGCTTCTTCAAAAGAGATTACAGAAGCTTCTGATAGCGATCGAGAATCCTTTTTTACACCTCATGATGATTATATTAATTTAAGTGAAGCCTATAGAGAAAATCCAATTATTAACGAAGTGAATATTTCCAATCAAAAAGAGTATAATTCATTATTAGAAGTGCTTTCTAAAGAGGAGAAATCTATTCCATTATTTGTAGAAAATAAACAGGGCATTTATCTATTATCAGAATTTGAAAAAAATAAGTTTGCAAAAGAGGATATTACATTGTTTTACTTGGGAAAAGTTGTAAACTAGTGCACTAAGAAATTATTATTTCGTTCGTGTAATAAAGGTTTTCATGTCAAATAATTTTTTACATGTCCAATTCAAAAGTTTGACGTAATTTTTCTAACAGAGGATTCATTCCCTTCATTTTAAGATATTTTTCCTGAGGAGTGTATGCAAATTTTTTCTCTACAGTTTCGTTTAATGTTAAAATGATCTCAATACCATAATTATTTAATTGTTCTCTTAAAAATTTTAAAAGTTTTGGTTTTCCTTTTTTAAATTGATCTTCCATCAATTTATTAGGAACTGTAAATAATATTTTAAAGCCATCTTCTAGTATAGGTACTGCTGTACCAACGATTGAAGCCATACTTTTTTGTCCCTTTTTATTCAGTAAATCGGTGTATTCTTTCCAATGTTTTTGAAGTGTCTTTTCTGTAAATACTTCTTTAGGATGATTGTCATAGTTAACCTCAGTACTCGCTTTTTTATCCTCTTTTTTATGATGTATACTTTTTAGAGATAGTGAGGAAGTTCTTCTTTCTGCAGACTTATAAATTCCTTTTTCTAGGGTAGGTTTTTTTGTTGTAACTTCTTTGAGAGGAGCGATTGTAGTTTTCTTCTCTAGGGGTTTAGATATTTCTTTTGCGGCAGGTGAAAGCGCTTGGAAAAAAGTAGCAGGTATTATATAATTAGCTGATTTTTTTTTTTCTCCATCAAAAGTGATAGAGGCAATTTGCATTAATGTTAACTCAACCAAAAGTCGTTGATTTTTGCTGGCTCTGTAGTTTAAATCACACTCATTAGCTTTTTTAATTGCTTGCATTAAAAAAGGTATGTTCGCTTTGGTTGCCTGGGTTAAATATTTCTTTTTTGCAACGTCACCAACTTCTAATAATGCTAAGGTATCTTTGTCTTTAGCAACTAATAAATCTCTAAAATGACTTGCCAACCCATTTATAAAATGATGTCCTTCAAATCCTTTGCTTAAAACAGTATTAAATGCATTTAATACTTGTGGAATTTTGTTTTCAAGGACCAAATCAGTCATGTTGAAATAGGTTTCGTAGTCTAAAACATTTAGATTTTCGGTAACAGCTTCACGAGTTAAATTAGTTCCTGAAAAACTGACAACTCTATCAAAAATTGAGAGAGCATCACGCATAGCGCCATCAGCCTTTTGAGCAATAATATGGAGGGCGTCATCTTCTGCAGTGATATTTTCTTTTTCACAAATAATCTTGAGATAATTTTTAGCATCCAGTACCCCAATTCGTTTAAAATCAAAGATTTGACATCGAGATAAAATGGTTGGAATAATTTTATGTTTCTCGGTAGTTGCGAGAATAAAAATAGCATGCGCAGGAGGCTCTTCTAAGGTTTTTAGAAACGCATTAAAAGCTGCCTGAGAGAGCATATGAACTTCATCAATGATATAAACTTTATATTTTCCTGTTTGAGGAGGAATACGAACTTGCTCTGTTAGACTTCTAATATCATCTACAGAATTATTAGATGCAGCATCTAGCTCAAAAATATTGAATGCAAAATCTTCCTCTTCAGAAACTTTCACACCTTGTTGATTGATGTTTTTTGCCAGAATTCTAGCACATGAGGTTTTTCCGACTCCACGAGGGCCCGTAAACAGTAATGCTTGTGCAAGATGATTGTTTCTTATCGCATTTTCTAAGGTATTGGTAATGGCTTGTTGCCCAACCACATCTTCAAAATTTTGAGGACGATATTTGCGTGCAGAAACTATAAAATGCTCCATTTATTTGGTATAAATATATGCACACAAAAATAGGAATCTCATCGATTTTCTACAAGGAGGTTTCTTAACAAAATGCTAAAGTTGTAAACAAGTTGTAAATAGTTTGTGAGAAGACAACAGGAGATCGATCTGAAAAACATATTTTTGTATTGTGCTCTTTGAGATTTTTAAACAGAATACTATCATCTTGGAGTTTATATTAATCATTGTAACTACATTATTATGAAGAATATTTTAAAACCTATTATTTTTTTTGGTTGTTTAATATCATTACTATTTTATTACGGTTTTACCGATAAGAACACTTCTCAAGCAAAGTTAATGGATGTTTCAAAGGACGAAATTAAAATAGCTTATTTTGCAAGTGGTTGTTTCTGGTGTGTAGAGGCTGTTTTTGAGAGTGTTATTGGAGTAGAAGAGGCTGTTTCTGGCTATGCAGGAGGCCATACCTTATCTCCAACATATCAAACTATTGGAACAGGCAAAACGGGTCATGCTGAAACTGTTGCGGTGTATTATAATCCAAAAAAAGTTTCTTTTACCACCTTATTAACTGTATTCTTTGGTTCTCATGATCCAACAACGGTTAATGGTCAACACCCCGATTATGGAACTCAATACAGATCTATTGCTTTTTATACCTCTGATGTCGAAAAACAAGCCATCATGAAAATAATAGCCAATTTAAACAAGGAGAAATATCAAGGTAGCATTGTTACTGAAGTTACACGACTAAAAAAGTTTTATAAAGCAGAGGCTTATCACCAAGATTTTGAAAAAAGAAACCCAAACCAAGAATATGTTCGGGCAGTTTCTATACCAAGATTGCAAAAATTTAAAAGGAAGTTTCCAAAACTTCTAAAAAAGTAACCGATGAATTCCTTCATCATATCCAGAGGTATGCGAGGGCTTATTTTACAGTTAATTAGGGTCAGATATTAATTATTTTAAATAAAAAAAACCAACACTAACGTTGGTTTTAATCACAATTTTATTCCTGCTATTAGTTCGTTTTCTTCTCAATAATCGCTTTATCGGCGAGAATTCTTTTCTCTCTATTTGCAACTTCCCAGGCGGTATGAAAAATCAAACGCGTTCTATTTTCTAATAATTCATAGTTGATTTTATCTGGAGTATCTGATGGTTGATGGTAATCTGCATGTGTTCCGTTAAAATAAAAAATAACGGGTACATTATTTTTTGCAAAGTTATAATGATCAGATCTATAATAGAATCTGTTGGGATCGTTTATGTCATTATATTTATAATCGATATTAATATCTATGTATTTTTTATTTATTGTTTCAGATATAGTATGCAATTCTGTACTCAGTTTGTCTGACCCTATCAAATATAAATAATTAGTATCGGTTTTATGTCTGTCGTCAATTCTACCAATCATGTCAATGTTTAAATTGCATACTGTATTTGCTAGAGGAAAGATAGGAGCTACATCTGTATAGTACCTAGAGCCTAAAAGTCCTTTTTCTTCACCAGTAACGTGTAAAAATAAAATAGAACGTTTAGGGCTTTTTCCAGCTTTTACTGCCATTTGAAAGGCTTGTGCAATTTCTAAAATAGCAACGGTTCCAGAACCATCATCGTCTGCTCCATTGTAAATCTTTCCGTTTTTTATCCCTTCATGATCTAAATGTGCAGAAATGACTATAATTTCGTCTGGTTTTTCGCTACCTTCAATAAAAGCAAGTACATTTTCAGAATTTTTTAATTCAACTTTTGCATTCTTTGTCAGCCATTCTGAAGGTATTTTTTGGAAATAATCAGTGATGCCTTTTGGAGAGACAATGCCTTCAGCTATATAAAAGTTTTTTAAGTAGTCAACCGCTTTTTTTTGTCCAGGTTCTCCGGTGTTCCTTCCTTCAAATTCATTTGAAGCATAAATGAATAAGTGTTTGCTTAAATCTTTGGAGGTAATTGTTTCGGCATATGTTATAACTTCCTCTGTACTTGTATTTTTATCAGAGGTGCTTTTGTAAGTATTACATGCCATAAAACTTATAGCGATAGCAATATTAAGTATTTTTTTCATCGATTAAAAAGAGTTTTTGTTCATTATAAATTGCTGTATATTTTTGTCAAAGGTAATTAGTTCTCCAGGAAACAAAGTTTCAAATGTATTTGCATGAATAAATTCACTTGTCGTACCAAAATGATAGGTGTCTGGTGTTAAAAGTAGTATTTCGTCAGCCAATTGAATCGCTGAATTCACTTCATGGGTTGATAAGATAACTGTTTTTTGTGTTTCCGAAACGAGTTTCTTTAACAAAGAAAATATTTTAATAGTATGATGCATGTCAAGATGGGCGGTAGGTTCGTCTAAAATAATAATTTCGGTGTCTTGTGCCAGTGCTCTGGCAATCAAAACCCTTTGAAGTTGACCATCACTTAATTCATAAAAACGATTGTTTTTAAGATGTTCAATTTCTGTTTGATGAATGGCCATCTCTATTTTTTCGAGATCAGTAGTAGAGAGCTTGTCAATCCAATTTGTATAGGGTTGTCTTCCCAGTGCAATTATTTCGTAAACTGTTAATTGACTTTCTGGTAAGCGTTCAGTTAATACCAGACTTAATTGTGTTGAAAGCTCTTTTTGGGTAAGTTTTTCTATATTTTCTCCATGAAGTAATACCGTGCCGGAAATGGCTGTTTGAACTCTAGAAAAGGTTCTTAATAGGGTTGATTTTCCGATCCCATTTTTACCAAGTACCGTAATTAGTTTTCCTTTTTCAATTTCTAAATTGATATCTGATACAACGACTTTAAAATCCTTTTTTAGCGGATATCCTACAGATAGATTTTGTGCTGCAAGAATTGTATTTTTTTTGAACCTTTCCATTTATACAAATAATTTCTTTTTTCTTACCAACAACCAAATTACGATAGGTGCTCCGAATAGTGAGGTAACTGCGTTTATTGGAAGTGTAAATTCACTTGTTGGAAGTTGTGCTACAGCATCACAAATTAACAAAACAATCGCACCAATTATTGCAACCGCTGGTAACAGTATTTTATGATTAGAACTTAAAAAAAACATTCTTGCAATATGAGGAACTGACAAACCGATGAAGGCAATTGGACCAGAAAAGGCTGTAATTACCCCGGTTACAATACTTGTAATTAAAAGGATAATATTTCTATTTTTCTTTATATTTATTCCCAAACTTTTTGCATAATTTTCACCTAGTAAAAAGCTGTTTAAGGGTTTTATAAGGAAGATAGTTCCTATCATGCCAATGCAATAGATACTCATAAAAACCTGTAATTCTTCCCATGATAAATTACCCAGGCTTCCAAAACTCCAAAATAAGTATTGCTGAATTTGAGAAGCTTCACTAAAGTAGGCTAGAACACTAATTATTGCAGAGGTTAAAGAGCTAAACATTAACCCAATGATTAAAATTGACATGGTGTTTCTAAGTTTATTTGCAGCAATAATTACAGCTGATAATACAAAGAAAGAACCTAAACTTGCCGCAATCGGTAAAGACC
>UPTG01002011.1_pt1 | contig 14503 bp, 10 predicted proteins | sample 2160121 | NCBI WGS metagenome assembly UPTG01 (sample SAMN06266255, study PRJEB28933) | marine metagenome | isolation source: Columbia River Estuary | place: USA:Columbia River Estuary, USA | collected 2014-07-27
AAACAAATACCAAAAAAAAAACATAAATCATTCCAGGAAAAAAAGTAAAAAAAAAACACACAAATTCAGTCGTAGTGGGGAAAAAATGATGCTTTCGTACCTGTTTCTTCCCCATAGCACTATTAATGGATCACCAAAATGCTATTGTAAACAAATCATCAATTTCATGCTAATGGAAAAAAGTCAGTGCCGCTCCTTTTTTCCCAAATGCTAAATTTCTTCTGTTTTACTTACTGTATGAGTTTCATTCATGTCACTAATAAGTTTCTGCCAGTTCGCCCTATATACATGTCTGTAATACAAGTCACGCAACCGGTGGGTTACGTAGGTACTCTGCCGGCCATACGTATAAATGAAAGTACGGCAGAGTGGACCACAAGGGACTGTTATGTGTAGTGGACCGTAAGGGACTGTAGGTATGAGTACGTGTTAGAGCATAGCAGAGTGTAATGTAAGAGACTGTACTTATGAGTACATATGAGAGCACGGCAGAGTGGACCGCAAGGGACCATATGTAGTATATCATAATAAGTAATATTTTGTGCATGTGGGATGGAGGGGGGGCTTCGCCCCCCTTTATCGAGTAAAGTTTTGCTCCGCAATTGTGTACCTACATCGGAAAGCATGTGAGGGTTGTTCTACAACATGAGATAAATCTTCTAGTCCATGTAAATTAAGATTTTTACAAATATCAAATATATAAAGAGATCAATAGGATTTATGTATGTTTTGTCAAATATAACACTATAGTGATTAATGTGTAAAATCTTATGTTGATAACAGCACAAAAAGTAAGGTAATATGACCCTTAAACTTATTCAGTTATTATGTTGATATTAATGTAAAAAAACCGATATGGATTATTTTTACATATTTTTTATCTGATTATAAAATTATTAAAATTAATATGCGTTTGTGCTGCATGGGATATGGTAAATAAATAGATCTAGGTATGTATAGAACTTCAGGATGGAACCCCAATTACAAATAGATAAAATCATAATAGACGACATATGGTGAAAATGAAAAATGATAAATTATTAAAAATCAAAATTAAACATATACAATATATTTATGACACTTAAATACATACTTTAATCACATATAATGTATTTATGACATTGTAAAAAAGCTCTATAATCACATTTTTACATCATAAAAAGAAAAAACCATATATATACTCAAATAACATACTGTAAGGATACGTAGTAGTAGGGGATAATATATTCAACAATCTATGTATTTTCAATGTTAATAAGTATAAATGCATACATAATTGAATAAGTTAAGTAACATATATATTTATTTATTCTTTTTAATGAAAGCTGCATCAACTGGAGTAAATATATCTTCTATTTTTTCTAGTACAACCTTCAATTTCACTTTTATTTCCGCTTTATGTTGCATTTCAACGTCGTTGTCTATTAATTGTTGTATTTTTGTTAAATTGTTTCTGACAGTATTTTTGATGTTGGTATATTTAGATTGATCCAGTTGTATAGTAAGCTTATCGGGATTTGTTTTATTTCTTTTTGTCGGTGTGATATTAGTTACTTCATCAGTCTCAGCTCGTTGTCTCTTTTTAGCAGATTGTGTGACATTGATTTCATCTCCAGTTTCATCTTCATCATTGTCATCCTCATCATCATTGAGGTTGTCATTAATTTCTTGTATGTCATCATTACTTTGTTCATCTACTTCAATTTCTTCTTCTTCGTTTATGTTTCTTTGTTTCTTTTTAGTTGGTGATTGTTTTGGTTCTTCAGTCATAAATTCTAAAACAGGAGTTAGTAAATTTTTTCCTTGTAAGATATTTTCAAAAAATCCAATAAAAGATATTGCTTCCCATGTCCCATTTTCATTTTGGATTGGTAAAGATAAGGTGAAGTTCTTTATAGTTGTATTGCTTCCAAAGGATTCCTGATTTTTGTGTTGTTCAAATGTTTTAAAATTTGATAGAATTATCTTCCAGTGATCACGTTGTTGTTGTTTAATAATTATTGGTATTGAAGAGAAGAATAATTCGTATATATTTTTTGCTTCATAAAATGGTTCTTCTTCTTTTGTTGTTAAAACTGGATTAATTTGTTTCATCATTTGTTGAATTAGTGTTGTATGTATGTTATCTTCACGGAAAATGGGATTTTCTTTGTAGTGTAACATGATTTTGATGAATTCTGATGCAGTGCTGTAGTAGACAAATTCTTGTATTTTTGGAAATAATCTTCTGTCATGTTTAGATACATAATGTTCTCTTATCTTTTGACATAAAAATTCTTTTTTGTTGCCAATAATATCATGGACGATACTTTCAACTGAAGATAAAAGATATTTAGAAAAGAAATCCACTGTAAGAAGTGGACATTCTATCATTGTTTCTGATGTTGTAAATGTATCTGGTGATAGAAATGTTTTTAGATTATGTAACGAATCTGCATCATGAATACAGTAGCGTAATATCCATAGAAACGTTAGTAGTTCAGGTGGTACTTTAATTTTTTTGCTGTTTGTGGAGAGATGATATTTTCCATAATGCAGACATTGTCCTGGTGGAGTAGATAATAATACCGCTTTATATCCTTCAATAATTTCTTCTTCAGTTTTTTTAGTCGATATTTTACTACATAATACTGTAAATTGCCTGATTGGTTGATGCTTTAATAACATTTGGAAGTCGTTTTGAAAAACCTTTTTTCTTTGTTGGAAATATTTAGTAAGTACCTAGTTAACATAATATAAATGAGAAGAGAAAAAATGTAAATGTAAAAAAACAGGAAAAGAGTTTTATTGCAATAAATAGTATTTCTTACTTACTTCTTTAGTTTCATATAGTTGTTGGGGGATAAAACGTTTCTCTGTTATTTCATTGGAAGTTTGTACCAATAAATCAAATAGTTGTGCAGATTTTGTTAATTTGAGTTGATTATAAGATCGGTTGTTTACATCTTCACTTATTTTTCGTACTTCTTCGAGGTAGACGTTAGTAAAACCAGATCCCATCCCTTTTGGTGATAAGATGTGTATAACAATATCTTTATTTAAAGGAGATGATATTGTAATTGATTTTGATGGTGTACTTTCCATAATTTTTGGTGGGGCATTATGAATATGCCAATTTCCTAAAAGATGAGTTGCTAAAGCGGTTCTATGAAGTCCTCCTGCAATTGCAATTCTTATAGGATGTTTCTTTTGAAATCTTTCACGAAATTTTCTATATCTTTCATATAGATTTTTATGAAGAGTTGGAGTCCCTTGATCAACAGCTGAATGATCTTCTAGATAAACCTTTTCTAACATAGATGCTTGATGTAGTTTGATGTTACTAAAAATATCTGTTATTGATGTATGTATGTCATCATTGAAACAATAGGATTCCTTATCAGGGAATTTACAAGCTGCTATAAGTTTTTGTAAACCTTCCTTGGTAGGATCAATCGCATGTAAGCCAGGTATTTCAGGTCGTTCGTATGTATTTTCTTGTGTAGAATAGGTTGCATGAATTTTAGGAAAACTTGGCGAGATACAGGAAGAATTATTATATTTGACTATTTCATATACAGTAATGTATATTTCTTCTGTTATATCGTTAGTATCGATTGTCATTGCAGTTTGGAAACTCTTCTTTTTCAAATTATTAACTACCAAAGTACGATAATTTGCATTTGGTTGGTTGATTAGGCATTCCTTGGTTTCATGTAGAAAAAGACTTAATGTGAACAAACTCAAAGATGTGACACTTTCCTTTGTAAGAACATAGTTAGTAGAAAGTATAGGTGTAATATGTTTGCTTGATACGGTGTTAATAGATTTCAAAGTAGAAGTATTGTTGAATCTTCTTGTGTTGTCACATGTAGAATTATTTTTATTTGGACTTGCAATGTATGCATTCAATTCGTCCAAGGGAGAAGTGAAGTGCGATTTATCATGATCCTTTACTTCTCCTTGCTCCTGAATAGTATTCGATGTGTTTTCTTTAGAGGCAGAGTCATTTTCGGATGTATTTTTACTACCATGAATATTTTTTCCATTTTCATTTGCATCTTCAGAGACAGCATCATCTTCAGATGTATTTTTACTTTCTTGTCGTTTTTTTCTATTATCACTAACACTTGAATTTTTAGAGTAAGAATCATGATACTGTTCTTCAATAGTTGCATTTCCATTATCACTTGCATGTTCAGAGGTAAAATTGGCATTTTTACCCTGAGAGTTAGAATCAGCGCTTGCTTTACCACAATCAAGATCGGTTGCAATTTTACTATCTTGACTTTTTTTTGCATCACAGCTTGAATAGTCAGACCTAGAACCAGTACTTGTCAACTTGGAATTGGGATTGTCTTCAGATGTATTTTTTTCTTCTGGATCATTAGAACTCGAAGTATTTTTACTACTTTCTCTTAATTTTGCATTCAGGGAATCAGCCCTTGAATCACCACAATCAAGATCAGTTGCAATTTTACTACCTTGACTTTTTTTTGCATCACAGCTTGAATAGTCAGACCTAGAACCAGTACTTGTCAACTTGGAATTGGGGTTGTCTTCAGATGTATTTTTTTCTTCTGGATCGTTAGAACTTGAACACTTGGGATTGTACTCGATTGTAATTTTACTACCTTCTCTTAATTTTGCATTTTTGTCGCTGGGTTTCGATGTTGCAGAGTCAAAATTAGACTTGTTATCATTAAGAAAAAAAGTAAATTGAAAAAGAACTGATGGTCAGTAAAAAAACATCAATATAACAAGTCTAAAAAAAAGTTCAGATTATGAAAATCGCAACAAAGCAAAAATTTTCATACAGTTTGTGATAATAATAAAACAGTAAACAGCAACTTAACACTTCTAACCAAAATGGAAAAAAAATATTGTTCGGTAAAAATACACATCCACCTGTCAAACAATTGACAAGACATAGTCACATACATGTACACTTCGTATCACGCGTAGTTCTACGTACGTGGAGGTACCATCGTAGTTCTACATAACTACATACGTATATACTACGTATCTACGTACATGGATGTACCATCATATATCAATATAACCACATACGTATTATACGTGTATATACTATAAGTAAAAGAATAGGTTATGAACTTACCTCATTTAATTCACTCCGCTCTTCTGTTAGTACTAGATCCCTGTAGTGCGTATGACGAGTTTCGAACACCATTGTTGAAAATTTTTAATGAAGATTTCTAAGTGATATGAAAGAAATAATGCAAAGGATTAAAGGAGTATAGTTTCCCCTGTTTTGAAAATTATGAGGAATTGCGCAAAAATTGTCAAACTGCATTTGTACTAGACGGTATAAGATCTACGTGGTATGAACGTACATTTCATGAGAGAATGTTCTCTTTCTGTCATGTACATGCGTATCGATACCTAGTATGAACGTACGTTTTATGAGAGAATGTTGTCTTTCTGTCATGTACATGCGTATGAGCGAACGCACATGCGTATGAGGTGGGATGATAATGTAATACTGATATACGTACGTACTTGAAAGAGAACAGTCTCTTATTATTTGTCACTATGTACACCACGTGACACGTGTCGTCAAATGTTATTTGTACGTTGATACTTTGCCCAATCAAAGTACCTGACTGACTGAAAACAGAGGTGATGCGTGTTCTCTTTGTTGTCACGTCAACCGTTTTTTTACGTTGACATCTCGCTTAACTGAAGCACCTGTATCTAACCCACAATGTGATACGTAGAGCTAGTATACTGATATACGTACATACTTGAAAGAGAACAGTCTCTTATTATGTGTCATTACGTACATCACGTGACGCGTGTCATCAAATGTTATTTGTACGTTGACACTTTGCCTAATCAAAGTGCCTGACTAACTGACAACAGGTGATGAGTGTTCTCTTTGTTGTCACGTCAACCGTTTTTTGTGCGTTGACATCTCGCTTAACCGAAGTACCTGTGTCTAACCCACTATGTGACACGTAGAGCTAGTATACTGATGTACGTACGTACTTGAAAGAGAACAGTCTCTTATTATGTGTCACTACGTACACCATGTGACGCGTGTCATCAAATGTTCTTTGTCATGCTGTACGTATACGCACGATTGAGAAAAAAAAAGAAATATGGAGCCAGTACGCTTGCAGCCCTCTACCTGCCTCCCTCTGCTATTACTGGAGAGAACGAGAGTGAATACAGTCTTTTTACATAGAGGAGATACAAGTATAGAACGAGAAGTTTGTGTAAAAATACGAAAGTTCCGTTTAATCGCTACAATCGTACTATCTCTCTTTTTCTTTTTCTCTCTTGATTCTTACGCGCTGTACGTATACGCACGAATAGTACGATTACAGCCCCTGCCTGCCTCTATCTGCTTTCTTAGAGAGAATGAGAGGATGTACGTACTATCTACTATTTAATAGAACGAGAACTTTGTGTAAAAATACGAAAGAATATGCATTATGCGAATATCGCGATTGAGTTTTTCATTCAGCTCATAAAATCACGATTGAGCAAAACGTTACTCGTTCAAACCAAAAATTTTAAAATGCCAAAACTTCAACCAAAACAACAAAAAATCAGCAACAATGGTGCTTCCAACAATGGCACTAAACGTGGTCGTCCTGCAAAGATAACACCAACTAGCAGGGACATATCAAAAAAGGTAAGCTCATTACCTATTATAGTATGTGTACGTATGTTTTATACAGAGATTACGTACTTTTACTTACGTGTTACATGTACGTAGATATACGTGTTGTACGTACGTTGATATACGTGTTATACGTTGTGTGTATGTATATGTAGTTATGTTTTATTAAACGTTTGTCAAGTGCATAAAAATATCAGTATTATTGCGACACCTTTGCGTATGTCCAAGTTTTTGTTATTGACTTCTCTCTATATTATTATTTGTTATGCACGTTTTTCCATGTATTCCAATACTTTTTGCATTTTTACTCGTTTGCAGTTTTTATACAATTATATCACTATTGTTGTGTATGCCTTTGCGTATGTCCAGTTTTTTGTCCTTGACGTCCTTTTTCTGTATTATTACCTGTTATGCACATGTATCAATGAATTATTATGAGTCAAAAAATAAGTGGTTTTGTATTTTTGCTCATTTATAGTTTTTATACAATATTTTGTTTTTTCAAAATGTCGTTTGTAAGTACAACACAAAAAGAAAAATAATTATTGTATTCTTACTGATGTATCGTTTTTTTACAACATTTTACATTTTTCTTTATGTCAAAATATTTGATTTTGTGTATTTTTAACTATCTTGTTGCTTTTTTAAATTTTTCTATTATATTTAACAGGCTAGATTTTTCGAAGACGACACGATAATTATGAAAGATTTATCTACAAAAAATGTGATTGTTAAAGAAGAAAAAGAATCTTCCGAAAGCGAAAATGAAAGTAAAAATTCAAGTTCTGATAATGAAGAAAATGCCGTTGATATTGAGCCAACAAAGACTGTAGTATATGATGATGTCAAGATGAAACTTATGAAAAAATATTCAGATATAGTTTCAAAGAAGAATAACTTTGGAGGTACTCAAGGATCTTGGTATACATTGAAATTTTACACTATGAAAGAAATATCGGCTGCAAAATATTATCTAGTGGAAATGGAATTTTCAAATGATGATAAGGATCCTATGAAACAATTGAACATATGGTTAAAAGCAACATTTATTCATGACGTATTGAAATGTCTATCTACGGATGACAAAGATGCTAAACCGCTATTCAACGGATTTGAAAATGTGATTGCTAATGGGGAATTAGCAGAAGTTCGTTTAGAACCTAACGGTGCCAATATATGTCGTTCTAACACAAGCAATGGATATAATTACAAACAATATGTGAATTATTACTTGATTCCAAAAGAAATGGGTTCATTCAAACATATCATTGAAAAGTTTAAAGATACAATGATCAAATTATTAGGAAGTGATGAATTTTTTTCCATGATGGTAGTATACCAAAACAGAAGAAATAACCAAGGCGGTAAACTTGGTGAAATGTTAAAAAATATGAATTCATCTATTTGGACTCAACTTAAAGCTCCGAACAACAACAAAATTGAATATATCAACGCGTTAGATGCAAAGTTTATGGATCATGATATTAATATTATTCTAACAAGGATATTTGGAAATAAACATACTGAAGCAAAATATCAGAAGTATGGTTGGGTAAAAACAGAATGCAAACTTGGAACAAGTAAGACTACATAATTAATTTAATATATATATTATATATATCATTTTATCGTGATTACTTATTGCTGTTTTTATATTTATTCATACATAGATCAATTAATTGAAAAAAGAAGATATGAAAGAAAAGTTGCTAAGAAGTTACTACAAAATTACCAAGTAGATTTATCTGATAGAGCAACTAATGTTAAAAAGAGAATACTCAGTGAAGATTATATACTAGACATGATATCTAAGTCAAAAAAAACCAAAACAACGATGTCATTGGATTCACTGAACTCATCACAACAACTACTCCAGCTTACAAGAAAGGTACGAATATATATAATTATGTTATTTGTAAAAAAACTTCATTACCTTTTTTTCACATTTTGTTTATTTTTGTCTTTTCAATAGAATGGAGAATATTTTCGTCAAAAATTATGCAAATGTACTTCAAGAAAACAATTTCAACGATTACGAAATGAAATCGAAACGACATGTAAATGTTATGATATTAATCTTCGAGTAAAAGTAAAACGTTTCAAGTACCGTCAATATATCGAACAACTTAGCATAATTTTGGACAAATTGCAATCTTCAAATCTATCTTCAGAAGTTCAAATTCCACAAATAAACAAAAATTATACTGCAATGCTTCACAGCAATACAGCAGATGAAAGAACGAAGAAATTTATACAACAAACATTAAACTTTGAATCAAATATGTACAAATTATATTTTAAACATTGTTGTATCTGCCACCAAAGACGATTGAATATGAAAACTTCAAATGGAATATGCTATAGGTGTCAAAATAAAAAAAATGAAATGTTCTACTCATATGAAAATAAATTATTACCCACATGGAAAACAAAGAATGACATTATAAAATATACGCTTCCATCAGAACTACAACATCTAACACTGGCAGAAAAATTATTAATTCAACGTGTTTCACCTTTAGTTCCTGTCATTCACATTAAAAATGGGATACTTGGAATAAGAGGACATGTTGTAAGTTTTTTTCAAGATATATCAGGAATATGTACTGAATTACCAAGATTACCCACAGATATTACTATGATAAAAGTAGTAAGAACAGGTGTTACAGCAGATGGAGAAAATATACAAAATGTTTTTACCGTCAATCGTTCCAGAATCTTGAATGCTTTAAAATGGCTAAAACAATACAATCCATTGTACAAAGACATTATAGTCAATGAATCAAATTTAAATTGGATGACGAAATCTCAATCTGATACAATAAATCACGTTATAAGAATTGAAAACAGTAATGACATAGATGAAGACAAAGATGAGGGACCAAGTTATCGTCAAGTATTACAACCACAAGACGAATTATTACATCCAGAAAATGAATATTTTGGCTGTATTTCTGAAGACAAAACACAAATTATATTCGACGGCGATAGAGAATTAACAAGATTAATAAACAAAAAAATACAAGATAGAAACATTCAAAAACTACATTGGCCCCCAAGAGATATAAAACCAATATCAGAATTTTCTGATACCAAGATTTTTTGTTTGGCTTTTCCTTGGTTATTTCCTGGAGGTATCGGTGATATAAAGGAGAGTAGAGAATGTGACATTGACATTGCTGATTGGGCCCAAAATTTATTATTTTATGAAGATGGTCGATTTGCTAAAGACAACTTATGGTGTTTCTTTGTACTAAATTATATACAAAGACACAGAAACAAATCTCAAAGTCGATGGTTTGTAAGTGATTTTGTTGGGGATTCCCCACCAAATTTGGAAACACTTCAAACAAAATTACTTAGTGGTGATCAATCTTTTATTGACAAGTTGATGTATTTTGGAAAAGTTGTTCCAGGATCAAACGCATATTGGAGATCAAAAAAAGCCGAATTATATTCATGGATTAATCATCATATTGAAAAAGGGAGAGGACCACCAAACATTTTTATGACTTTATCTTGTGCCGAGTATTTTTGGCCTGATCTCAAAAGACTACTAGAACATTATATTTATATTACAGAGGGAACAAAAGTTGATTTAGATGTCAACCTACACAAGCTACATCAAGCACTAAATGACTACACTATTATTGTGCAGGAATTTTTCCAAATACGCGTAGACGAATTCTTAAAAACAATCGGATTAGAGGTATTTGGAATAAAACATTATTGGGGACGATTCGAATTTGCAAAATCAAGGGGACAGATCCATCTACATTTAATTGGCATAACCGATGATGCAACTATGATAAACAAAAAATTATGGAAATTGAGAAACAACAAAAAACAAAAAACAGCCTTCATAGCAAACTGGGTTAGATCAAAATTTAATTGTACAGCCGAAATTCCAAAAAACTGTACAACACCAGATAAATTTTCTAGTCCATGTAAAACAAGATTTTCACAAACATCAAATATAGAAACAGATCAGCAAGATTTATGTATGTTCTGTCAAATACATAATTGCAGTGATTACTGTCTAAAATCTTCTACTGACAACAGTACAAAAAATAAGGTAATATGATCCCCAAACTTATTCAGTTATTATATTGATATGAATGTAAAAAAACTAACTTGAATTACTTTTACATATTTTTTATGTGATCATAAAACTATTATAAATAAGGTACGCTCCTGCCGCATGGGGTGTGGTAAAGAAATAGCTCCAGGTACATCTAGAACACCAGGATGGAAAATAAAAAACAAAGACGAAATAGAAAAAGATACACGAGGATTTAATAAAATATCCTTAAGACGAAACCATAATAAACTACTACAAACCTCATTGTACTGTTTACAAGCTTGGCGTGCAAACTGTGACATCAGTATATTGCTTTATGAAAGTAATCCAACATATCCAAATGCAAAAGAAATAGCAACAGTAACTGATTATGTTATAGGATATGCATGCAAAGGTAATGCTACATTAAACATTGAGAAGAAACAAGTTAAAGACTTTGCATTAAGGTAAGTTAACATTATCTTTATAATATTACATTAAAACGTAATTTAACATATTATTTGTTGTTGTTTTATATAGTTGTGAATCAGAAACAGGTGATGAAAAAGATGTTATAAAAACAGTTCAAAAATGCCTAAATAAATCAATTGCCAATAGAACTATCACCAAACAAGAAACAGTCTGTCAAATAGGAAAACTACCTCTAGTAATATGTTCTGAACACATTGACATAATCAGCCTATCTAAAGCAGTAAGAATACTAGAAAATAATGCATCTTATTCAACCACATACATATCAAAATATACAAATAGAACAGACCATCTAGATAAATCATTACATCAGTATTTTCATATCATTAAGAACAATTCATCAAAAGAACCTAAAAAGGAATTCATACCACATTATGTTGGGGGAGGAGGGCAACCATCTTACCCAATATCTATAAATTTTGCAAGAACAGAAATGATCAAACATATACCATGGCATAAAAACAATCCTTTACCGACATTAACAGAAGCAAACTACATAAAATTATTCAATGATTTCAAAGAATCTCAATATTGCCCAACATCAGTATCTATAGCTATTGAAAGAGCACAAAACCGAGTCCAAAACTATCAAAAAGGTATAAAAGAACCAGTATCAGAAGAAACAATAGAATCACAGCCAATTAACAATTACATAAACCTTGACACTCAAGATTTATTAAAAACATCAACCAACTTAAGAGAGACAATAAACATATTTGAAAAATTAGAACAACAAGGATTAGACATTGGAAAGCAGTATAAATGGGATAAAAGAATATACAAGGTAAGCAAATAATGATTTTTTAATTTAATATGTATTTGAAACACTACTCAGATATTATACTTATACGAATGTAAAAAAACTGAATTGGATTATTTTAACATAATTTTACTTCTTAACGATAGACACCAAAAAATGGAGAAAACTGGTTATTCGAAAAGATCGATGAATATACAAATACTAAAAATAATTGCCTACGAATACCTAAAAAGAAAAATGGAGAAGAATATAAACTACAAGATCTTAACGATGGTCAGTTCAAAATCGCATATGTAATTTTAAAGAAAATAAAAGAATGGCTACGACTAACAACGGCAACTATGGCACAAAAAAAGAAATTCAAACCACTAAGAATGACAATAATGGGTTGCGGTGGTACAGGAAAAAGTGTACTTATAAATACATTGGTAACTTGTATCAGGAAAATATTTGATGACAATGATAGTGTATTTGTTACAGCCCCAACTGGAGCTGCAGCATACAATGTAGGAGGTTCAACTATACATAGAGAGTTCAAAATAAATGTAAGAGATGTCCCAGGCTATAATACATTATCTGATAATACCAAAAAAGAATTGATGAAGAAACTCCTACGAACTATAGCCTTATTCTTTGATGAAAGAAGTATGATAGGATTAATGCTTCTCGGTCAAACAGAATTAAACATAAAAGAAACTGTACATAACGGTGGACATGATACTGAAGACTGGGGAGGAATACCAGTGGTGGCCATTTTTGGCGATGATTACCAACTACCTCCCCCCGTTTTTCCAGGTGCTTTTGATTCTTTTGTGCAGAAGAATAAAAACAAAACTGTACAGAATGGATGTCAACAGTTCATAAGTTTAGGTGAAACTACAATGGAATTGACTGAAATAATGCGACAAAATGAAGATGAAACAGAATTCAGAAGTCTTTTAGATAACACAAGATTAGGCTATCCTACTGAATCTGATAAAGATATATTACTTTCACTTCATCTTAACAGTGGAAATCTTACACCGAGACAAATAGAATACATTAGAAATAGAGCTACATTTCTTTATGCTAATAAACAAGATGTAATTGAACACAACTGGAACAAAATAAAAGAAATACATTCATCAACAAATCCAGTTGCCAGAATTCAAAACCAAACAACGTCCAAAAATATAACTTACAATGGAAAAACAAAATGCATGAAGAAAGAATGTGACATTGACTCAGTACTAAACTGCTGTCGCGAAGCAAGAGTACAGTTAACTGGAAAAAATTTCGAACCAAACTGGGGTCTATTCAATGGAACACAAGGAACAATCAAAGAAATAGTATATAAAGACAACGAAAGTCCATTAGAATACAATTTTCCACTGTATATTATAGTGGATTTTCCAACTTACTGTGGCCCTTCATGGATAAAAAACAAACCAACATGGGTCCCCATTCCACCTATAGAAATCACATGCAAGAAACATTGTTGTACATATAAATATATTCCACTTAGCATTGCATATGCTAGAACAGGACATACGTTTCAAGGACAAAATGTCGGTCCAAACCATCCAATTCCTTGTATTGTTGTTAATCCAGGAAAAAAATCTATGGAGCTTTTATGCCCAGGACTACTATATATGTTCATATCTAGAGCAACAACAATCGGAACACCACAAAACAGATTTAAATCAGCACTGTTCTTCTGTAGTAACAACATGAACAAAGCAAGAATAAGTAATATAACACAGACTAAAAATGGAACTGAAACAGAAAAAATTAAAAAAAGGAGAAAATGGATAAAATACCTACAACAACACGCATATAAAATTAAAATATCAACCAACAAAAAACAGAACTTAATAAAGTGGGTAGAAAAAACAAAAATACCCCAATCACAAATAGACAAGATTATAATAGATGACATATGGCGAAAATCAAACATGATAAATTATTAAAAATCAAAATTAAACACATACAATATATTTATAACACTGTAAAAAAACTCTATAGTCACATTTTTACAACATAAAAAAAAACACATATCAAATCAAATAACACACTGTAATACATACGTACCTACCTACGTAGCTATACGTACGTATATACGTACATACCTACATACATAGCTGTACTTACGTATATACATAAGTACCTACCTACGTAGTTGTAATGGGATACATACTACCTAAACATACTATTACTAGTACTTATACTTAACTGTATTACTACTACTGCTACTAGTAACAGCCACTTGACGTACGCACGTACTCTCTCACGGGCAGCCCCTCATTCAAGAAACGGCAGCAGCACGTATTGCAGTTGTTAAAAAACTAATTTGAAGTTTTCCTACATTTAAAAAATGCTCTTGAATTTTATTACACTTTCTAGGAATTTTTTTTTTAAAATAGGAAAAAAGTTGTCCACTTTTATAGGGGATTCTACATACACGAGGGCTCCTCTTAACTATAGAAGTCCCTTGCGGTCCAATAACCATTGCTGCAGTGCATCTAATTCACATGATTTAACTACTCTGAATCAAGGTGTATGATAAAAGCAGCCATCAAAGGCC
>UPTG01002012.1_pt1 | contig 14502 bp, 10 predicted proteins | sample 2160121 | NCBI WGS metagenome assembly UPTG01 (sample SAMN06266255, study PRJEB28933) | marine metagenome | isolation source: Columbia River Estuary | place: USA:Columbia River Estuary, USA | collected 2014-07-27
AATTTCAGGGAAAGTGTGGCTTTTCGGATGCCTAACTTGAATTCGGCTTCGGTAATTTCTTCACCATCTAGATATTTGTTTGCGATATCATCGCTAAAATCAGAAACGGCTTCTAATAGAGCTTCACGATACTCATCGGCAAGTTCTTTCAGGTCATCTGGAATATCTTCTACTGTGAAGCGAACACCTGATTCATCAGATTCGTCATAAATATACGCAACCATTTTGACTAAATCAACAAGACCTCGAAAGTTTTCTTCTGCGCCAATTGCTAAAAACAATGGATGAGCATTTGCACCCAGTTTGTCTCTCATACTAGTGACAGCGGCTAAGAAATTGGAACCCATACGGTCCATTTTATTAATAAAGCCAAGACGCGGCACATTGTACTTGTCCATTTGCCTCCAAACTGTCTCAGACTGCGGTTGAACACCTTCCACTGAAGTAAATACTCCGATAGCACCATCTAGAACTCGCAATGATCTTTCCACCTCGGCCGTAAAATCTACGTGACCGGGTGTGTCGATTATATTGATGCGATGAGGTATGGTAGCAAAAGGTCCCTCAGAAGTAGTCCATCCACATGAAATTGCGGCGGAAGTAATTGTGATTCCACGTTCCCGCTCCTGCTCCATCCAATCTGTAGTTGCACCACCATCGTGAACTTCGCCAATTTTGTGAACTACACCAGAATAAAATAAAACACGCTCTGTACAAGTTGTTTTACCTGCATCAATATGTGCTGCTATCCCAATATTGCGTGTATGCTCTAAAAGAGTTGGACGACTTTCAGAATTTGCTGAAGAAAAATTTTCGTTAGTACTCATTGAGAAAAATTATACTTACCAACGTAAGTGAGCAAACGCACGATTTGCTTGTGCCATTTTGTGAGTTTCCTCACGCTTTTTGACAACTGAACCAGTGTTATTGTAAGCATCAATTAATTCATTCGCTAACGAATCGGCCATAGGTGCACCTTTTTTGGCACTTGCAGCTTTCACTACCCAACGAAATGCAAGGCTTTGTTGGCGCTCAAAGGGAACTTCGATAGGCACTTGATAGGTAGCCCCTCCAACTCGTCGACTTTTCACTTCGATCTTGGGGCGAATATTTTCCAGTGCACCCAAAACTAAATCAACAGGATTACCTTTTTCAAGCTTCTCTGCCATTTTCTCAATTGCACCATAAACTATTCGTTGGGCCACTGATTTTTTACCACTCTGCATTACTGCGTTCACGAGTGTGCTTACAAGGGGACTCCCGTGCCTTGGGTCTGGACGGGATGGTCTTTTAACTGCTTTTCGTCTGCGTGACATAATAAACTCCTACTTTCTTGGGCGCTTTACGCCGTATTTAGAACGACTGCGTCGTCTTTTTTCAACACCTTGGCAATCTAGCGTCCATCTAACAATATGATATCTAACACCATTCAAATCTTTAACACGACCTCCTCGAAGCAAAACAATGCTGTGTTCCTGTAAATTATGACCTTCATCAGGAATGTAAGCGATCACTTCATGTCCTGTTGTTAGTCTAACTTTCGCAACTTTACGTATTGCGGAATTTGGCTTCTTAGGAGTTCTAGTAGTAACCTGAACACATACACCTCTTCTGAAAGGACATGCTTTGAGTGCGGGAGACTTGGTCTTTGCTTTTTGAGGGCGACGACCTTTTCGAACTAATTGATTTATTGTGGGCATGGAGTAGATTTTTGTGGAAAAGTTGGTTAAAGTAACAGGTTTTTCTATTTTCTCAAGTTTTATTTATTAATGTGAAGAAATAGTTAGGCAATTTTATCTTCCGTCTTAGCCTGACCGAGAGTATCTATCTTAAGTCTACGCCATTTTGGTAGACCAGTTCCTGCCGGAATTAAATGTCCCATGATGACATTTTCCTTAAATCCTTTTAAGTCATCAATTTTACCAAGTGTTGCTGCGTTAGTTAGAACTCGGGTAGTTTCCTGGAACGAAGCGGCAGAAATAAAACTATCTGTTTCTAATGAAGCTTTTGTAATTCCTAAAAGAATCGGTTCACCCTCAGCAGGTTTTCCTCCTTTTTCAGAAATGCTTTCGTTAGAATTCATAAAGGCGAATCGATCTATTTGATCCCCCCAGAAAAACTCGGTATCACCTGGATCCGTAATACGAACCTTGAAAAGCATTCTTGATATTATAACTTCTAGGTGCTTATCGTTAATTGTGACTCCTTGAAGACGGTACACCTTTTGAATCTCCTCAATTAAGTATTCCTGAACTGCAGATGGTCCTAGAATTTCTAGAATTTCATGGGGATCTTTGGCGCCCTCAGTGATTAACTGACCTTTTTGAGCAAAATCTCCTGGTTGAACCAATACATGTTTACCGTGGGGAATTAAATGTTCTTCGACCTGACCAGATTCCTCGTTCGTTACGAGTAGTCTCTTTTTAGATCGTAGTGTACCAGCTTCTGACACTATGCCATCTATTTTAGCCATTTGCCCAACATTTCCCTCTTTGGGCCGACGTGCTTCAAAAAGTTCTGCTACCCGTGGAAGTCCTCCGGTAATGTCTTGTGTCTTCGAGGCTTGTCGTGGAGTCTTAGCGATAATTGAACCCGCATCTATCCTGGTTCCTTCATCAACCGCAACTTGTGCACCCGTAGGTACAGAATAAGTCGCAATTGGATTGCCTTTGGAATCTTTAACAATCACTTGGGGATTCAAATCTTCTTTATGCTCAATCACAACCATCGAGCGTCCACCGGATGCGTCTCTTTCGACTTTCGTAGTCACACCAGGAAGCATGTCCTCAAACGAGATGACGCCTTTTTTCTCGGAAAGGATAGGAATATTATAGGGATCCCACTGGGCCAACAATGCCTCGTCCTCCACTGGGTCACTGTCCTTAAAGTGTAACAATGCGCCTGCGGGTATTGGGTAATCATCTACGATTCGATCGTCTTCATCCAAAACTTGGATAGATCCTGTTTTATTTAAAGTCACCTGCTGGTCATTTGCAAGAGTGACCAATCGTAAGCCCTTGAAGCGAAGTTTTCCTGCTTTTCTAACATTGATAACCGGATCTTCTCTTCCTGCACTTGCGATTCCACCAATATGGAATGTCCTCATTGTAAGTTGAGTACCAGGCTCTCCAATAGATTGTGCTGCAATAATACCAACAGAGGAACCTTCCTTCACTAAACTATTAGTAGATGGATCCGTACCATACTCTAGAGCTGTCAAACCGTTTTTGATTCGACTGGAAAGTGGTGACATTACTTTGACCCGTGTAATACCGAGGGCATCGATATTGGAAGCGATCTCTTCAGTTATTAAAGATCCAGAAGGAATTACAATTTCAATTGGGTTAGATGGATTATTGATATCATCCGTAGAATATCTACCAATTATACGATCTCTCAGGGGAACAATTTCATTATCTCCCTCCATGATCGCCTTCTTGACTACACCATCTCGACGGTCATCGTCGTCACAAACGATAATACAATCCATCGCAACATCACATAATTTACGGGTCAAATAACCCGCGTCAGCAGTCTTTAATGCAGTATCTGCTAACCCCTTACGAGCACCATGGGTGGACATAAAGTATTCCAGGACCGACAAGCCTTCCCTAAAGGATGCTAAAATTGGCTGCTCAATGATCTCACCAGAGGGCTTTGCCATTAAACCACGCATTCCACACAACTGTCGAACTTGTTGGCGATTTCCCCGTGCACCTGAATCCATCATCAGGTAAACTGGGTTAATCGTATCTTTTCCGAGATTTTCATCTAGGCAGGTGAATACTTCTTTTGCAATATCATCCGTTGCGGTAGTCCACACATCGATAATCTTATTATGTCTCTCACCGCGGGTAATAATACCCTTCTTAAATTGGTCTTCAACTTTATCGATTTCCTTACGAGCAACAGCAATTCTCTGTTTTTTCTCAGGTGGAATAATCATGTCGAAAATTCCAATCGAGATACCTGCTTTGGTAGCCATGTCAAATCCCATTTCCTTCAGTCGGTCAAGAGATTCAATTGTCTCTTCTTTACCTCGATTACGAAATGTTTCTAGGATAAGATTACCTAAATCTCCCTTTAGTGCAGGTTGATTAAAGAAACCTAATTCATCTGGCCAAATGGTATTAAATAAAACACGACCTACAGTTGTACGAACAACGCTTTTTTTGGTTATCCCAAATAAAGATTCATTACCTTTATACGGATTTTTCATATCTATCCAATCGTGTAAGGTTAGAACTCCTACATGCAATGCACTTAAAGCTTCCTCCAAACAACCAATAAGAGGTACCCGTTGACCTTCCTTTGGTTCTGTCTTGGGGTTCATTGTCAGGAAATAGGATCCCAAAACAATATCCTGCGAGGGTGTAAGTATAGGCTTTCCACTCGAAGGTGAGAAAATATTGTGTGTCGCCATCATCAACAATTTAGCCTCCATGACTGCTTCCACCGATAGAGGCACATGGACTGCCATTTGATCACCATCAAAGTCTGCATTGTATGCGGTACAAACTAACGGGTGCACCCGGATCGCATTTCCTTCGATCAAAACGGGTTCAAAAGCCTGAATCGATAATCGGTGGAGGGTAGGGGCACGGTTCAAGAGAACGGGGTGGCCTTTGGTAACTTCTTCCAGAATGTCCCAAACTTCAGGAGAGCGACTCTCAATCATCTTCCTCGCTCCTCGAACAGTATGAACAAAACCAAGTTCTTTCAATCTGCGAATAATAAATGGCTCAAATAAAATTAGTGCCATCTTCTTAGGAAGTCCACATTGATGCAGTTTCAACTCAGGTCCAATAACAATAACCGATCGTCCCGAGTAATCCACCCGTTTTCCAAGAAGATTTTGCCGAAATCGCCCCTGCTTACCCTTCAGCATGTCGCTCAATGACTTAAGTGCACGATTTCCAGAACCTGTAATCGCTCTTCCATGCCTGCCGTTATCAAAAAGTGCATCTACTGCTTCCTGTAACATCCGCTTTTCATTATGGATGATTACATCGGGCGTCTTAAGCTGAAGAAGATTTTTAAGGCGGTTGTTTCGGTTAATGACACGACGGTACAGGTCATTGAGATCACTTGTTGCAAATCGGCCACCTTCTAATGGAACGAGTGGACGTAGATCGGGTGGAATAACAGGAATACTATCTAAAACCATCCATTCAGGTGACGCACCAGAGTGTAGAAAACCTTGAGTAACTTTTAATCTACTAGAAAGCTTTTTCTTAATTTGCTTCGACTTGGTGTCATGCATTTGATCATAAAGGTCCTCTAATTCTGCTTCTAAGTCTATGCGACCTAAGACATCACGAACCGCTTCAGCACCCATTTTCGCCTCGAACTCGTCACCGAACTCATCCTGGGCTTCTCGGAATTCCTTGTCAGAGAGTAATTGTTTTTCTTCCAAAGGAGTACTCCCTGGATCGGTCACCATGTACTGTTCATAGTAAAGAACTCTTTCTAAACTCTTAGCTGTCATGTTGAGCATTAACCCCAGCCTGCTTGGCATACTTTTAAGGAACCATATATGGGAAACAGGAACTGCTAATTCTATGTGTCCCATGCGGTCACGGCGAACTCGTGAAACGGTAACTTCCACTCCACAACGATCACAAACTACACCTTTGTACTTGATGCGCTTGTATTTACCACATGCACATTCATAATCCCGGACAGGACCAAAAATTTTCTGACAAAACAATCCACCTGGCTCAGGCTTAAATGTTCTGTAATTAATTGTTTCCGGATTTTTTACTTCTCCTTTAGACCAAGATCTTATTACATCTGGAGAGGCTACTGTTATGGAAACCCGATCCATGGGTCCAACTTCCACACCTAGTGCTTCATTTACTGCTTCAACGCTCATAATTTACCTTTTTGAGGGGTTATTTAAAATATTTATTCTATAGGGAATCTTCGCCTAAAACTCTTATATCTAGACAGAGACTTTGCATTTCCTTCATCAGCACATTAAAAGACTGAGGAGTACCGGCCTGAAGTGAGTTGTCACCCTTTACAAGAGACTCGTAAATCTTTGTACGTCCGGCAACATCATCCGACTTCACGGTGAGGATTTCCTGCAGGGTATATGCAGCACCGTATGCTTCCAATGCCCAAACTTCCATTTCTCCAAATCGCTGTCCGCCGTATTGGGCTTTACCACCGAGAGGTTGCTGGGTAATTAAGCTATATGGACCAACTGCACGTGCGTGAATCTTACTTGATACCAAGTGATTCAATTTAAGCATGTACATATAACCCACTACGATCTTTTGATAAAAAGCTTCTCCTGTACAACCATCATACAATACAGTCTTTCCCGTTTCTGGCAGATTTGCTTCTTTTAGGTAATCTCGAATTCTATCCTCAGAAATACCGTCAAATATTGGTGTAGCTACCTTGAAGCCTAGTTTATTACAGGCCCAACCTAGATGGGTTTCCAAAACCTGTCCTACATTCATCCGACTAGGAACACCTAAGGGATTTAAGCAGATTTGGATTGGAGTACCGTCTGGAAGAAATGGCATGTCTTCCTCGGCAACAATTTTTGCCACCACACCTTTATTACCATGTCTACCTGCCATTTTGTCACCCACTCGCATTTTTTGCTTTTTGGCAACAAATACCCGTACATTTTTGATCGCTCCCTGATCAATCGAGTCACCTTGTTCTATTGACTCAATCTTACGATCACGGTCATCCTCTAAATCGTTGAATTTAGATTCGTAACTTTCAATTATTTCAAAAACTTTAATTCGAACAGGGGAAGGCGGAATATCGATGTAACGATGAACCGAAGATAACCTTCTTAGTAATGTCTTAGTAATCTTGCGATTAGAAGGAATTATTATGTCACCAGTTTCAGAGTTTGTAACATTTAATGGAATTTTTTCGCCCAAAAGAATGTTGGAGAGTGATTCCGTTAATTGTGAACGAAGACTATCAGTTTGATTTCTGTAATCTTCTTTTATTTGCTTACTTTGACGGCGAAGGTCTGAAGGGGAAAGCTTTTCCTGCTCCGCATCGGTTCGACTTGAAACCTTTACGTCCATTACGATACCTTGCGTACCTGATGGAACCTTAAGGGAACTATCTTTTACATCCGCCGCTTTTTCACCAAATATGGCCCGCAATAATTTTTCTTCCGGGGCTAAATCTGTTTCACTTTTAGGCGTAATTTTACCGACGAGAATGTCACTGGGGCGTACTTCTGCACCAATGCGAACTACACCAAGATGATCAAGGTTACGTAATGCTTCCTCTCCTGCGTTTGGTATATCCCTAGTAATTTCTTCCGGTCCGAGTTTTGTATCCCGTGCCGTGACCTCAAACTCTTCAATGTGAATGGATGTATAGATGTCATCCTTGATCATTTTTTCAGAGATTAAAATTGCATCTTCAAAATTATATCCCTTCCAAGGCATGAAGGCTACGAGTATATTACGACCAATCGCCAATTCCCCATTATCGGTGCAAGCTCCGTCCGCAAGGGCATCGCCAATCTTAACTTTGTTGCCTCTCCGAACTATAGGTTTTTGATTGAAGCATGTTCCAGCATTGGAGCGCAAAAACTTTCTTAAATCGTAACAATAAATACCCCTCTTGTGGTCGCTTTTAGGCTCCTTAAGAAAACGCGGTGGAAGAGTACCATCATCTGTTACAACGATTCTGTTTCCATCTGCAAGCGCGACAACACCTTCTGATTCTGATACTGTGACAGTTTTAGAATCTTCTGCGACCTTCTTCTCGATGCCTGTACCAACCAACGGCGAATCAGACTGAAGTAGCGGCACTGCTTGTCGCTGCATGTTAGCACCCATTAATGCCCGATTAGCATCATCATGCTCAAGGAATGGAATTAAACCCGCAGCAACAGAAACAACTTGTTTGGGTGAAACATCCATGAATTCTACCTGATTGGCATCGTATTCACTAACTTGATCTCGAGCACGACAGGTAACGCGACCTATAATTTTATTAGAGGATTTATATAATTCAGTATTGGCCTGGGCGATTAAATACTGTTCTTCCGCGAAAGCATTGAGATCAATGACACCGTTTATTAACGACTTTGAATGAATGAAATTTGCCTGTTTTAAAACAACTCCCTCTAATTCTTTTACAAATTTAATTTTCGGAACATTTAATATCTCTGCTAGTGCAGGAATTGATTCTGCTCCCCCCTTTTGCGTGAACACAATGATGTCATTTTTAGCGATTTTCTCATTGGAGAGAATTTCAAGTGCCCAAGTAAGTTCAGCATGCTTACTTATTTCATCAAAATAAATTAAATGAGTAGCCCCCTGCTTAAAACGACACTTATCGAAAGCCCGCTCGTTTTCTAAATTTCTGAGATTATTGAGGGGATGAGATTCCTCGACATGATCCTTTGCGGAAATGATTCCAATATATCCATTCAAGCAGGGATGATAAGTGGATTGAAGAAATCCGAACTCATCAATCTTAGCATAAGTAGAAAGGGTGTTAATTAGTCCGATATTGGGTCCCTCAGGAGTTTCGATCGGGCAAATCCTGCCATAATGAGTTGGATGCACATCCCGTACTTCAAAACCTGCTCTCTCTCGATTAAGTCCGCCCGGTCCTAATGCAGATAATCGACGCTTGTGAGTCAACTCGGCAAGTGGATTAATTTGGTCTTTAAACTGACTAAGTTGACTCCTAGCAAAGAAATCTCTCACAACCGTGGTGAGAGCTTTAGGGTTGATTAACTTGCCAGGTGAAAGTGATTCAACTCCTTGGTCATATAGAGTCATCCTTTCTCGAACAACACGTTCTGTTCTTGATAAGCCACTTCGGCAAACATTTGCAAGTAATTCTCCTACGGTTCTAACTCGACGATTACCTAAATGGTCAATGTCATCGATCCCCATATCGAAAAACTTACCCGCATCTTCCCGGGCTTTTTCTTCGTTGGATTTACCTCGTTTGAAATCGGTAAGTTTCCTGGTGGCCGCAACTAAATCTTCAACAGTTGTTACACGAACCTCCAATGGGGTGTCTAAATTCAATTTCAGATTAAGCATGTGCCTGCCCACTTTAGCCAAATCGTAACGCTTGGAATCGAGAAATAGCCTCTTAATAAGCGCTTCGGCATTAGCACGGTCAGGTGGCTCACCAGGTCGAAGTTTTTTGTAAATTTCTTTAAGTGCCTCGTCCTTGTTCTTAGTAGTGTCTTTTTTGAGACAACGTATGATTGCTCCTTCATCAACAGAAGTGTCAATTGCGCGGAGTTGTGTCTCTCCAGCTTTTTGGAAAGCTCTAAGATATGTTTTAGTTAAAGGCTCAAATGCTTTTGCTAAAACAGCACCTTTAGTACGGTCAAACATTGGTTCAACTAGGACATAATTTGAAACATTCTCCTTTTTTAATAAATCTTCAATCGATAATGTTTCAATATCATAGAAAAGCTCGATGATTTTTTGATCGGAGTCTTTGTCTTTATCGGAATCTGAATCAAGTAATGCCCGTAAAAAAGTGGTAATTAAAAACTTTCTTCTCCTTCTTCTACGATCTAAGTATACATACAGTAAATCATGTTGGTCAAATTGTGCCTCTATCCATGTACCACGATCCGGAATTATACGGAATCCGTGCAACGTCTTACCACTACTGTGGACCGATTCTTCAAAACTAACGCCAGGAGAACGGTGTAACTGACTGACTACAACACGTTCTGCTCCATTTATAATAAAGGATCCCCGTTCAGTTACTATAGGCAACTCACCCATAAAAATTTCCTCTTCACTGTAGAAAGGTTTACTCTGTCCTTCTACTTCAAGTCGCAAGCGAAGTTTGACCTGTAACGGAGCTGCATATGTACAGTTCTGATCGATACAATCCATTTCAGACAACTTAGATTCTCCAATGGTATAACTTACGTATTCTAAACGAGATTTTTCATCATAACTTATGATAGGAAAAACCTCTGTAAAAACAGCCTCTAAACCGGCTTTTTTTCGATGAGTTGATGGAACTTCTCTTTGAAGAAAGTCATGAAAAGAATCAACTTGATTTTGAAGCAAGTTTGGTGGGTCGATGGCTTCTGTAAGCTTACCGAAATTTTTTCGAATTGCTGTATCCATATTATTGGTTGGTAACTTGTGGGGTAGGGAAAGAACAAAAAAAGCCGCAGATTGCATAGCAACCATACGGCTTTACTTTAAAACTAGAAAGAAAGAGAGAAATGCATTATTTAACTTCTACTTTTGCTCCTGCAGCCTCTAATTTCTTAACAATCTCATCTGCCTCATCCTTGGAGACTGCTTCCTTGACTGGTTTGGGTGCTCCTTCTACGAGTTCTTTAGCCTCTTTTAATCCAAGACCGGTAATTGCACGGACTTCTTTAATAACAGCAATCTTGTTGCCACCAAACTCAATGAGAACAACATTGAATTCAGTCTGCGCTTCTGCTGCTCCACCGGCATCTCCGCCGCCGGCTGGTGCTGCGACTGCTACGGCTGCGGGTGCTGCTGCACTAACGCCCCATTTGTCTTCGAGCTCTTTAACGAGATCTGCGATCTCTATTACTGATTGGCCGCTGAGCCAATCAACTACTTGGTCTTTTGTTATGTCTGACATGTTAATATATACCTCCTGTCCTGAATATGATTAGTACCTATTGGTGTTTAAGGGAGTTACCCCTAATTTCTTCTAGGTTGGTGGTTAATAGTTTTATTTTTCGGATAGAATATCCAGAAAATGATTTAAGAATTATCTGCCTTTGCTTGTAAAACGGTAACCATTGAACGAGCTGGTGCGCTAAGAATGGAAACTAGTTGAGTCGCAGGCGTACTGAATAACGAAAGTAATTGGGATTGGAGAACTTCTAAGCTCGGGAGATTTGCCAATTGTTTAACTTGGTCGGTATTTAAAACTCGATCTCCAAGTGTACCAGCCTTGACGGTTACCTTTTTGGTTTCTTTTAAGAATTCACCGAGTGCTTTTGCTACACCCGATGGATCATCACCCCCAACCACGATTGCGGTATGACCTGATAAATGTTCTGATAAGTCAGGTAATTCTTTTTCCTTTGTTGCGATCGTAAGTGAACTATTTTTTACAACATGAAATTCGGCTCCTCGTTCTGAAAGCTTTTTTCTTAGTTCGGATGTTTCTTCCGCGTTTATTCCCTTGTAATCGGTGAGAAAAAAGTAATCGGAACGAGTGAGGTAGTCAGAAGCCTCTTTAATTAAATAGGATTTTTCAGGTCTCATGATGTAGTTATATTACGAAAGATTAAGAGTGCTAGTGTCGAGTTTAACACTCGGGCTCATGGTGCTACTAATGTAAACATTTTTAATAAATTTTCCCTTGAAGCCATCTGGTCTAGAGGATGAAACCGCTTCTAATGCGGTGGACGTATTTTCCTGCAACTGAACTGAAGTAAAAGATCTTTTGCCTACGACGACAGCGAGTGAACCCGTTTTATCCATTTTAAATTCCACTCTTCCTGCCTTTACTGCAGTAATTGCTTCCGCCACATTATCGGTAACTGTACCAGCTTTTGGAGTTGGCATTAAACCTCTAGGACCGAGAACACGAGCAATACTACGAACACTTTTCATTGAATCTGTTGTAGCAAGGGCCACATCAAAATCCATCCACCCATCTTTAACCTTTTTGATTAATTCATCAAGTCCGGCATGATCCGCCCCTGCTGCTTTAGCTTCATCCGCATTATCAGTAAAAACAATCACTCGAACTTCTTTTCCACTTCCATGGGGTAAATTAACAATACCTCTTACTCCCTGAGAGCTTTGTTTAGGATCAACTCCTAACGAACAAGAAAGTTCAATCGTTTCATCAAAATTTACTTTTTCAAATTTTTCGAGCCTACCGAATGCGTCCGAAAGTGTGCTTGTTTCGTCCGGTGAAAAACCTTCCATGGACTTGCGATATTTTTTACTACGAGAAATCATGATAAATTATATTAATTGGAGACTTCGATTCCCATACTTCTTGCCGTTCCTTCAATTATCCTACAAGCAGCATCTTCATCAGATGCGTTTAAATCGTTTTGTTTAGTCTTTACGATATCCTTGATTTGATCACGGGTTACAGTACCGACTTTATCTCTATTCGGAACACCAGAACCTTTGGCTAGACCAGCAGCTTTCTTGAGTAACACGGAAGCAGGGGGGGACTTAAGAATAAAACTAAATGAACGATCTGAATAAACTGTTATTACAACCGGTAAGATCAAGCCTGCTTGATCTTTCGTTTTCGCGTTAAATTCTTTACAAAAACCCATGATGTTTACACCTTGTGCACCCAACGCTGGACCAACAGGGGGAGCCGGATTGGCTGCACCAGCAGGTAATTGAAGTTTAATAAGACCAACAGCTTTCTTAGACATTATAAATATTATTCTTGATCGGCTTTTTCGACTTGCCAAAATTCTAGTTCAACAGGAGTGAATCGGCCAAAAATGGAAACCGAAACTTTTAAAGTACCTTTTGCTGGGTCAATTTCCTCAATTTCGCCAGTTAAATTTAAGAAAGGACCATCTAGTATTTTGACCACTTCACCAACAGTAAATTGAACTTTTGGAACTTCTTTTCCTTTAGCTTCATCCACTTGATTTAAAATACGAGAAATCTCATCATCGCGCAGCGGTGTTGGATTTTCCTTACCAATAAAGTTAATTACCCCGTCCGTATCCTTCACTTTGTACCAAGGTTCTTTTTTAAGTGTACCTTGATCATCATAAAGTTTCATTTCTACAAATACATAACCGGGATAAAACTTACGATCTCTTTGTCTTTTTTTTCCATTCTTTACCTCAGAGACAGTTTCGATAGGCACAAGAACTTCATTCAAGTTCTTCGCAAAATGCTCATCCTCTTCTTTATACTTGGCAAAGTAACGGCGCACTTTGTCCTCGTGATTAGACAGACATTGTACGGCATACCATCTCATTCCAGTTGATAAAGTATCATTCATGAAGTGTAAGGATTAGCTAGACCGAAGGTATTGAGTTACAAACTCCACCCAATTAGATAAAGAGAAATCTGAAACAGAAATAAAGCAGCCCAGTATAACTACTCCGATTACAACAACTATTGTGGATTCGCGAAGCTCGGCAAAAGTGGGCCAACTTGCTTTTCCTAATTCAGCAATAGTCTCCTTGTAAAAGGTTCTAACTTTCTTAAACGGATTCAATTTTGTTATAAATGGCGGGAGAAGAGGGACTTGAACCCACAGCCTACGGTTTTGGAGACCGTTGCTCTACCAATTGAGCTATTCTCCCCAAGTTTTAATTGGGTGGATTTGCGAGTGTAATCTAAGTGATTAAGAAATTTCAGTAATGTTACCCGCTCCAATAGTTTTGCCACCCTCGCGAATAGCAAATCTTTGTCCAGGTTCCATTGCGATTGACTTTTGAAGTTCTATTTCAACACCCAAATTGTCGCCTGGCATTACCATTTCAACACCTTCAGGTAGCTGAACAATGCCAGTAACATCTGCGGTGCCAAAAAAGAATTGCGGACGATAACCCTTGAAAAATGGGGTGTGCCTTCCACCTTCTTCTTTGTTGAGAACATAAATCTGGGCTTTCGCTTTGACATGAGGCTTTATGCTTCCTGGAGCAGCAATTACATGGCCTCTTTGGATATCAGCTTTATCAATTCCACGAAGCAAAATTCCTACATTATCACCTGCTTGACCTTGACCTAATTCCTTCCGAAACATCTCAACCCCAGTGCATGTAGTCTTACGAGATTCTCCAAGGCCTACAATTTCAACTTCTTCACCGACCTTGATTCTTCCGCGTTCAATTCTTCCAGTTGCAACAGTACCACGTCCTGTAATAGTGAAAACGCCTTCCACTGCCATCAATAATGGTTTGTCAACATCACGAACGGGTTCGGCTACTTCAGTATCAATGGCATCCATTAATTTCTGAATCGCACCCAATACACGGGCACAATCCTTCTTGGGTAAATTTTCGATCTCCTTAGCTGCGGACTTTTTGAGCCGCAGTCTATATTTTCCCATCTTTTTTTAGGTACTGTACAAAGGTTTCGAAATCAATCAACTTTATCCTCTCGGCATTATCCACCAATAAAATATTTGATGGTTTTATTTCTGGTCGAATGAAGACTGGAACACCTCCGCGCGTAGATGGTAGATCATTAGATTTCTCAAAGATGATTATACAACCTGGAGATGATGTTCCTGAGAAGTTTTCTGCGGTGCTTTCTATTGTTAACGGCGTTCCGTTTGTTAGCACCCCTGCGGAAGTGAGCTTAACAGCGACTATGTGTACGCTTTGAGCGGTTCCGCCATTGTTTTTTGAGTATATAAACGCGGAATCTAGCTACGGGAACAAGGCTGCACTCATCATGGAGCGGGGCACCGAGGACCTCAAGGGTTTCATCGAGCAGGTCGGCGAAGTTCTCGCCGTGGAAATGATCGGTCATTGGTGCGCTGGTGGCGCGGGCTTGGGATGCCATGTGTTGTGCGGGTTCC
>UPTG01002020.1_pt1 | contig 14461 bp, 15 predicted proteins | sample 2160121 | NCBI WGS metagenome assembly UPTG01 (sample SAMN06266255, study PRJEB28933) | marine metagenome | isolation source: Columbia River Estuary | place: USA:Columbia River Estuary, USA | collected 2014-07-27
ACAAGGTGAATACCCGCGGCACGCGCTTTCTGGGCTATTCTGGCAATCAATTCCTCAACCTTCTTGCCAACGATCATCATCATGTCGGCAAACTCATCAATAATAACAACGATAAAAGGCAAGGTTTCCAAAGTAGGCGCCACTTGGTTTTCATCTTCACTTAGCGGATCGGGCCGCCAAAGCGGATCGCTTATCGGCTCACCCGCTTTGATTGCATCTTTGACTTTGCGGTTAAAGCCGCCGACATTCCGAACACCCATCGCCGCCATCAAACGATAACGTCGCTCCATCTCAGCGACACACCAGCGCAAGGCGTTGGCCGCATCTTTCATATCGGTGACAACTGGCGTGAGCAAATGCGGAATGCCCTCATAGACCGCGAGCTCCAGCATCTTCGGGTCGACCATAATGAGGCGCACCTCCTCTGGAGATGCTTTAAACAAGAGCGAGAGGATCATGGCGTTGATCCCAACAGACTTACCAGAGCCGGTTGTACCTGCAACCAAAAGATGCGGCATCTTGCCAAGGTCGACCACCACTGGCTCACCGGCAATATCATGCCCCAAGGCCAGCGATAGCGGCGAGCTCGACTCATCATAGGCTCTAGAGGACAACACTTGGCTTAACCGGACGATCTCACGATCCTCATTCGGGATCTCGATGCCAACGACGGGTTTACCTGGCACCACTTCAACAACGCGAACGCTAATGACTGCAAGGGATCGCGCCAAATCTTTCGCAAGACCAGAGATGCGACTGACTTTGACCCCTGCTGCAGGCTGGATCTCGAATCGCGTCACAACCGGCCCAGGAAACACCGCGACCACTTCCGCATCGACACCATAATCTTTTAACTTCAGCTCGAGTAATCGGGACATCGCCTCCAGATCATCCACTGAGAATCCTTTTTCGCTATTAATTTCTCGCGCATCCAGCAAGCTCAATGCCGGCAGACCTTCAATTGCCTCAATTTTGAACAGATTGCCTTGTTTCTCGCGGGCAGCCCGTTCGCTGATTTGGGGCGGTTTTTCTTCGCGTTTTTGAATTTTTACGGGCACGCGTTTTTGCGCTTTTTCAGCGTGCTGTTCAAGTTTGAATTGCCGCGCCTTGTTTGATTCAACCGCAATAGCCCGGTTTTGACGCGCGAGCCGCAATTTTTGAAACAGTGCTTTGATACTGGCAACCGCGGTCAGAGTTGCGCGCCCGGTTCGATCCAGGACACTGAGCCAGGATATCTCGATCATGAGCGTCAGGCCGAGCAGTAAGGTCGCGAGCATAAGCACGGTCGTGCCGACAAAACTCACCCGCGGCAGTAAAAACCCGCTGAGTAGCTGCCCAAGCACCCCGCCGCTGCCTTCCCGAAGGTCGTCGCCGAAACCATAAAAGTGTAAGTCAGAGAGCACCGCACAGGCGGCGATTGTTAACAACAAGCCGAAACCTTGAACCAATAGCAGGGCAAACACCCAAGGCTCATCACCGCGGTTCGCGATGCGCTTCACAACAGGAATGAGTAACAGCAAGGGAAAACTCAATGCAGTCAAACCGAATAGAACGAGCAGCACATCCGCGACCCAGGCACCAGAGGATCCGATCAGGTTGGACACTTCCGCATCTAAACCCGTGTAGGTCCAACCCGGATCGGTCGGGTCAAAACTGTACAGGGCGACCGCTAACAGCACTGCGAGGAGCAATTGACCAATAATCAAAGATTCTCGTAATCGAGGCGCAAGGATCTCCAAGAAACCAGACGGCGACGCTGCGTCATTTTCTTTTAATTTCGCTTGTGTCAAAAGTTCACCTTATTGCGCTTATTGATCGTCCCATACGATCCCCAACCGCCCAACAGAAAGTCTTTTTTTGAGAGTCCTTTTTTGGAGAGTCCTTTTTTGGAATGTCCTTTTACGGAAAGTCCTTTTAAATCCTGCCTGATCGCAATTGGGGCAATCGACTCAATTTTATCGTTTTCTCTACGCCTATTCTAAGGGTTTGGTCGCAATCACCCTATCTGCCAAGCCAGGTAACGTTACATCATAGCCGAGGCCCTGATGTAAATCATCTACGCCGCGACACACGCTGCCGGACCAAATTGTAATCGCAAAACTACCCGCCGGCAGGGGAATGGTTTACCATTGGCATCACAAAAAAGCCCCTCACACCTAGGCGCTGCGGCATCAATCCGAATACGCAGTGCGTGGTTCAAAGGGACGATAAACAGGCTCAAACGAATTGAGATGGGGTGGGCCAAACCAATTTAGGATCACTGTTTTGGCTGAGTCACGCATCGGCCGGGTTATTGATCAAGCAACATGGAGACGCTTTAAGATGGCAGGACCTACGCAACCTCAAGTATTCGATGACGCCTGGGATGACCAGCGCATCGACGCCTTTTATCAGGATCAGAAAGCCCGAGGTCCACGATCTGATTTCGATTTGATTGAGGCTGGCTATCGCGGCATGCGGCCTGACGACTTCTCGCGCTACATTCAAGTTTTGTCGTCGGCGGGCCATCACCTGATGGAGACCAATGATCTCGGCGAAACCGTCTGGGACCGCATCGCACAACATGCATCCGGGGCGGCATACTTAACCGCCCTACCCCGAACGCTTCCAGTAAACTAAGCAGTGCCTGCTGCCATACAAAGCACTACACGCGCCAAGTAATGCTAGTGCCGAGGTTGACCGCCGAATCAGTGAAGACAACCCTGAACCTGAAAACGAGAGACAATAACGACCCTATGCAAACCACACGCGCCATCAAGATGTCGTCGCGACTCATTCAAGAGGAATAATAGATCATGGAAACTCGCCATCAAAAACTTCTGATTCTCGGATCTGGACCTGCGGGCTTCACCGCCGCAGTCTATGCGGCCAGAGCCAATCTTAATCCAGTGATCATTACCGGTATTGAAACCGGCGGCCAGCTCACCACGACAACCGATGTCGACAACTGGCCCGGCGATGTTGAGGGATTGCAAGGACCCGAACTCATGCAACGCATGCAACAGCATGCGGAGCGCTTTGAGGCCGAAATACTCTATGACCACATCCATACCTGTGATCTCAGCCAGCGTCCTTTTGTCTTCGAAGGCGATCAAGCCATTTATACTTGTGATGCAGCGATCATCACCACCGGCGCCTCAGCCCGATACTTAGGACTGCCCTCTGAAGAAGCGTTTAAGGGCAAAGGCGTCAGCGCTTGCGCAACCTGCGACGGATTCTTTTATCGTGGTCAGAAGGTGGCCGTGATTGGCGGCGGTAATACCGCCTTAGAAGAAGCACTGTATTTATCAAACCTTGCTGAAACGGTCTATCTGGTTCATCGCCGAGACAAGTTCCGCGGTGAAAAAATTCTACAAAACCGGGTGCTGGAGAAAGACAACATCCAAGTGATCTGGAACAGTACGCTTGAGGAGGTATTGGGCGAGGATCTCGGCGTCACCGGTATGAAAATCCGGGCGATCGAAACCGATGTCGTGACGGAGATACCCTTACAAGGCGTTTTTATTGCAATCGGACATACCCCTAATACCAGCCTCTTCGAGAATCAACTCACAATGGAAAACGGTTACTTAGCCATTGCCAGCGGACTCGAAGGTGGCGCCACCGCAACCAGCATCCCAGGTATTTTTGCCGCGGGCGATGTCGCAGATCATATTTATCGACAAGCGGTAACCTCAGCCGGATTTGGCTGTATGGCCGCGCTTGATGCCGAAAAATACCTTGACGAATTGGTGTGATCCGACGCGCTCGGCATGGCCATTGCCCTAACCGAATTAGATCAAGACCTCTGGTTTCCACACCCTGAGCAGGCGCTCGATGAGCCAGAGGGCCTGCTGGCCATGGGCGGCGATCTTTCACAAAATCGACTACGTCTCGCCTATCGACATGGCATTTTTCCCTGGTACGAAGATGATCAACCGCTCCTGTGGTGGTCACCGCCAGATCGCGCCGTCGTATTCCCCGACCGATTTAAGCCATCAAGAAGCTTGGCGCGGCTGCTCAACCAAAACACCTTTCAAGTCACACTTGATGAGCGCTTTGATGCGGTTATTGCTGGCTGCCAGCAGCATCGCGTGCAGCAAGGCCTGGGCACCTGGATCACCCAAGAGATGATCACGGCCTATAGCCTGTTATTTGCAGCTGGGGACGCGCATTGTATCGCATGTTATTCCAAGGGGCGTTTGGTCGGCGGCCTCTATGGCATCAGCGTCGGCTCGGTATTTTGCGGGGAGTCCATGTTTTCACTCGAAAGCAATGCCTCCAAGGTCGCGTTCAGCCATCTCGTTCGGACTTGCCGCACCCTCGGCATCAACCTGATAGACTGCCAGATGCCGAATCCTCACTTGCTATCACTCGGGGCCGAGGTGCTACCCCGCACCAAATTTCTGCGTTTGTTAGCAGACTTTGCTAACAGCGCAGTCGACTGGTCTAAATTGGCAGGGCCATTAGCCGCCTGGGACAAAGACGCAAGGTCTTCATCATGACCGAACTTGAAGCGCTGAAGTTTTTCCAAACGCCCGACCACCCCTGCAGTTATCTGCCGAGTGAGCAGGCAACCACCGTGTTTGCCGACCCTGACGCCATCATCGACACCCAGTTATATACCCAGCTTTCACAACTCGGTTTTCGTCGGAGCGGCGCCCACATTTATCGACCCTATTGCCATGCGTGTACGGCGTGTATTCCAGTTCGGATACCGGTGTCTGCCTTCGCAGCAAAACGTCGGCACCAGCGGGTACTAATGCGTAACCAGGCGTTGACCAAGCACCGCCTGGCGCCCCACAACAGCGATGAAATCTGGATGCTGTACGAACGTTATATCAACCATCGACACAGTGATGGCGATATGTTCCCCGCAGACCGTGAGCAGTTCGTCAGTTTCTTGGTGACCGGCAGGCCTGAAGCCTTTTTCACCGAATACCGCCTGGGTAAACAACTCATCGCGGTGGCGGTTTCCGACCAACTCGATGATGGCTTGTCTGCGATTTATACGTTTTTTGATCCAGATCACGCGGCGCGCTCACTCGGGACCTTGGCGATTCTGGATCTTATGCAACAAACCAACGCGGCCGCGCTGCCCTATCTCTATCTCGGCTATTGGATCGAAGCCAGTGACAAGATGCGCTATAAGGGCGATTTCCGACCCCAAGAACGCCTCACGAGTACGGGATGGCAGCAAATCCCTTAGCGCTTGGCGCGCTGAGTGGCGCAAACCTTCGGTCTCATGTGGGCGCTTTGCCTTGCCCTAGCAATTAGTGCAAAATGCGCTCACTTTAAACGAGCTCGACAATAGAGGCGCAATGGCGAAGGAAGAACAAATTCAACTCTCTGGCACGGTCATCGATACCCTGCCCAATACCATGTTTCGGGTAGAACTGGAGAATGGCCATGTTGTGATGGCTCATATCTCGGGGAAAATGCGAAAGAATTACATTCGTATCCTAACGGGCGACAAGGTGAAGGTCGAGCTCACCCCTTACGATCTTTCTAAAGGTCGGATTACCTTCCGCGAATAATCGGTTGGGGGACTTGCCAGTCCGCAATGCACTGGCAGGGACCTTTTCGTTAAACGACCGCCTCTTCTTCAATATTTAGAACCAAATCCCCGTCTTCAATTTCGACCTGCACCACCCCGCCGTGTTTGGCGAGGCGTCCAAACAAAATGTCTTCGGCTAACGGCTTTTTAATCTTGTCTTGGATCAGCCGTTGCATGGGCCTGGCGCCGAGCAGTTCGTCATAACCTTGTTCTCCTAACCAAGCACGCGCCGCTTCACTGACCTCGAGCAGAACCTTCTTGTCGTCCAATTGAACTTGGATTTCAACCAAGAATTTATCGACGACGGTTTTGATTACCGTTTTACTAAGCGGTCCGAAGGGGATGATGCTGTCCAGACGGTTTCTAAACTCTGGCGTAAACATTTTCTTTACAACCTCTAAACCATCGGTTGAGTGATCCTGAGTCTGGAAGCCAATCGAGCTTCGAGACATTTCCTGAGCACCGGCGTTGGTGGTCATGACCAAAATGACGTTCTTAAAATCTGCCTTACGACCATTGTTATCCGTCAATGCACCGTGATCCATGACCTGTAGCAAAAGATTAAAGACGTCCGGGTGGGCCTTCTCTATTTCGTCGAGCAATAAAACGCAATGAGGCTGCTTCGTAATCGCCTCCGTTAACAGCCCGCCTTGGTCGAACCCAACGTATCCAGGCGGCGCTCCGATTAATCTTGAAACAGTATGCCGCTCCATGTATTCCGACATATCGAACCGAACCAATTCAACGCCCATAATCCGAGCCAACTGTCGACAGACTTCTGTTTTGCCGACACCCGTTGGACCCGAAAACAAGAACGAGCCGATCGGCTTTTCGCCCTCTCGCAAGCCCGCGCGGGCAAGCTTAATGGCACTTGAAAGGGAATCGATGGCATCGTCCTGACCAAAAATAACCATCTTAAGATTGGCATCAAGATCTTTCAGCGATTCTTTTTCATCGGAGCTAACACTGGCCGATGGGATCCTTGCGATCTTGGCAACCATCCGCTCCACATCCCCGACGCTGATCTGCTTTTTGCGACGACTCGCTGGCTGCAACTGCTGAAACGCGCCAACCTCATCAATCACATCGATCGCTTTGTCTGGCATGAATCGATCGTTAATAAACTTTTGGGCAAGCTCTGCGGCGACCCGTAAGCTGCGATCGGTGTACTTCAGGTTGTGGTGTTCCTCGTACTTTGATTTCAGGCCTTTCAGGATCAGGTAGGTGTCGTCAACACTGGGCTCGGAGACATCGATTTTCTGGAATCGTCTGGACAGAGCGCGATCCTTGTCGAAGATTCCGCGATACTCTTGGTACGTAGTGCTGCCCATACACCGAATCTCGCCCGAGGCCAGCATCGGCTTCAACAAATTCGATGCATCCATCACCCCACCGGACGCCGCCCCGGCGCCAATAATGGTGTGGATTTCATCTATAAAGAGGATTTGACTCTTGGATTTTTTAAGCTCGTTTAAAAGGCCTTTCAAGCGTTTCTCAAAATCACCACGGTATTTGGTTCCTGCCAGCAAGGCCCCTAAATCCAAACTGTAGACAATGCTGTCCCGAATAATTTCGGGCACCTTGCCGTCAACAATCAACTTCGCAAGGCCTTCAGCAATAGCCGTCTTGCCGACACCCGACTCCCCAACCAGCAATGGATTATTTTTACGCCGGCGCGATAGTGTCTGCACCACCCGCTCGACCTCTTCTTCTCGACCAATCAGCGGATCGATCTGTCCCGTCCTGGCCAATTCGTTCAGGTTGGTCGCATAGGCCTCAAGCGGACTCTGCGGCCTTTCTTCGCCTTCTTCAGCGCCGCTTTCTTCTGCGTGCTCTTCGGCTTCTTCAGCCCCATCTTTGCGTGTGCCGTGAGACATATAATTCACGACATCGATTCGGTTGACGTCCTGATCTTTTAACGAATAGACGGCGTGACTTTCCCCTTCGGCGAACATGGCAACCAAAACGTGCGCGCCGGTGACTTCTTTCTTACCAGAACTCTGAACATGAAACACGGCGCGTTGCAGAACGCGCTGGAACCCAAGGGTCGGTTGCGTTTCTCGCCCGTCTTGGTCTTCGGGAATAATGGGCGTAGTTTCGGAGATAAAGGTCGCGAGCGACTGCTTCAATTTTTCAACATCGGCATTACAGGCGTTCAGCACCGTCACCGCCGCGGTATTATCCAACAGCGCCAGCAGCAGATGTTCTACACTCATCAACTCATGGCGTTGTGCCCTGGCATCTTTAAAGGCCAGGTTTAAGGAAACTTCTAATTCACGACTTAGCATCTGTTTAACCTTCTTTGTAACGGGTTAATCCACGGGTTCAATGTCGGACACCAGTGGATGTTGATTTTCTTGCGCGTATTGATTGACTTGAGCGGACTTGGTTTCGGCGACATCCTTTGCGTAAATGCCGCAGGTTCCTTTGCCCGTTTGGTGAACCGCCAACATTATCTGAGTGGCTTTCTCCCCGTTCATACCAAAAAAGATCTGCAACACCTCAACCACAAATTCCATTGGCGTGTAATCATCGTTGAGCAACGTCACCTTCCAAAGTGGCGGTTTCGCCAGTTTTGGCTTATCCGGCGCAACGATCACGCCTATTTCTCGGTCATCCTCAGGATCCTGACTACCAGTTGTTATCCAATCTTTATTCATCACACGACTCTTTCCCTACACCTCACTTTTATGGGGGCATTGATTCTTTTTTAAAGTCCCTCGGTAGTACGTTTTGTTCGGCCAGTCGGCTTTCTGCCGGGAACTCGAATCACGGCTTAAGAGTGAGTATGCGGGAAGCCCCATCAGATAACCATTAGACAGCCCTAGGTATTTTCTGGACAATCCATTCCTTTTTTATGCCTCTGCAACTATGCAGCACGACCTCATCTTATTTCACAAACCCTTCGGCGTACTCTGTCAATTTACGGGCCCGCCACCGACTTTAGCGGATCATATCGATCTTCAAGGGTTTTATCCGGCCGGGCGTTTAGACAAAGACTCCGAAGGACTCCTCATTCTGACCAATTCCGGCGCGTTACAAGCGCGCATCACCGAACCGACTCAGAAAATGGCAAAAACCTATTGGGTGCAGGTGGAAGGCGAGTGCCAGGACCAGGCCGTTCAAGCCCTGCAAAACGGGGTAACCCTAAAAGATGGCCTAACGCGTCCTGCCAAAGTGCGGGTCATTGCCCCAGCACTGCCGCCGCGCAGCCCCCCCATCCGATCGCGACAAAGTCAGGCAACCAGCTGGCTAGAGATCACCCTAACGGAAGGCAGGAATCGCCAAGTTCGGCGCATGACGGCTCATGTGGGGCACCCAACCCTGCGATTATTTAGGCGCAGCATTGGACCTTGGACAATCGATGATCTCCCCCCAGGCAATTGGGTTCGAAGCCGCATCAACCTGCCGGCCGCCTTGGTTCAAGTCAGGCATCCCAAGCGGTCGCCTTCGCCTGGTCGGAAGACCTAGCTTCAACCCATCGATGGCCATCTGGAATCGATTCTTTTTTCCAAAAGGTCGCGTTCGTTTTCAAATAATCCATAATCATCTCACAGGCTTCGAACGCTTCGCCGCGATGACTGGCCGAAACGGCCACCAAAACAATATTATCCCCCGGCTTCAAATGACCAATTCGGTGTACGACGATCGCGCCGTGTAACTGCCAGCGGCGCGCTGCCTCATCCACAATTTGATCCAATTGACGCTCCGTCATACCCGGATAATGCTCCAAGTACAGCCCACCAACGGCGTCATCAAGATTCGAGTTGCGGACCGCGCCGGTAAAGAAGCACAAACCGCCCGCGAGACCCGATTGCGCCTTCAATTCAGTCAAAGCGCGATCAAGACTAAAGTCGTCGGCTTGAATCAAAATGGATCGATACATCTCAGCCCCCTGTGACCGGCGGGAAAAAGGCCACTTCTGAAGCGACTGAGACCATCGCTGAATCATCGACCATTTCTTGATCCACTGCTGTCATAATTGTTTGGGTGCGGCTTGCCGCATTAAGCGTTTCGCCATTCGGCAGCTTAATCATGGACTTAAGCGCGGCCACCGTTATGGGCGACTCTAGCAGGATCTCGATCTCACTTTGCCCCATGGTTTCCCTGAGCGCTGCAAAGAATAGAACCTTCACTGATCGGCTCCCCAATCCCCGGACTGCCCGCCCGATTTCTTCAGCAATTTTACTTCCCCGATCACCATGGCCTTGTCGACGGCTTTACACATGTCATAAATCGTCAGTCCCGCGACACAAACGGCCGTTAGCGCTTCCATTTCAACCCCAGTACTACCGCGGAGTCGACATTCGGATTGAATGCGGACCATCGAGGCCGCCTCATCAATTTGGAACGACACTTCAATCCCGGTTAACGCTAAAGGATGACAAAGGGGGATCAAGTCAGAGCAGCGTTTTGCCGCCTGAATACCCGCGATCTTAGCAACCGTCAGCACATCACCCTTCTTATGACTCGCCTGAACGATCATCGACAAGGTCTCTTTCGACATCGCCACCTGACCACTCGCTCGGGCAATGCGCAGCGTTTCAAGTTTGTCGCTCACATCCACCATGGTCGCTTCACCATCAGCATCAATGTGCGTAAGTATTTTTTCGGGCATAATCAACTTCTCTCATAAGATCGATCCGGAGGCAACTTGAGCTGGCCACCCGAAATCACAGTCGCAGCTATTGTAACCCGGAATGATACATTCCTCATGGTGGAAGAGATTGACCATGGCGACCTTGTTATCAATCAACCTGCCGGGCATTTAGAGCCTAACGAGTCACTCGTTGAGGCCATGATGCGTGAGGTGCTCGAAGAAACCAGCTACCTCACTCGACCTGAGGCCATCATTGGTTTCTATCAGTTCCAGGCGCCGAACGATGGCCCATCATATTTTAGAATTTGCTACCTGGCCCGCGTCATTGAAAAGACCCAACAAGCCCTTGACCCTGATATCCAAGCCGCGCTTTGGCTTACCCAAACAGACATCATGCAGCGCAAGCATCGCAGCCCTTTGGTTGCGCGCTGTTTGCAAGATTATCAAAACGGGCATCGCATCCCCCTCGAACACTCCGCCTTGGTCCTGTCATGATCCGAGTTAACGACCCAAAGTTTGCTGGCGGGGCGCACCCGTGAGCGCGGCAAAGCGCGTTATCGTTGGCCTCTCGGGCGGCGTCGATTCATCGGTCAGTGCCCTACTGCTGCAGGAGGCGGGCTATCAAGTCGAAGGCCTTTTCATGAAAAACTGGGAAGAGGATGACGGCGGCGAGTACTGCACTGCCAAACAGGATCTCCAGGATGCTCAGGCCGTCGCCGATCGTCTCAATATCCCGCTGCATCAAGCGAATTTTGCAGCAGAGTATTGGGATAACGTCTTTGATCATTTCTTGGCAGAATATCAAGCGGGTAGAACCCCAAATCCGGATGTACTCTGTAATCGAGAAATCAAATTCAAAGTCTTTTTGGATTATGCCCTGCTCTTGGGGGCCGATTTCATTGCAACGGGTCATTACGCGCGATTAAAAAGAACGCCGAATGGCCAAGTCGCGCTGTTAAAAGGCTTAGATGCGAATAAAGATCAGTCTTACTTTTTACAATCGGTTTCGGCTGAGCAATTTGAACGCTGCTTGTTTCCGGTTGGCGAGCTGGAAAAAAAAGCGGTTCGCGCTCGGGCGACAGCCGCCGGCCTCATTACCCACAATAAAAAGGATTCGACCGGCATCTGCTTTATCGGTGAACGCCGGTTCAATGATTTCCTCAAGACGTACCTGCCCAGTCAGCCCGGGGAAATCCGCTCGACAGAGGGCGCGTATCTTGGCCAGCACCAGGGATTGATGTACCACACCCTTGGACAGCGTCAAGGCCTCGGAATCGGCGGTGTCCGCGGCACGCCGGATGCGCCTTGGTACGTGGCAGGCAAAAACCTTGGGGACAACACGCTGCTCGTTTGCCAAGGCCATGATCATCCAAGCTTGTTGTCACAGACGGTGACCATCGCTCAACTGCACTGGGTCAATGACCCGCCAAAGGCAGCCCGAGTCGCCGTCAAATTACGGTATCGTCAAGCCGATCAATTCGGCGAACTGACCTCTCCTGATTCAGGTGATGAGCGCCTAACCGTACGCTTTGAGACGCCCCAGCGGGCGGCGACACCCGGACAGTGGGCCTGCTTTTACGATGGCGATATTTGTCTTGGCGGTGGTGTAATCGAGAGCAGCGTGGGCGTCGCGCCATGAACCCCATTCAGGGTCGAACGGTTGCCTTATCCGCTTTGGTGCAAGCTGGGTCACTCTGCCTGAGCGTTGCCAAAACAGGATTGTTAGCGAGCGACGTGGTGGAGACCTGTCGCGAAAGTCTTTTTCGTTTTGATGCGGTGACCCCCTTTGATATTTACAACACGGGCGACCTGCTCGCCCACGGCAAACACAAACTCGGTCAGATGCTCAGCCAACCGGCTGAATCCGATCGCGACCTGCTCGCTTTGGGGGGACAAATTCTAGGTTTGGCTCGGCGATTTAAAACCAATGATCAAGCCCAACGCGCGGTCAGGGCTGATTTGTTCTCCGCACTTGAAAGGGTTCAAGGGCTGCAAGACAAAGCTGAGAGAGTCTCCGCCCTCGATCACAGTTGCGCCACCCTCTATCAAAAGCACATCAGTCCTCTTGCACGCCGTATTATCATTCATGGCGACCCAGTCCAGCTCAAAAGGCAGGAGAATGCCGATCGGATCCGAATGCTATTACTGGCGGGCCTCCGCGCTGGCGTTTTGTTTTATCAGTTGAAAGGATCTCGCTGGCAACTGCTCATGCAGCGACAGCAAATTCGTCACCAATTAAACTTCATATAAAGTCGCAACCCCCAACCTTTGAGAGCCGCTCATGGACTTATTTTCCCTCACCGCCGTTTCACCAATCGATGGTCGTTACAGCGCCAAAACGATTAGCCTACGCGAACTGGTCAGCGAGTATGGGCTGATCAAAGCACGCGTTCGCGTTGAAGCTGAGTGGCTGAGCTTCCTGGCCATTCAGGCGCAGCTACCGGAGCTGAGCGATTTTGGGCAAACCCAAGTCGAGGCTTTGCGACCGCTCATTCACGACTTCAATGCCGAGCAAGCCGCCCAGATCAAAGCCATCGAGCAAACCACGAACCACGATGTTAAGGCGGTCGAGTACTTCATTAAAGATTTCATTAAGGCATCACAAGACCCTATTTTAATTAAACATTTAGAGTTTGTTCATTTCGCCTGCACCTCAGAAGATATCAACAACCTATCCCATGCTTTGATGCTGAAATCCGCCATGACCACGGTCATATTACCGTTGATCAATCGGTTACTGTCATCTCTTCGAAACCTAGCAACCGAAACGCTAAACCAATCCATGCTGGCCCGTACCCATGGCCAAACAGCCTCTCCCACGACGGTTGGCAAGGAACTCGTCAACGTCATTGCCCGACTTGAGCGTCAAGTTACGCAGCTCAACCAACAGGTTTACTTGGGCAAGATCAACGGCGCTGTGGGTAATTTTAATGCGCATCATCAGGCTTATCCTGAACTCGACTGGCCTGCGCTCGGCCAACAATTTGTCGAAAGCTTAGGGCTTACCTTTAACCCCTTGACCACTCAAATCGAGCCCCACGACTATATCGCCGAGCTGTTCCAGAATTTAGGACGCTTGAACACCATCCTGATCGACTTTAATCGCGACATTTGGTCCTATATTTCAATTGGCTACTTTAAACAGCGCGCGGTCGCGGGCGAGACCGGCTCCTCCACCATGCCGCACAAAGTCAATCCCATCGATTTTGAAAATTCTGAAGGCAACCTGGGCCTGGCCAATGCTGTATTGCATCACCTTGCTGAAAAACTACCCATCTCTCGCTGGCAACGGGATTTGAGCGACTCGACCGTACTGAGGAACTTGGGGACGGGCTTGGCCTACAGTTTGATTGGCTATGAATCCACCTTGAAAGGACTGGGCAAATTAGAGCTGAATGCGACCGCCCTTGATACCGACTTAGAGCATGCCTGGGAGGTGTTGGGAGAAGCAGCACAAACGGTCATGCGCCGACTGGGCGTTGCAAACCCTTATGAAATCATCAAAGACAAAACCCGTGGGCAAGGATTAGACCAGGCCGGCTGGCAAACCTTGATCGCGGCGCTAGACCTGCCGGAACCGGTCCGCCTTGAGTTACTGGCCTTAACGCCGGCCGACTACACTGGCCGCGCCGCGGCTCTCGGCGCAGACTACCTTGCGCAAAACGATGTCGACTGACCCGACCGTCCGCAATACCCGGGTTATCCCGGCCACCTGGCAGAGCGAATCCAGCGCCCTTAAGGCCATTCGAACCACGGTTTTTATCATCGAGCAAGACGTGCCCGTTGCAGATGAGTGGGACCAACTCGACGCCTTGAGCTGGCATTACTTAGCGTTTAACGCAGACGACCAACCCATCGGGTGCGGTCGTTTAACGCCCCAAGGCCAAGTATCGCGCATGGCGGTCCTGCAGCCTTACCGCGGACAGGGCATCGGGCAAGCGCTCATGGCAACCATCCTCGAGTTTGCGCGCTCCCGATTTAAAAGACTCCACCTGCATGCTCAGCTGCCGGCGATTGGATTTTATGAACAATTCGGCTTTACCTTAATCGGCTCAACCTTCGAAGACGCCGGTATCCTACATCGGACTATGGAACTCATCGCGCCGCAAAAAAACCAAGGATTCTCAGGCAATCGACCGCCAACAACCTTGATCCGAAACCCAGAACTGACCCTTCATGAAGTCTCCGCCGCAGACTACATCACAGCGATCGCAGAACTTACCAATATGCCGACTGCGCCAGAACCTGATCACGCTAATACATCAAAGTATGTCGAGTATTTTATCGCAACCGCTCTAGATGTCATCCAAGGTGGTTTAATCCCG
>UPTG01002026.1_pt1 | contig 14426 bp, 12 predicted proteins | sample 2160121 | NCBI WGS metagenome assembly UPTG01 (sample SAMN06266255, study PRJEB28933) | marine metagenome | isolation source: Columbia River Estuary | place: USA:Columbia River Estuary, USA | collected 2014-07-27
ATAATTATAAATAATCAAAAGTAAAAAATGTATATAAAATTAAAATATGATAGCCGTATATAAAAAGAATATACGTATTTAAATAATTAATGTAACCAAACTCGGCATCGCTAAAAGCAGAAAAGATATCTACGTTAGAAATGCTTTGCGAAACAACCGTACTTCTGGATTGATAGCGTTCTACCAATTCTATTTTCTCCTTATATTTTTGTGCTGCTTCAAACTGCATCTCAGCGGCAGCTTCGTTCATTTTCTCTTTCAGCAACTTTTTAACCCCAGAAATATTTCCTTTAATAATGTTTCGAGCTTCCCCTATATTTTTATTGTACTCTTCCTCATTTTGCAAGCCTTCACAAGGGCCCAAACAATTTTTTAAGTGGTATTCTAAACACACCTTAAACTTGCTAGCATCTATATTTTCTTCAGAAAGCTGGAAGTTACAGTTGCGCAGCGGATAGATTTGACGTATAAGCTCTAAAACTGTTTTCATAACTCGAACAGATGCGTAAGGGCCGTAATACTCGCTATTGTCCTTTTGTAAATTTCGCAATGAAAAAATACGTGGGAAACGTTCTTTTTTTATGCAAATCCAAGGATATGTTTTGTCATCCTTTAAGTTGATATTGTAACGTGGCTGGTATTCCTTTATCAGATTATTCTCAAGGAGAAGGGCATCAATTTCAGTTTCTGTAACGATAACCTTAACATCTTCGATTTTTCGAACTAAAACAGCTGTCTTACCATTGTCATGATTCTTGGTAAAATAAGACGACACCCGCTTGCGCAAATTCAGGGCCTTGCCAACGTATAAAACCCCTCCCTCTTTGTCTAAGTGTTGATAAACACCGGGCCTATCGGGTAAGCTTTTTAAAATGTTTTTGATTTTTTCTGAAGGCATAGAACAAATGTAGAATTAAGGCTTTGCAATAGAAATCTGACACCTCTTTTCTTTCCACAGAATTTTTCACAAACGTTTACTTTCCTAAAAGTCGTTTTACATATTTGCCAACAACATCAAACTCGAGGTTAACCGTGCTGCCAACTTTAATATACTTGAACTGAGTATGTTCTAAAGTAAAAGGAATAATTGCGACTGAGAACGAGTTTTCTTTCGAGTTCACGACAGTCAAGCTCACGCCATTCACTGTGATTGAACCTTTTTCTATAGTCACGTTTCCTAAACTCGAATCATAAGAAAATGTAAAAATGATACTTCCATTTTCATCGAGAATAGATTCGCATTTCGCAACCTGGTCCACGTGGCCTTGTACAATATGTCCGTCTAAACGACCCCCAATTTTAGTACATCGTTCAAGGTTAACGCGATCTCCAGTTTTCCATTCTCCAAGACTCGTTTTATCTAAGGTCTCTTTTATGGCGGTAACAGTGTAAGTGCCGTTTTCAATTCTCACCACAGTTAAGCAAACACCATTATGGGCAACACTTTGATCCACCTTAAGCTCTGGCGCTAATTCCGATTTAATCGTAAAATGAAAGTTGGTTTGTTCTGGCTGAATTTCTGTTATCTCGCCAAGCGATTCAATAATGCCTGTAAACATATTATCTAAATAAATGTATAAATCCCTTTAAGGTGATTTCTTCTTTTTCTTGCGTTGAACGAGGAGTGTATCCAACTAAATAGTAATAAACGCCATCAGCACAATCTCCGCCAGTACTTGCGTCTTGTCCATTCCAGCCAACCTCTACAAATTCCTGCGCACTGTTAGTGCTGTAAACGACTCCTCCCCAACGGTTAAAAATCTCAATACTAAAATTGTCGATATCTCTAAACAATGGAGTTCCATCGGGGCCCAACACTGGTCTAAAAAATAAATTAAAACCACCACCATTAGGGGTAAACACATTCGGCAACACAATAATTGGACAGCCATCTAAACAAACTGGCGTACTCACAAAACTCTCGTTTGCCGGATCGGCATCATCAACGGCCGTAACACCATAACAACCTACAATATCATCTCCTTGAAAAGTATATGTAGTTTGTGTAACAGGCAATATTACAATAGGTGTTACAGGCCAGGGGTCAGTGACTTTTTCTTTGTAATACACTCTATATTCTATTATGTCTGAAACACAGCCGAAGCCAACTGAATCAGTCCATGATAAAGTAAGTTCTCTAGCTTCACAATCGGCCGTATATGTTAATACAGGAGCACATGGGCGAACTGTATCTGTTGGAGAACCACAATTAATTTGAGAATTATTTAAAAGATTTGATGGCAATCCGCTACCGCTAAAAGCACCAATACCTAGAGCTCTATAGCAATATGTATTTCCATTTGTTAAACCCGTATCTAAAAAACTAAAGTTTGTACTAAATCCAATAGAATCGAATATTCCAGACGTGTTTTCTCTAAACACCACAAAAGTGTCATTTTCCCAAGGTGTGGCATGATTAAACCGCAACAAATTGACTTTATCCAAAGCCGAAATCTGTAAGAATATAGAACTTGCGGGATCCGAGTAAATAGCTGGTACCCCACCAGAAACCAAAGCAATCTGATAATTGTAACCTTTTGTTTCAGTATCTAAATTCTGATCTGTAAATACTGTATCTAAAAATGATGAAGTCGTTCCTATTTGAACAAAACCACTTCCGTCAATTTCTTCTGCGCGTTCAATGCTATAACTGTATGGCGGTGGAAAAGCTAAGCTGTCAAACTCACGTGGAGGAGTCCATCTAATTTCAATTTGCCCAGTCGAAGCATCTGTAGATAGCACATCAACATTTGTGATTACAGGTTTTACCTTCGGCAATTCCGCACAAAACTCTTCAGAGGCTATACTCTCACTTCCATCTGGAAAAGTTGCGACCACCAAATAACAATAACGAACCCCAACCTGAATATCTATGCTGTCTGCGTAAGTTATAGATGCTAATCCAGAAGTACTTGCGTGATAAACATATCCGGTATAAGCTGGCACTCCGGTTTCACACGTATCCCAATTGTAACCATAACTGTTTTCTCTTCGATAAATATCATAACCATTTGCTTTTGTGCAAATTTCTTGATCCCAAGAAAGGTCAATTTTATTCTTATCTGGTATTGCTAATGGATTTGCTGGAGGAGGAGCAATCACCCTTATCTCCACAGACATAATATCAGTTAAAGCTTGGACTTGATTTATGGGCTGATCTTCAACTTTGAATTGTGCATAATAAGGTTGAGAACGCACCAAATTACAAGTTGTATTCCATGTAAATGTCTGAGATACTGAAGAACCTAAACTCTCTTTTTTTGGAAATATAGCTGATGGGTTTGTTTGAAAAGGGCCACCATATCCTTCTAGAGTCAATCTAATATTATTTAAGTCTGGATCTTGAGCGCTTACTAAAAATTGTAATTGATCACCGGCTATAACGCAAAACGGACCCACTGGATCTAATTTAGGAGGTTGATTTTGACAAGGCTTAATGTCAACCTGAAAATCACGGGTTACAGCGCCAACTAATCTCCAAATACCATTGCTTCCTTTTCTATACTCTTGAATTAAAATTGCGAAATTGAATTGCCCAACATTTTTCGGCACATCCCAAATAAAGTCTCCAGTTAGTGAATCTATGGTTACCTGATCTTGAATAAAAGAGGGATTATATGTTTCTGTAATGTTTGTCCCAAGCAGCCCTTTACAATCAATTAAGCTGTAATACAGACTATCTCCATCTGGGTCAAATGCACTTGGATTATGAATAAATTTTTTAAACGTACATCCGTTATCAATTGGTGGATAGTTTAAAGTCGGTGAACTATTGGTTCCTACACTTTGATCGACCAACAATGTGGTTGTGATATAGAAAGGGATATTAATTGAATTTGGAATATTATTTATCCCCCCATTTCTATTCAAATCCTGCATGCTAATAGTGTAGAAGCCAGGTGCTTGATACGAATGTTGACCGATATAAACATTTTTACGTACATCATTTGCTAAGGCTTCGCCCATTCTTGCAGGGCTACTGCATGTGCCACTTGAACCGTTAGTCCTTGAAAAAACCGATGAAGAACCGTCTCCAAAATCTACAGTCAATTCGCATCGATCCGCAGGTGCGGAATCTTTAGTATAAGTTGTAACCGTAAACTCATACGTAAATCCATTTATCCATCTATATGTAATCTCTCCTGCCCGATTATGAGTGGCATTATCGAATACTTCAAACATTGTAAATATGATGAAATAAAATCCTCTTCTCATTCTAGGAATATCCTATTCTTCTTAGAACATTAAATTAATTGTTATGTTGCAATATTTATCGCTCATTGAGTTAAATATAAGTTATATCAGTTTAACGCATGAACGATTAAATACTTAATCAAGAAGCCTGTAAAAATATCTAATTTAGCCCTCGCATTAATATTTTGAAATTATGAAATTACAAGTCGCTAAAGCAGCTCAAAATGAGCAAAATCTAGCTTTTTATATAGCCAACACTTCTCAGTTAAACAAAACGATTTTTTCAGACCAAGAGTTTGATTTCATATCGAATAAACTTGAAGAGACCACTGATGTGTGGATTTCTATTAATCAGTATTCTCGTCAGATTTATATCTGCAGATACAAAAAGCACACCCCTGAGACCTATCAGTTTTCTGAAAGCAGCCGAAAAATAGGGGCTTCACTTTCTGAGCTGCTTAACAAAGAAAAGATAACGAGTGTAACGGTTAATGCTTATGGCCATGAGAGTTTCATAGCAGAAGGGATGGATTTAGGGAATTACAAATACCTGAAATACATTTCTGATGAAAAAGCACAACCAACATTGACTGAAGCTTTCTTTCAAAATATTTCTGAAGAGGAATTAAATGAAGTGGCTCAACTGACAAAAGCTGTATCATTTTCGAGAGACCTTGTAAATACCCCTGTTTGGGATTTGACTGCCCCGCAATTAGCTAAAGAAGCTGTTGCATCCGCTAAAGAAAACGGATTGAAGTCTGAAGTTTTTGACAAAAAGAAAATCGAGTCGCTAAAAATGGCCGGCTTGCTAGCTGTTAATAAGGGAAGTATTGACCCGCCTGCTTTTATTATTTTGGAGCACAAGCCAGAAAACTGCACAAATGAAAACCCCATTGTTTTAGTTGGAAAAGGTGTTGTTTATGACACAGGTGGATTAAGTTTGAAGCCATCAGCTTTCATGGATACGATGAAATGTGATATGGGCGGAGCTGCAGCTGTAATCGGAACAATGCAATCAATTGCCGCCAACAACATCGACAAACATGTTATTGGTTTAATTCCTACCACTGATAACAGACCTGGAGGAAATGCAGTAACACCAGGAGATATAATCACTTATGCAAACGGCAAAACTGTAGAGATTTTGAATACAGATGCTGAAGGTCGCCTAATCCTTGCAGACGCATTACATTACGCTCAGAAATACAATCCCGAATTGGTTATTGACCTTGCTACTTTAACAGGAGCAGCGGCTATGGCCATTGGAAAATATGGCATAGTAGCAATGGGTAAAGCGGATGACAAATACTGGAGTAAACTTAAAGAAAGCGGCAACAACACCTACGAGCGCATTGTAGAATTTCCTTTTTGGGAAGAATACGATGAACTTTTAAAATCTGACATTGCCGATCTTAAAAATTTAGGCACCAGAGATGGCGGAGCAATAACCGCAGGTAAATTTTTAGCGAACTTTACCGATTACCCCTATATTCATCTCGATATTGCAGGGCCAGCTTTTGTTGATGCAAATGACGGCTATCAGAAAAAAGGCGGAACAGGTGTTGGCGTTAGATTACTTTATGATTTCATAAAAAATTATTAATGGAAAATTCAAAACCTATAGTTGGTATTAGTTGTGGGGATTTAAACGGTATTGGACTTGAAGTAATTATCAAAACATTTCAAGATACTATGATGCTTGATTTTTGCATTCCCGTTTTGTTTTCTTCCAGTAAAGTAACTTCTTATCACAGAAAAGCTATTGGAGTCCTCGATTTTAGTTTTAATATCATAAACAGTCTTGAGGAAATTAATCCTAAAAAGGCAAACTTGATGAACATTTGGAATGACAACATTTCAATTTCTCTTGGAACGCCATCAGAAAACTTAGGAACACGGGCTATCGAATCTATTGATGCTGCATGCTCCGCTCTTAAAGATGGAAAAATTGATGTATTAGTTACTGCTCCTATCAATAAAAACACAATAAAATTAGAAGGAAAAGAATTTAGTGGTCACACTGGCTATCTGGGTGAAAAACTTGAGGGCGAACCTCTTATGATTTTGTATTCTGATAATTTAAGAGTGGCTTTGGCAACTGGACACGTTCCTGTAAAGGACATTGCTAGCCAACTGAGTACCGAACTCATTTCTTCTAAGATTAAAATATTGAATGATAGTCTTATAAAAGACTTCGGAATTTCAAGACCTCGTATTGCTGTTTTAGGTTTAAATCCCCATGCAGGCGATGGTGGTCTTTTAGGAAACGAAGAGGTAGAAATAATAACACCGGCAATACAGCAAGCATCAGAAAATAAAATGTTGGTATTTGGTCCTTACGCAGCTGATGGTTTTTTCGGGTCTAATCAACACACTAAGTTCGATGCAATCTTAGCGATGTATCACGACCAAGGTTTAGCGCCTTTTAAAGCATTAACATTTGAATCTGGTGTAAATTACACGGCAGGACTTAAATATATCCGTACTTCTCCAGACCATGGCACTGGTTACAGTATCGCTGGAAAAAATGAAGCAAGTCCAAATTCATTTAGAAATGCTGTATTCGAAGCGATTAATTTATTCAGCAATCGAAATGAATATGCAGGACTAACAAAAAATGTTTTAAAGCCTCAGGTTGCCGAGCGTCAAAAATTCTACAAAGCCCGCGGCTAATGTAGAAAGGGCAGTTTTAAATAAAACACTTTATAATTGCCTGAATTAAAAAGATTTGTATTTTTGCCGCCCCTTAAACGGGAATGTTACTAATGAAGCTGAGAGATTTTAATATTGTTTTTTCAGGATTGAAACTGGGGATACACCATTTCAACTATCAGCTTGATCAAAAGTTCTTTGACTTATTTGACTTTACTGAAATGGAAGAACCAAATCTGACTATAGATTTGCAGTTTCTAAAGAAGGATAACATGCTTGAATTAGACTTTACTTTAAATGGTAGTTTTACTGCCACTTGTGATGTTACAGGCGAACCATTCAACTTACCCCTTTCAGATACTTTCCACCTTTTGATAAAATTTGGTTTAGAGTATAATAATGAAAACGAAGAAGTCTTAATTCTTTCGTTCGGCACTTATGAAGTCAATATTGCTCATCATTTATATGAGTTAGCTGTTTTATCTATTCCTTCTAAACGGGTTCACCCCGATGTAGAAAACGGAACAATGAACAACGAAATACTAGATAAATACAGAGTAGGCAAAGAACCTGAAGAAGGTGACAAAAAAGAAAATGAAACAGATCCCAGGTGGGATAAGTTAAAAGATTTATTAGATTAATAAGGATTTTTAAATTTAGTTAAAATGGCGCATCCTAAACGTAGACAGTCTACGACAAGAAGAGACAAGAGAAGAACCCACTACAAAGCTGCAGATCAGCAAATCTCAATTTGTGGAACAACAGGTGAGGCTCATCTTTACCACAGAGCTCACTGGCACGAAGGAAAACTTTACTATAAAGGTAAAGTTGTTCTTGAAAAAGAGGCAGCTTAAATAGCTTGTTATTCTTTTTTTGAAAGCATTGATAAAGTAGATTTATATTCAGAGATGGGTATATTATCTGCTTTTTTTGTTTTAATATATTTAGCCTTTCAAAAGTGGTTATGCAGGTTTAATTTAAACTTACATTTATTCACTTATTATTTACGCAAATTTTTCTGCTTCGAATGACAAAAGTTAGAGCCGCTATTACTGCACTTGGAGGATATGTTCCAAAATTCAAATTAACAAACAAAGTCTTAGAGACTATTGTTGATACGAATGACGAGTGGATTACAAGTAGAACTGGCATAAAAGAGCGTAGAATTCTAAAGCCAGAAGAAGGAGTAGGGACATCTTATCTTGCGATAAAGGCTGTGGAAAACATGGTCGAAAAATTCGACATTGATACTTCGGATATTGAAATGGTTATCGTTGCAACTGCAACTCCAGACATGCCTGTCGCAGCAACCGCATGCAAAGTGGCTACTGACATTGGAGCTAAGAATGCATTTGGTTACGATTTAGTGGCTGCATGCTCTAGCTTTGTATATGCCCTTTCTACAGGTTCCAAATTCATAGAATCTGGTCAATACAAAAAAGTGTTGGTCGTTGGAGCCGATATGATGTCTTCAATAATTGACTACACGGATAGAACCACTTGTATAATATTTGGTGATGGCGCTGGTTGCGTTTTACTTGAGCCAAATACGGAAGGCTTAGGCCTTCAAGATGAAATATTAAGAAGTGATGGTTCCGGTCGGGAGTTTTTAAAAATAGATGCAGGTGGATCTTTGATGCCTCCGAGTCAGCAGACGATTGATTTAAATGCACACTACGTAAAACAAGAAGGCCGTCAGGTGTTCAAGTTTGCAGTTACAAACATGGCAGATGTTAGTGAGCAAATCATGAAAAGAAACAACCTAACATCTGATGATGTAGATTGGTTAGTGCCACACCAAGCCAACTTGAGAATTATTGATGCCACCTCTAATAGAATGGGGCTTGACAAAGATAAAGTGATGATCAATATTTCACGTTATGGGAACACAACAAGTGGAACATTACCACTTTGCTTATACGATTACCAAAGTCAACTTAAAAAGGGAGACAATTTAGTTTTAGCTGCTTTTGGTGGCGGATTTACATGGGGAGCACTTTATTTAAAGTGGGCCATAGATCCAAAGAATTAATTTATTAGTAAAGAAATTAAACGACCTAGAATGGACTTAAAAGAAATACAAAATCTTATCAAGTTTGTTGCAAAATCTGGCGCAAGCGAAGTAAGTCTCGAAACAGAAGATTTTAAAATCACTGTAAAAACTGGTGGCGAAACTGTATATGCACAAGCTCCGGCCATGGTGCAAGCTGTCCCTGCAATGCAGGCAGCAGCTCCTATTGCAAGCGCACCATCTCCTGAAGTTCCGGCAGAAGAAGACAATTCAAATTACATCACTGTAAAGTCTCCTATGATTGGAACATTCTACAGAAGAGCATCTCCGGATAAACCGACATTTATCGAGGTTGGGAAAGAAATAAATCCTGGAGACGTAACATGTATTATTGAAGCAATGAAATTATTCAATGAAATTGAATCTGAAGTATCAGGAAAAGTTGTTAAGATTTTGGTAGACGATTCTACTCCTGTAGAATATGATCAGCCATTGTATTTGGTTGACCCTTCTTAAGAAGGGTCATCAACATCGTAAAACAATTCTACTATGTTTAAAAAGATATTAATTGCTAATAGGGGTGAAATAGCCTTGCGGGTTATTCGCACCTGCAAAGAAATGGGTATAAGCACCGTTGCCGTTTATTCTACTGCAGACAGCGACAGCTTGCACGTTCGTTTCGCTGATGAAGCTGTTTGTATTGGTCCTGCTCCAAGTAAAGACTCATATTTAAACATTCCAAACATTATAGCTGCGGCAGAAATCACCAACGCGGATGCAATACATCCTGGTTATGGTTTCTTGTCTGAAAACAGCAACTTCTCGCGCATTTGTTCTGAGAATGGTATTAAATTTATTGGTGCTGCACCCGAACATATCGAAAGAATGGGCGACAAAGCTTCGGCTAAGACAACCATGATAAAAGCTGGAGTGCCTTGTATTCCGGGATCTGAAGGTCTTTTAAAAGACTTTGCTGATGCTGAAAAAACTGCAAAAGCAGCTGGATATCCAGTGATGCTAAAGGCGACTGCCGGTGGCGGTGGAAAAGGTATGCGCGCAGTTTGGAAAAAAGACGGCCTTCTTAAAGCTTGGGAAGATGCAAGACAAGAAGCTAAAGCTGCTTTCGGTAACGATGGCATGTACATGGAAAAGTTGATTGAAGAGCCTCGTCATATTGAAATCCAAATTATTGGTGACCAGTTTGGCAAAGCATGTCACCTTTCTGAGAGAGATTGCTCTATTCAAAGGAGACATCAAAAATTAACTGAGGAAACGCCTTCTCCATTTATGACAGACGAACTTCGCGCCAAAATGGGCGAAGCTGCTGTTAAGGCCTCAGAATTTATTAAATACGAAGGTGCGGGAACTGTAGAGTTTTTGGTGGATAAGCATCGTAATTTCTTTTTCATGGAAATGAATACGCGTATCCAAGTTGAGCATCCAATTACAGAACAAGTAATTGATTACGATTTAATACGTGAGCAAATAAAAGTTGCGGCTGGCATTCCAATTTTAGGAATCAACTACGATCCTCAATTGCATTCAATAGAATGCAGAATTAATGCTGAAGATCCTTACCACAACTTCATGCCTTCTCCTGGCATCATCACTACGTTTCATGCGCCTGGTGGACATGGAGTGAGATTAGATACGCATTGCTATGCAGGGTATACAATTCCTCCATACTATGACAGTATGATAGCGAAGTTGATAACAACGGCAAGAACAAGAGAAGAAGCTATCGACAAAATGAAACGTGCTCTAGATGAGTTCGTAGTAGAAGGTGTTAAGACTACTATACCTTTTCACAGACAATTAATGGACAACAAAGACTACTTAGAAGGTAATTATACTACCGCCTTTATGGAAGACTTTGTTTTAGAATAAACTTTAAAAACCTCGATAAATCGGGGTTTTTTTATACCCTATTTTAAATTACCTAGTTCTTTTGAAATTTAAGAGTGGAGGAATACACACCAGATTTCAATTCCAAAACATAGCTACCAGTTTGCAGTTCTGAAATATCGAGTTGCTGCTTTTGTTTTCCAATTTCTTTCTCCAACTCAAACCTGCTTATTTCTTTTCCGCTGATGTCGTAAATAATCAAAATACAATTCTCCATATTCGGGATGAAGAATTCAGCATTCAAGACATTCGTGGCTGGATTTGGAAAAATGGAGAGATTTAAAATATTTGAAGGATTCAATACCTTCTCCTCTATTCCCACAGATCCCATTTCAACAAAGACTTTAAAAATGGTAGAGTTTACCGTGCTTTGAGTTCCTGTATTTGAAAAGAAAATATTGGGTTGTGTACTTTCTATTCCTCCATAAATATAGCCCACCAACATTCTCGAGTTAATTTTGTCTAGCTTCAATATTTCTTGCTCGTTGTAGATAGAACTATTCGATACAGGAATAAATTCCGCGCCAGCGCCCAAAAGGCTAGGCATTTCAACACCCAATTTTGTCTCTTGCATAGTGCCGTTACTCAAACGCGAAACTTTGCTTATTGTCTTGACAAAAGGCACGTCATCATCTTGAATGAGATTCCCTAGGGTATCCAAGGTGTACTGGCTCATTCCACCAAAGAAAATAGTGTGCATTGCATTGTTAACCGAATCGTAAATAGGCAATTTAGCACTGTGGTAGTGACTTAAATATTGCGAGAAACTTGAGTTGAGAGAATATATACTATCAATAACGTCTACAGAATTTAGCCAAGGCAAATCGTTGCTATCAAAAACACCGCTAAACATGGTGAACCCCTGCTTTCCATTCGGAAAAATTTGTGGCACCATGTTGTAATCTCGTTTATGAAGATTTGCGGCATCATTGTTAGAACTGTATTCCTTCAAGTTCAGCGCATTTCCGTCATCTTCTAGTTTAAAGCGTCTTATTTCGTCCGTGTAATTTTGAATAAATCCAGGACCATGTTGGGGTCCCATTGGATTGTATCTTCCTTCAAAATATTGACCGCCACACAAATAAAATGTAGAATCTAAATAGCCCAATTGGCCGCCAGTAACCGCAAAATTCGTGTTAGAGATTTGCCTGAAAAATGAATTGATATTTAGGTTATTGATCACGGCATTCGCTAACCCATCTACATCTATTGAAGTAAGCTTATTATAAGTAATATGATCGCTTTGAGTGGCGCTGTAACCATACCCACCAATGACATACAATGCGTTACTGCGCTGATAGAATTCTTGGTTGGTTGATTGCAACTGTTCTGATATTGAAGTAGGCAAAGTGCTAAGCGGGGCATTCCAAACTTGGGAAGTACTCGGATCAATTACAAAAATGTTCGTGTTGTTTTCACTCGCCAAAAAAGCGGCCCATGGTTGTCTACGGTGCAACCCGTCAATTCTACCGCCAACAAAAAGCCACTTACCGGACGTTGTCTTGCCAAATGCAAAAGAATGTAAACCTGGCGCTCCAGAGATGGCCAATGGTTCTATTTCAATACTAAAAGGGGTTTGAGCGAAAGTGCCAATTCCAAAAATAACAAAAAGGCCGAGGTATATTTTTTTCATCATTGTAGTCTTAAAAGCACTGCAAAAATGACGAGAATCTTTTGACTATTCAGTGCTGAAAGTCACAAAGTCGAAATTGAAGTATAAAACAAAAAAGACCTCCATAGGGAAGTCTTTTTAATATGCTTTAATACTGAAATTACCGATTCCCATACATCTCTTCGTAGTACTTCGCATAGTTTCCAGAAGTCACAGAGTCTAGCCATTCTTCGTTAGCCAAATACCAATCTATTGTTTTTTCAAGACCTTGCTCGAAAGTTACCGAAGGCTCCCAACCCAATTCATTTTTAATCTTGTTGGCATCAATCGCGTAACGTAAATCGTGACCAGGTCGGTCTTTCACATAAGTGATTAATTCCGCAGAGCTACCTTCTTTACGACCCAATTTCTTGTCCATTATAGTGCAAAGCACTTTTATCAAGTCGATGTTTTGCCATTCGTTAAAACCGCCAACGTTATACGTATCGGCATGTTTTCCCTCGTGGTAAACTAAATCAATTGCTCTTGCGTGATCTACCACATATAGCCAATCGCGTGTGTATTTGCCATCTCCGTACACGGGAAGACTTTTGTTATGTACAATGTTGTGAATAAACAACGGCACTAATTTTTCTGGAAACTGAAATGAGCCATAATTGTTAGAACAATTGGTGATAACAAACGGCAAACCATAGGTTTCTCCATATGCTCTTACAAAGTGATCTGAACTCGCTTTAGAAGCCGAATAAGGTGAATTAGGATCGTAAGACGTTGTCTCTTCAAACAAGCCTGTTTCGCACAAAGTTACATAAACCTCATCCGTAGAAACGTGATAGAATAATTTTCCTTCATAATTGTCCTTCCACAATTCTCTTGCAGAATTCAAAAGGTTCACAGTACCAATAACGTTCGTGCGAACAAAAGCAGAAGGATCAGAAATTGAGCGATCCACGTGGCTCTCAGCAGCTAAATGAATGACTCCATCCGGATTGAATTCTGCAAAAACTTCATTCATTCTTTCTGCGTCTACAATATCCGCTTTCACAAACGTATAATTAGGCGCATCTTCAATATCTTTCAGGTTTTCTAGGTTGCCCGCATATGTCAGCGCATCTAAGTTTACAATATTGTAATCTGGATATTTGTTTACAAAAAGTCTTACGACATGAGAGCCTATAAACCCAGCTCCTCCTGTAATGAGGATCGTCTTTTTCATTTCACTAATTTTTGTTGCCAGCGCCATGCATCACGCATGCAATCTTCTATATTTTTTTCGGCCTTCCAACCTAAAGTGTTGTTTGCTTTTGTGGTATCCGCGTAAGCCTCAATAACATCTCCAGACCGTCTTGGCGCAAAGGCCCAGTTTAATTTTTCACCAGATACTTTTTCAAATGCATTGATTGCTTTTAAAACAGAAGACCCCATTCCAGTCCCAATATTAAAAACTTCGTAGTTACTTGAATTCTTATTCTCCATCAAGCGATTTAAAGCGGTTACATGCGCTTTCGCCAAATCTACAACGTGAATATAATCGCGCACTGCTGTGCCATCTGTCGTGGGATAATCGTTTCCAAACACCTTTAATTCTTTGCGAATTCCGGCTGCCGTTTGCGTAATAAACGGAACTAAATTCATTGGCACGCCTAAAGGTAACTCTCCAATTATAGCACTTTCGTGAGCTCCAATAGGGTTAAAGTAACGCAAGGCAATGGCCTTTAGTTCTGGATGAGCAGCAATCGCTTCTTGAATGATTTCTTCACCAATCTGCTTTGTGTTTCCGTAAGGAGATTCGGCAGGTTTTATAGGTGCATCTTCGGTAATAGGCATTTCATCAGCCTGACCGTAAACCGTGCAGCTCGAACTGAAAATAATATTGTTATGGCCTTGATCTCTAAAATTCTGTAAAAGATAAACTAGCGAGGCAATATTGTTATTGTAATACTCTAACGGTTTGGCAACACTTTCGCCAACCGCTTTAAAAGCGGCAAAATGAATACAACCGTCAAAGGTATATTTAGAACAAAGTAAGTCTACATCGCCCTGATTAGCCAT
>UPTG01002029.1_pt1 | contig 14402 bp, 17 predicted proteins | sample 2160121 | NCBI WGS metagenome assembly UPTG01 (sample SAMN06266255, study PRJEB28933) | marine metagenome | isolation source: Columbia River Estuary | place: USA:Columbia River Estuary, USA | collected 2014-07-27
CTTCTAATTTTTGTTCTAATTCATTCACAACTTCAATAACATTAAAGTTCTGTCTTGAACAACTTGGGCAAGCTATAATTTTGACCCCTCTACTTCTAATATTTAAACTTTTTAATATATCCCAACCAACTTTTATCTCATCGATTGGATCTGAAGCAAGAGATATTCTTATAGTGTCTCCTATACCTTCAGACAAAAGCATTCCAACTCCAATAGAAGACTTAACGGTTCCAGCTCTATAACTTCCAGCCTCTGTGATACCTAAATGAAGTGGCTGATTAATAAGATTTGATATTTTCCTATATGCCTCTACTGTCATTTCTATATTTGAAGCCTTTAAACTCATTTTATAATTAGTGAAATTAAATCTATCTAGTATATCTACATGTCTTAATGCTGATTCAACGAGTGCATCTGCATTAGGTTCTCCATATTTCTTTTGTAAATCTTTTTCGAGCGAACCTGCATTTACCCCAACTCTTATTGGAACATTGTTATGTTTTGCTGCTGCAATAACTTCTTTAATTTTTGATTCTTTTCCAATATTTCCTGGATTGATTCGTAAGCAATCAGCAGTGTCGGCAACTTCCAAAGCTATTTTGTAATCAAAATGAATATCTGCCACTAATGGAATAGAGACTGCTTTTTTAATCTCCTTAAAAGCTTTTGCTTCATCAAACCCTGGAACAGAAACCCTAACAATGTCTGCTCCTGCAGCCTCTAAGTCATTAATTTGTTTAACTGTTGAAATAACATCAGATGTATTTGTATTTGTCATTGATTGCACAGATATTGGATTAGTGCCGCCGACTTTGACATTACCAACACTAACAACCTCAGTGTTTTTTCTTTTGATCCAATTACTCATCATTAAATATAATAGTATTTACCCTAAGTCTATTAGCATTAGTAATAAAATCAATGCTATCTCCATTATAAGTTCCCTCTACATTATCTGCATTTCCAACTACAACTTTAAAGGGTTTTTCAATATCCAGCATATAAACATCATTTAGCTGAAATAATTGATTTGCGACTAGCTCATTATCAGAATATATTTCGATCCAACACTCATCAAGAAAATTTAAAGTTAATTTATTGTTAAATGATAAAGTAGATGTTTTATCTTCAATATCAACCTTATTGACTTCATTAATTTCATTGAAAACTATAGGCTCATCTAGCTCAACAATATTATTTTTAATTTCTGGTGCTATAAATTGAGCATTCTTGAGATTGTCTGTTAAATTATTTTCATTTGTAGCAGAATTATTATTATAATTTGAAATGATGTTATAAAAACTGAATAATACAAAGGTAGTTATTATAATAAATATCCCCTTTTTAAAAAAAGGCATTAATGACATATCAATTTTTGTTATAGATTTTTCAATAATTTCAACTTTTCTATTATCTTCATCATAGATTGACGGAAATTCACAATTTATAGATAAAAAATCCTGATATTTAATAAAATATGCTCGAGCAAAACCTTCGCTAGGAAAAGATGAATAGTTACCAGACTCAATAGCTTGAATATACTTTATATTCATCACCAATGCTTCAGCAATATCATTTTTACTTAACTCTAAATTATTACGAGCATCTTTAAAAATTTTTCCAACTTTTGCTGAATTTGCTGATTTAAGTTCTGCTGTCATGATATCAATTGGTGCGAAATAAGTTTCTTTCCTTTTACTGACTTTGCAAGTTTGCCAACTAATTGACCGCATGCTCCATCTACTGCGTCACCTCTAGTTACCCTTAATGTAGTAATAAAACCTTTATTCATTAATATTTTTTTAAAAACTTCAATATTTTTATTATTTGATCTTTTGTAGTTTGAGCCATCAAATGGATTGAAAGGAATTAAGTTAATTTTACATGAAACTTTTGAGAGTAATTTTGCTAATTTTTTTGCAAGTTCTTCAGAGTCATTTACTCCATCTATTAATACATACTCAATAGTAATGCTTCTTTTTCCATTATAAAAAGCTAAATATTTGTTACATGAGTTTATTAATTCACTAATAGGATATTTCTTATTAATAGGGACTATTTCATCTCTTAGCTTATTTGTTGGTGCATGAAGAGATATTGCAAGAGAAACATCAACTTCACTAGAAAGTTGATCTATTTGAGGTGTTATTCCAGAAGTGCTAATTGTGATTCTTTTTCTAGAAAGACCATAGGCAAGTTGTTCTTTCATTATTTTAGCTGATTCAATTACTGGAACAAAATTAAGCAATGGCTCACCCATTCCCATAAAAACAACATTAGTTATTAAAGGTTGGTCTTTGCTATTAAAATTTGCGAGCCAAAGTTGTCCAATTATTTCATCAGCAGTTAGATTTTTATCAAAACCTTGAGCTCCAGTGGCGCAAAATGTACATTGAAGAGCGCAACCGGCTTGTGATGAGATACATAATGTCATTCTTTTCTTTTCAGGTATTCTAACCATCTCAACCATTGAGCCTGAATCAAGCTTAATTAAATATTTTATCGTTCCTTCGGGTGAGGTATGTATTTCTTCAATTTTTGGTGGTAACAATATAGCTAAAGATTTAAGCTTAAATCTTAATTGTTTATTAAAGTCTGACATTTTGTCAAAATCTAAAACTCCTTTTTGATGAACCCATTTAATAAGCTGTTTTGCCCTAAATTTTGGCTCACCTATTTGCTCAAAGAAAGCTTCTAACGATTGAAGAGAATAACCAAGAAGATTTAACTTTTCCTCAGACAAAATTTATTTAGAGACTATTTCTTCATTTTTGAAAAAATAATTAATCTCCCTCACTGCACTTGTTTCAGAATCAGAGCCATGAACAGCATTTGCATCAATGCTATTTGCGAAGTCTGCTCTAATAGTTCCAGGGGCAGCTTCTTGAGGATTTGTATTTCCCATTAATTCTCTATTTTTAAGTATGGCTCCTTCTCCTTCAAGCACTTGAACAAATACAGGACCTGAGGTCATAAATTTTTTTAAATCATTAAAAAATGGCCTGCCTTCATGCTCAGCATAAAATCCTGAAGCCATTTCATCGTCTAACTGAATTAGCTTGCCAGCTACTAGATAAAGTCCTTTTTCTTCAAATCTTGAAATTATTTTTCCGATGATATTTTTAGAAACTGCATCGGGTTTAATGATAGATAATGTTTGTTCAATTGCCATGTTAATTTCCTTATAAAAAATTTTAGGTATTATATGGGAGTTATAGAGATTCTTCTATCCATAACATCTGAATAGCTTCAAGAATTTTTTCATTTGAACCCTTAGGATCTCCATTAAAATTATCTAATTCACAAATCTTTTTATGAAGATCGGGAAAGCTAATCCATTGAGGGTCAATATCAGGAAATTTTTCATATAGCTCGATAGCTATATCATTTGTATTGAGCCAATCTAAGTAATTCATTAGTGATTTTCTGAAACCATATTTATGTTGTATTTCGGAACTTCTATCTCTATATCTTTATCTTTTGGAACAGCCTGACAGCTCAGTCTTGATGTTTGCTCTAAACCCCATGCTTTATCTAATAAATCTTCTTCAATGTCACTAGCTTCATCAAGACTTTCAAAACCCTTCCTAACAACTACATGACATGTTGTGCATGCTGCCGACATTTCACATGCATGTTCAATATTTACTCCATTTCTTAGTGCGGCTTCGCATATAGTCTCATGGGGAAGATTTTCGATGATGATACCTTCTGGACATAACTCTTCATGAGGTAAAATTTTAATTTTACTCATTGGCTAAATTGTGAAGCTTTCACCACACCCGCAAACAGCTTTAGCATTTGGATTAATAAATTTAATACCTTGATTTAATCCATCTTTTTCATAATCTACCAGACTTCCTTTCAGAAAATTTAGACTTTCGTTGTCAACAAAAATTTTGCAGCCATTTTTATCAAAAATTACTCCATTACTATCAAAACTATCTACATAATCAAAATAATATTCATAACCTGAGCAGCCTGCTTTTCTAACACCAATTTTTATTCCCTCACCTTTACCTCTATTCTCTAAACTGGACGCAAAATGAGCTATAGCTTCTTCTGAGAAATTTAAATCTGATGAGCTAAAAATTTTCATAGTTTTTATTGTTTAGATTCGTAATCCTCAATAGCTTGCTTGATAGAATCTTCAGCTAGAACTGAACAGTGTATCTTTATTGGAGGCAGTTCTAATGCATCAACAATCTCTTTATTTTTTATTTCTTTGGCTTCTTCTAGTGTCTTACCGATTAGCATTTCAACAAGTTCACTGGATGAGGCTATAGCAGAACCACAGCCATACGTTTTAAATTTAACTTCTTTAATGATATGTGTGTTGCCAGATGGTTCACATTTAATCTGCAATTTCATAACATCACCACATGCAGGAGCGCCAACCATACCAGTTCCAACGTTTTCCTCAGAAGGATCGAACCTTCCGACATTGAAAGCTTGAGGGTTGTTTAAGGTATTTTCAAATTTATCTACTACTTTTTTACTATAAGCCATGATTTGCCTCCATATTTAGTGCGTATCCCACTTGACTGTATCAAGATCAATTCCATCCAGGTGCATCTCCCATAAAGGAGATAGCTGTCTTAATCTATCAACAACATTATGTAAAATTGATAATGTTTCATTTACTTCGCTATCATTGGTAAACCTTCCAAAAGAGAATCTAATAGAACTATGAGCTAATTCATCTTTTCTGCCTAAAGCTCTTAGTACATATGAGGGCTCTAGACTTGCTGATGTACAAGCAGAACCTGAAGAGACAGCGACATCTTTAAGTCCCATTATAAGCGATTCACCCTCGACAAAGTTAAAACTTATATTAAGTATGTTCGGTACTTTATTATTTAAATCTCCATTGATATATGCATGTTCAATTTTCATTGCTTCTTTAAGAAATTTTTCATGGAATGCATTAACCTTAATATGATCATCTTTCATTTCTTCTTTAGCAATCCTGAAGGCTTCACCCATCCCAACAATTTGATGAGGTGCTAATGTTCCTGACCTCATTCCTCTCTCATGACCACCTCCATGAATCAAGGCTTCAATCCTGACTCTTGGTTTACGTCTAACAAATAGAGCTCCAATGCCTTTTGGACCATATGTTTTATGGGCTGAAAATGACATTAAATCTACTGGCATTACTGATAAATCAATTTCTACCTTGCCAGTACTTTGTGCAGCATCAACATGAAAAAAAACACCAGCCTCTCTTGTTATTTCTCCAATTGCATTGAGATCATTCAACGTGCCTAATTCATTATTGATATGCATTAGTGAGACTAAAATTGTATTTTTTTTGATAGCTTCTTTTACTTGCCTTGGATGAATAATTCCACCCTCATCTGGTTCCAGGTATGTAACTTCAAACCCTTCTCTCTCAAGCTGTCTGCATGGATCAAGAACTGCTTTATGTTCTATTTTTGATGTGATTATATGATTGCCTTTGGATTTATAAAACCTTGCAAGACCTTTAACTGCAAGATTATCCGCCTCAGTAGCTCCTGATGTCCAAACAATCTCTCTTGGATCACAATTAACCAAGTTTGCAACATGCGATCTAGCTTCTTCAACAGCATCATCAGCTTTCCAGCCATACCTGTGCGAACGCGATGCTGGATTTCCAAACTCACCATCAGGAGTAAGATATTGCATCATTTTAGATGCAACTCTTGGGTCAACAGGAGTGGTAGATGCATAATCTAAATATATTGTTGATTTGTTAGTCATATTATTTCTCTTAACTCTATATATGGGATTTTGTTGGATTCTACAAGGTTATTAATTGTTATTTTGCTTAAATAATTGTCTACAACCTGATTTAATTCATGCCAAAGGTTATGGGTGTTACATTTTTTTCCATCTTTGCAGGTATTCAGCCCATTACAATTTGTTGCATCTAAGTCTTCCTCAACGGCATTCATAATTTCTCGAATCGAAACAGAGGATGGATCTCTTGCATAAGTATAACCTCCATTTCTACCTCTAGAACTTTGAACTATTCCAGCTATTCTTAACTTTCTAAATATCTGCTCAAGATAATTAAGTTCAATATTTTGACTGGTCGATATATCCGATAGAGCAACTGGACCAGATGTTTTGAGAAGATGAAGCTCAGCTAGAGCGCTAACAGCGTACTTACTTTTTGTTGTTAATTTCACGCATGAATTATAAATACCTGACTAATTTAGTCAACTATTATATTCATACCCAATCTGTCAGCAACTTGATGATAAGATTCAACTACGCCTCCAAGGCCTTGTCTAAATCTGTCTTTATCCATTTTCTTAAGCGTCTCTGAATCCCATAATCTACAACCATCTGGCGTAAATTCATCGGCTAATAAAATTTTTCCTTCACTAGAAACACCATACTCAACTTTGAAATCAACTAAAATTAGACCCGAATTAATAAATAATTCAGAAAGTATAGAATTTACTTTATAAGTTAGTGCTTTCATTTCATTTATTTGTTCTTTTGTTGCCCAACCAAATGAAATTATATGTTCATCATTAATAAGAGGGTCTCCTAGATCATCATCTTTTAAAAAGAATTCAAAAAGAGGACTTTCAAGTATCAAACCGTCTTCTGTTCCAAGTCTTCTGCAGATCGAACCAGAAGCTCTATTTCTAATAACACATTCAATTGGAAACATTTTTAAATTCCAAACCAATGAATCATTATTGTTAAGAACTTCTATATGATGTGTTTCAACACCATTATTCTCTAAATGATCCATTATAAATGCGTTGAACTGATTATTTACTGCGCCCTTACCTAGTAAAGCTTCTTTCTTTTTTCCATCAAAGGCAGAAGTATCATCACTAAAATGCATTATTAACCTATCACCATCAGATGTTGTAAAAAGTGATTTAGCTTTTCCCTTTGTTAACTCTTTGAGTTTATCCATGTGTAATCCTAACTTAATGATTCATTTATTAGCGAAATTAACTTTTCAGCATCTTCAATTTTACCATTCTTTGCATATGCCCTTACATATGTTTTATTATTTTTTTGTGTTATTTTAATTTCGAAATCAGATTCATTCGATGAAAAATTATTTTTATTAGAGTTAGCAGATCTATTAAGAAAAGAAAAAATACCTCTATCATTTTCATTATCATTATGGCTTACATAAAATATTCCATTGCTTCTGTCTTTATCATTTAAAATAATATTTGATTCATTCATAGCTTTAGTTACTGATGACCAAGCCCTATTAAAGTTTAAGCTAAGTTCAATGACAGTTTGACCATTTTCTAAATATATTTTGGATTTTTTTAGATCATTGAGATTTTGAGCTGCGAGAGAGGTTCCTGAAAATTTACTTATAGATTCTGCAAAGTAACTCACCACATCTTCTAGCTTTGACTGAATAAACTCTGGATTACTAATATATTCATTATTGCTTTTATTGACTTGATTAAGAAAAATTTCAGTAGAAGATTCTTTAATGCCATGCTCTATTTTCATCTCAAGTGTGGAGTTTTGATCAAATTCGATTTCGATTACTCCAATATTTGGTTTTTTACTAATAATTTTGTATTTTGAGGTCTCCCAATAACTGCTTATAATTGGCCATGAGGTTGATGGCAGAGTTTCAACATATACCCACATTAAATCACCAAGTCTTCTTAGTTGTACAGAACTATCTCCCGAAGATGAAAACACTTGTCTTGGCCTCGGTATATCTTGAATATCTTTTAAGGTATCTTGATTATTTAAAACTGGATAATGATCGTCGATCATTAACGGCGAGTCGTCATCAACTAACTTTATAGTCTTTTCTATCTTTTCTTCAATAAAATCATATTTGGTTGGAGGGAAGTACCCTTCTGGACCAGTAATATATGAGCAAGACGCAGTTATCACTGTGAGACTTATAGTAAATATCTTTTTTTGATTGTTCATAATAATTCTAACTTTACTAGCTCAGACATAATTTCCTCATGAAAAGTTTCATCTAATTGAAGTAATGGTAATCTTATTGAATTAGATATTAAACCCATTTTGTAAAGAATCCATTTAACTGGAGTTGGGTTAGATTCAACAAATAATAGTCTATATAAATTTTTATTTTTTTCATCAAGAGTTTTGGCTTCTTCTAGTTGCTTATTTCTTATATATTTGCATATTTTAGAAATAGTTTCAGGCACAACATTGGCAGAAACAGATATCACTCCATGGGCTCCTATATTCAATGACTGCAAAAAAGTGGGATCATCTCCTGAAAAAATTAAAAAATCATTGTTATTATTTTTTGAAATTTGTACCAACGTTTTTATTCTTGAAGAATCATCTAGTGCCTCTTTAATACCAATAATATTATTATGCTGAGATAGGATTTCAACGGTTTCAGGCAAAATATCACACACTGTTCTTGATGGGACGTTATATAAGATTTGTTTAATATCTGCACTTTCCGCTATCTTGGTATAATGAGCAATTAAGCCTTTCTGAGTTGGTTTGTTGTAATAAGGGGTAACACTTAGGGCATAATCGGCACCTATTAATTTTGATTCTTTAGATAACTCAATTGCTTCTTCGGTCGAATTAGCTCCAGTACCAGATATAACAGGCAGCCTTTTATTTACGTGCTTAACAGTTGCTTCTACAACATCAAGATGTTCTTGCAACCTAAGAGTTGCTGATTCACCGGTAGTACCTACAGATACAATACCATTAGTTCCTTTATCAATATGCCAATCAATCAAGCTATAAAGGGCATCATAGTCAACATCACCATTTTCATGAAGTGGTGTAACTAAGGCAACTAAACTACCATTTAATGCTTGCATCAAAAAAAATTTCAGTAAAAAATAGGACTATACACTATTTTATTAAAAAAACTTAAAAGGTAATAATATGACTAAAAAATTAGTTGGAAAAAAATGTCCTAATTTTAATTCTCAATTTACTAGCAACCTAGTACTTTCGAATGAAAACTTTATTGGCAAAAACCTTATCATTTATTTTTATCCTAAAGATAGCACTCCAGGTTGCACTATAGAAGGTCAAGATTTTAGAGATATGTATAAAAAATTTAAAAAATTAAATTGTGAAATTATTGGTGTCTCAAGAGATAGTATTAAGTCACATGAAAATTTTAAATCCAAACAATCACTTCCATTTGAATTGCTTTCTGATGAAGATGAGAGAGTTTGTAAAGCATTTGATGTAATGAAACTAAAATCAATGTATGGCAAACAATACATAGGCATTGATAGAAGTACATTTTTAATTGATGTTGAAGGAAAAATTATAGAGGAATGGAGATCAGTTAAAGTTAAAGGGCATGTAGAAGAAGTTTATGATTTTTTGAGTGAGCACATTAAGTTTTAAATCTTAGAAGGCCAAGCATTCCATACTGCTTTAATAAATGTAGCAATTGGGATAGAAAAGAATACACCCCAAAAACCAAAAATGCTCCCAAAAACGAAAACCGCAAGAATTATTACTACTGGATGAAGCTTAACTGTTTCTGAGAATATTAGTGGTACTAATAAATTTCCATCTAAAGCCTGAAGAAGAAGATAAAGGCTTATTAATATATAAAACTGGGTATCTAAACCAAACTGAAGTAGCCCTATAATTACTATTGGTATTGTTACTAAAAAAGCGCCTACATACGGAATAATAACTGAAAAGCCAACTAGAACTGACAATAATGCAGAATATTTTAATCCTAAAGATGAGAATATAATTGCTGCTGCAAGACCAACTATGAAAATTTCTATGGTTTTACCTCTGACATAGTTACTTAACTGAATATCCATCTCTTTCCATATGTCAGTTAACATCTGTCTTTTACCTGGAATAATTTTGAGGAAACCTTCAATAATGTTTTTTCTATCGAATAAAAAGAAAAATACAAGTATTGGAAATAATATAATATATAAAAGAATTGTAATTGTGCTTTGAATTCCAGAAATTGATGATTTGACTATATTTTGAGCAATCACCGATATTTCTTCAGAAACTGCTTGAAAAAATATAGCTATTTGATCTGATGAAACTAAGTCAGGAAATTTTGTTGGTAAGCCAGAAATAAAATCAAGAAAATTATTGAAAAGATTTGGAACATCGAGGACAAAATCTTGAAGCTGAATATATAATAATGGAACCAACCAAACAAGCAAAGCAGCCCCAGTAATTATAAAAATTGAGAAAGTGATAACAAGTGCTATATTTTGATTTACATTAAAAGACTGTATTTTTTTTTGCAATCCAACCAAAAGATAAGCAACTATGATGCTAATAATAAAAGGAGTTAAGACTGATCCAAAAAAAGAGATAACTATAAAAAATAATAGTATGGCTATAGAAAATACTATAGTTTCCTCGTTAGTAAATACCTTTTTTAAAACTCTATTTAATTGCTCCAACATAAACATGTTCCTCAACTTATTATCTTTAATTAGTATGAACTATATAAAAAAATAATAGTCAAACTTAGTGAATTTTTAACAACTTCATTGATAACATGAGATATATTAATCTAAAAAACATGTTTATGTTAGTTAAAAGGACGAGTATTTCTTGATCTGTTTAAAAATGAATATATATTTTTCTGCAATGGTATTGTTAATATCTCTTCCATCATTTTGCATGCAGACTGCAGATATAACCTTGCCTGAGCTCGGAGATAGAGTTTCAGGTGCAGTTTCACAAAATGATGAAAAAATTATTGGTAAAGAATTCCTAAAGCAGGTTTATTTTCAAGCACCCTTGATAGCTGATCCACTAATTCAAGAATACACAGAATTGTTAGTGTACAGGCTATCAGAATATAGTAATGTGAAGAATAGAGAATTTACTATCCTTATTATTGATGACAATTCTCTAAATGCATTCGCAGCTCCAGGCGGTGTAATTGGAGTTAATGGGGGACTGTTTCTAAATGCAGATAATGAAGCTCAGTTTTCATCTGTAATGGCTCATGAATTAGCGCATTTAAGTCAAAGACATTTTGCTAGAAATGTTCTTAATGCTCAGGATAAAAGCATAGGTTCTGCCATAACAATGATTTCTTCTATAGCCTTAGCATTAGTGACCAATAATCCTAATGCTATTGCTATTGGGCCAGCTGTATTACAAAATCAAAATTTAAGGTATAGCAGATTATTTGAAAAAGAAGCTGATAGAGTTGGTTTTACAAATTTAATAAAAGCTGGCTATAACCCCAAATCAATGGGTGAAATGTTTGAAAATATGAATAACCTAAAAAGGTTATCAGGAGAGACGCCGCCTGAATTTTTGTTAACGCACCCCTTGTCATCATCAAGAGTAAACGATGCTATGAATGCCGCAGAAGGAATCCCAGAAAAAAATACCAAATATGATTCTCTAGAATACTCTTTAATAAAATCTAGGCTAAAAGTTTTCTATGGAAAAATTCCTTCACAATCATTGAGATACTTTGAAGCCAAGTTTAAAAAAGATAAATCTGATTCAAGTCTATATGGTTTGTCTATAGCAAATAATATAAATAATAATTTTAATGAATCTATAAAATTAATTGATATATTGATCAAAAAACATCCTAAAAATTTATTTCTTAACACCACAAAAGTAGAAATATTAACAAAGTCAAAAGACTATGATAAAGCTCTTAAGCTAGCTAATGAAATTCTTCATATATCACCTAAAAACTATCCACTTTCAGTAAATAAATCAAAACTTTTACTTGAAATGAAAAATTTTTTTGAGTCTGAGAAAATTATTAGAGATCAGCTTATAAGAAGAAATAATGATCCTCAATTATGGTTACTACTCTCAGAAATACAAAGGGGTGGAAGAAATATAATTGGTTATCATCAGTCTAAGGCTGAATATTATCTTTTATTAGGACAAGATGAAGAAGCGTTAAGTCAACTAGAATTTGCATTAAATTTAACTGAGAATAACTTTCTAGTTTCAGAAAGAATATTGACTCAAATAATTGCCATAAAAGAAAGAATCAATAAAACTAGGGGTCTATAGTTTTATTTTTAAAGTTTTTAGAAATCTTATAGCCTGTAAAAGAAAACAAGCCTGCAAAAGGAATTGCAATCATGGGCATTAAGCTCATGCTTATAGCGACTATTTTTCCTAAACCCATAAAAACGCTTCCTGTTAAGTCACCAAATCTGGTTACAAAAGTGTCAATAAATACAGTTGATTTATATCTATCTTCTTTTTCAAGCTGGCTATATATAATTTCTCTACTTGGCTTATTAAAACCATATTCAAAAACTCTTAGCAAAGCTTGGGCAAAAACCACTACTCCTACTGAAGGCGCTAATCCATATAGTAGGAAAACTATAATAAATAAAAATCCATAAACTATTAAAATTGAGGTAATTCCAAAAAAAGAAATAACAATATATGTAAGAAAAAGTTGAGTGATTAAAGTTAAAGGGGAAACTAATTGCTCAATACGAGCAAAAAGTTCAATTCTATCAGGCGCTAAATCTGAATAAGATTCAATGATAGGGATTGCGCTTATCCATTGAATCGTCATTAGTGATGTAAAGAGCCATGAGTATATAGCAACAGATCTTACTTCTTTTACAGTCATCATATTAGAAAGTGCGTCTGACCATTTCCCACCGACCTCTTTTACAAGCACAATAGAGTTATTTAAATTAACTATATATCTAGCAAGAATAATTGCGGAGAGTAATAAAATAGATGATGACAATGCAAAAAGCTCAAGACCAAAATTTGTGAAAGATTCTGAGAGCCTAACTGAAATCTCAGAACCAAAAATGGCTCCAACTGATCCTCCAGCCATAATAAAACCATAGAGTTTTCTTGATTTTTCATCCCGAAAAATATTAATTACTAAAACCCAAAAAATTGAAACCACAAAAAAAGAATATATATTACACCAAACATAAAATACTCTTCCAAGCCACATAGCTTGAATAGTGTCTGCTTCTTCCAATGATCGTGAATAAAAAATAAAAATGCATAGATTAATTATTAAAAAAGAGTAGCAGTAAGTAATTATTTTTTTAAAATTAGCTCTTGATGCAATCCAAGAATAAATTGGGTTAATTAACAACATAGTAAATGCTGTTATGGACAGCAAAATTAATAAAAAATCTTGACCATAGTTTTCAACAGCCATTTCATTTCTTACAGCTCTTAAAACATACCAAGATGCAAGAACAAGGAAAAATAAAAGACTAGTGAGGATTGTATTTTTAATTCTCATAAAAATATTATGCCTGATGAATGGTGGGTCGCACAGGATTCGAACCTGTGACCAATTGGTTAAAAGCCAACTGCTCTACCAGCTGAGCTAGCGACCCATGGTAATGCATAATAAAAAAAGGTGATTATTCCATATTTTTCAATAACTGCAAGGCTAAAGATGATGCAGTATCATTAGGGTATTCTCTAATAACAAAATTATACTTATCTTTGGCTTTATCAAACTCATTATTTTTTAAAAAAATATCTCCGATTTTCTTATGTGCTAAAGGAATTCTGTAATGATCTGGATAAAGTGTGATGAGCTCTAAGAAGTATTCATTTGATGATTGATAGTCTTCTTGGATGTACGCTATCTCTCCAAGCCAAAAATAAGACAAGGGAAGTTTCTCTTGATCTAAGAAACTCTCAACAAAGTACTTAAATAATGAGGATGCTTTAACAAAGTCCTGTTCTCCAAGAGCATTTATTGCTGCTTTGTAAACCTCTTCTTTACTTTTAGCATCGTCAACACCAGAAAATCGTATAGCATTAGTTGAATTAAGATTATCGAAATCACTTGAATCAGAACCAGCGATATCCTCTTCTTGCACTGATTCCTGAATTAATTTTTGTATTAAATAATCTTGGGATTCTAGTTTATTTCTTAGATCTGCAATCTCTATCTCAAGCTCTTGTATTTTAAGAAATAAAAGATCGACTTCGACATTATCATTTTCTTGAGAAAAAGAATTTAATGAGAAAACAAAGAAAAAAGAAAAAATTAAGAAATTTTTTTTCATCAATTAGTTTATCTCTGCCCTTCTATTTTTTGCATAACTAGCTTCATCTGATCCATCGGATAGCGGTCTTTCTTCACCATAACTTTTAACCATTATTCTATTACCACTTATGCCATTTACAGCGAAGTAATCTCTTACAGATTCAGCTCTTCTTTGCCCAAGTGCTAAATTATATTCTCTAGTTCCTCTTTCATCGGCATGGCCAGAAATTGTAATTTTAATTGAAGAGTTATCTTTCATTGCAGAAACTGCGCTCTTTAAAGTTTGAAGAGATTTACTATTTAAATTAAATTTATCAAATTCAAAATATACTGTAGCATTTGTAAAAATTGCTTTTGTTTCATAGTCTAAAGGGTAATCTTCTTGAGTTGAGGCTTCTACAGTGCTTATTCCACCATCGTAAAC
>UPTG01002030.1_pt1 | contig 14402 bp, 9 predicted proteins | sample 2160121 | NCBI WGS metagenome assembly UPTG01 (sample SAMN06266255, study PRJEB28933) | marine metagenome | isolation source: Columbia River Estuary | place: USA:Columbia River Estuary, USA | collected 2014-07-27
TGACTTTCTTCCAACTTAACTGTTGCACTGTCTCGGTCATCTTTTAGCTTTTTCAGGACATCAGAACCTCCTACAATTACCCGTTCCTCCTCCTCTAAGTCTGCGATACGAGTAGCCAATCCAAGTTGATCGATATCAGAAAATTCATTAGCACAGGCTTGGATTTGGGCACCAGAACGTAGTTTGACTCGGCTGGATTGCCTTTCTAACTCGGCTTCCCTCATGGCTCGCCCCGAGTTATCAAGTTCCTCACGCCATTTGATCAGAGAATCATCAAGAGTTCTTTGCTTAGGATTCACATCCCAACCAAGTACCCAATTTGTGGCATCATCGAGATATCTTGAGTCATCTTTATCACGGAGCACTCCGTCACTTTTAACTAATCCTTCTAAAGTTAATGCAAATGGATTTTTGACAAATTCCTGATCTCTCATCGATCTACAAATATGAGGAAATCGATCTGCTAACTCAGATCGCAACCAAGTCTGCCTCGACTTCTCCATTTCCGGACGGAGAGAAAGTTTGGCAACCACAGAGTCATCATGCAATTTTGGACTTTTACGATCCGACTGGGGGCAAATAAATGAGAGTCGCTCTCCGAGGTGGTTCACTTCGAGGAAAGCTTCCGCCTCCTCCGCTAATTTTTGTGGAACTACAACAGTCAAAGAAAAGTTCCGAAGTAGTCTCTCGATAGGACCGGTCCATTTAACTTCATCCGGGACAACCTGTATTAATTCCCCCACAAAAGGTAACTCTTTGGCATCCCGGTCCAATGCAGTTGCCAAACCACTTCGTAGACGGGCAATTTCAGAAGGAATATTTGAATTAGCTTCCAGGAGATATCTTCTTTCCTCCTCTAAACTATCTACTTTTGCCTTCGCTTTTTTGAGAAGGTAAGAAATTTCAGGAATCTTTTCATCAATTTCTACAACCTTGGCTTCGAGCCTTGGAATTTGATTATCAAGATCGCGACGAAGAGTTAAAAAATCCTCTTCTTCTTGTACTGTTGTACCCTTCTCCCAAGAAGACAGGTGCCTTTCAAAAGTCGCCGCTCTTTTCGAAACAACCTCACGCTTATCTCGTAAACGATCCATCTCCGCACCCACTTGTTCTAGACGACGATTTTCATCGCTGTCGGCAAGTGCGCGTTCGAGATGATTCAACTTTTCCCGCAAGCGGTCCACCTCGGTTCGTGCACTTTTTAGTCGTGCCCTTTCTGCTTCCTCTTGGTGCTTGAGTTCAGTCACCCATTCAACACGACGGTCAAGTTCAGCTTGCGCATAATACGGTTCAATTGAATTGCGAAGTTCATCCGCATAAGTGCGTTCTTTATTCGCTTCAAGAAAAGAGGTATGCGTACTTTTGATTTCATCCAGTTGCTCGAGTTGATAGGCCGCAGTTTCGATCCGACGGTGAGTACTTCTCAAATCGTCAAAGCGTTCCTGCAATGCAACGAGTTTTTCTTTAGAACCTCCATCATCCAACATATGCTCACGAATAAATTGGGTTAGATCCTTTACGTCCTTGATACAGACTGCCTGATTAAAAATGGACATTGGAGAACGATTGCCAAGATCCGTATCCATAAAAAGCATCGATTCAAATTTTTTATGGTACGCCGTAAAGGAATCAAAAACGGTCAAATTCCGTTCTTTAATTAACCGGCGAATATTATCTACATCTCCCAGGTTATTAAAGTCTTCATCCACGGAAAGTTTTCTTTTCTCAACTACATAAACCTTATCCACCTTCCCTCCCGGAAGGCACCAAAGGACTTGAGCAATCGATACATCTGTCTTGTAGGCTTCATTGTAAAAATGGGCCAGTAATACGGTATATGATTCACCGGGTTTGCGGAGAGTCTCCTTTCTGCCTTGTCCAGTAGTTGCATCATGAATTTCGGAGTAAGCCCCCAACACATAATCCCGCTCATTTCTTTCACGACTTCCTGCCTGACTTGAGGCTACATTATAATTTCGCACACGATTCGGTACAAGCAGCGTGAGAAGTGCATCCACAATTGTTGACTTTCCTGAACCATTCCGTCCCGTCACCATCGAAGTTCGTCCATCCGGGCACATGGAGTAGACTTCGTTATGAAATGTACCCCAGTTTAAAACCGAAAGTTTGTGTAATCGGTAACCGGCAGTTGATTTATCCGGCGAAAATTCAAGTTCAAGTTGTGATTCAAGCATCTTCATCCTCCATATCTTCTTCTAGGTCAGGTGATCTTCTTTTTATTTGATCACGAATTTCGGCTAACTTTTCAGGGGGCAGCTTTGCTTTTATTATCCGTTCGACGCGATAAAGTCCCCCCTCTTTATCCCGTACTTTTTTTAGAATTCCCCATTCTTCGAATTTAGTAACCAAGGCGGAAATCTGGCGGTGTATTTTTTTCTCATCGTGTAATTCCGGGTAATAGGGAGTCATGGTATCTCTCAAATCCATTGCAGATCGATAGAGGTGATCCCCCTCCTCTTGATTCTGCTCGAACCTCATTAGTTCCTCGCGCAAAAGAACCATGAAAATAGTTTGGTGATACGAAAGACGGGTACGGCGAAGTACTCGTGGCAGAGGTGCTTCAGTTCCATCATCCCAACTTTCCACCTCCGATTCTTCAATCTCTTCTCGTTGACGGACAAATGCATAGCCAGCCGAATCATCGCGGGCGACCTCCATTCCGATTTCAAAAAAATGGTTTCGTATCTTGTCCCATTCCGCACCTAAACGACCCCAAAGATCTAAATCTTCCTGATAAATCGGTCCATTAAGGAGACGAACAATGACATGACGGTGAGTGATAGCTGGATTCATAATAAATTTCGTTGAAAAACAAGTTGTTGTACCTCGACAAAGCGAGGTTGCGAAGGCCGGTTTAAGTCGATGCTGATAATTTCGTCCGATAAAATTTCATGCCGATTGTCCTCTCCTGCAATTACTCGGTAACAAACAACATCTACAATTCCCCGTTCTAGGGGAAACTTTTCAACTATATCGGTAAGGCTGATTGTTTCGTTTTCTTCTAGCACCTCATCAACCCGGTCCCTAAATTTTGCTAAATCAAGTGGCTCGCCGACCGAATGAAGAATTTCATTCATCCATTTAATATCGTCTGGCTTTGCTTTCTGTACCTTGGCAAAGGGCTCCACTGCCTTGGGTTCCCAAAATTCAGCCTCCATAAGTGAGAAGAATTGAGCACGTATATCGATTTCGAATTCCCAATCCTCGGGCGGTTCATCCCGTAATTGGAAAGCCTGTTGTCGAATGGAGGTTAAGGTTTCTCTAATTTGTCGACCTGAACCTCCTGCATGGTCTCCCACAACCTGACGAAGTTTTCGACTAATTCGTCCGTAGGCTCCATGGGCAGCACCGGCTTCGCCAAACAATCGTTCGCCTAAATTACTAAACACTTTTGTTGGATCCAATCCACGCTTTCGAGCGATATCAGAAGTCTGTTCGGCTAATCCTCGTAATTTCCGGGCCAATGCCGGATTGGTCATCATCGTGCGAAAGCCAAAATAACTCTTTCCCTGATCGCAATCCCGAAGTTCCTCGTCCGCATCAAGAACTCGCTCCACAATATCTCCTTTGGATGCAACCCCTTGTGCATAGAGCTTAGAAATTTCTTTTGCATGGTCTTTAAAGAATTCTTCAATCGCACGGAAGTCAGAAAGGAAATGCTCTACCAGGTCGGACAAATCATAAACCTGATCACGAATTACATCTTCTCCAAAGATTGGGGCTTCTCCTGTTTCCTGAATTTTACGAATTTCGTCATCAATATCTTCTCTTTTACGTACTAACTCGCGAATCCTTGCCTCAGGATCTGCATTAACTCCCTGAGTAAGATTTTGCATCTCAAGCATAATACGGTTGAACCGAGACTCAGTGGTTGCATAACCACGGTGTTGCATAGCCAGTAAATCCTGTAACCAGCTGAGTACTTTTTCGGAATGCCTAGTTAAACGAAATACATATTCTTCGCGATCTTCATTGTAAGTTTTCGTCAGGTATCGATGTTCCTCGTCACACCATTCATCTAAGTATTCTTGGGGTAACCTTTTAGGTGCGTCAAAATCTTCAAGTTCACGCATTTGTTCGATATGTTCAGACAAAGTGCCAACTAACTCCTCCTCCGATGCTTCCACCACCCCCCAATGCTTGAATGTTTTAAAAAAGAACCCAGCAACAAAAGAGCCCAATCTACCACGCATTAAGCGTAATGCAGGCGACTCGTCAAAAAGGTGCAAAAAATCTTCGTCCATATTATATCAATAGTAAATTCTTATCTCAGACTGAGAACCTAAGATCTCAAGTCAAAGAGAAGTTATTACCAATCGGAATTGCTTGTGAAAAACATTTCAACAGTCATCGGCTTTTGAACTGTTTACAGGGACTAAAAATGAACCATTTTTTAATCCCTTAGCCGAAGTCTCCTCATTTGATTTCCGCCCCCAATGTAGAGCGAACCGCTCCAATAAGAAATATTTTCTGCTTCCCCACCGACATCATACCGGGCAAGCTCAAGACCAAGCTCCAAGTCAAAAACGCGCACTTCATTCAAATTGCCCAAAGCAAGGAACAGGCGACCTTTTTCATCAAATGCAACTCCCTTGGGCTCTACTCCGGAAGGAGAAAAATCAACCAAAGTCCAAGAATCCACTAAAATTAAGTCCTCCGGTATATCATAAACAACCACCCGGGAGGCATCCGGTTCTGCCGCAACTAATTGTTTTCCATTGGGGCTCATTGCTAATCCCTCCACTCTTACCAAATCGTCATTGAGAATTCCCACATAACCAATATCAGGTCTAATTCGATAAATAGTACCGGAATGCGGAGAGCTCACAAATAAATCCCCATTGGGTGCAATTGCCAGATCCTTTACCGTTCCGAATCGGTAACCATCATAAGAATCGGCAAGAACCTCAAGCTTATGCGCAGAGGGTGAAATACGAAGTAATTTTCCGGTACCCGCATCGGTAACTAATACCCTATTTTCCTTGTCTACCCGAATTCCTTCCGCTCTGGGTGTCAAATCACCAACTGGGGAGATCCATTCTTCTAAATCGATAAAAACTTCAGGTTTTGTATTAGGGCCCGAACTATATTTCCCAATTTGACCCTCTTTTTGAAAGTTAGCCAAAAAAAGGTCACCTTGTTCGGAAAATGCGATTCCTCCATTTTGTTTCAATCCTGGAGTAATCAGTTCTGTGGTGACTAATTCAGCAGGTGGAAGAGTGTCCCCATTACCAAGCGAAACCATACTAATTGGCTGATGGGAAGTCTGCACACATCCGAATCCTCCCCCAAGCAGGAGAAAGATATTCGTGACATACCAATCTAATCTATTTTTCAAGTTAGTTCCAAAAGCTTAGATTACCAAACAACTTACCACTGGTTTATTCAAAGAAAAAAAGTTACTATTTTTAAATTAAAAAAAGGATATGCATCAAGATTCAATACTAGCAGCAAAAAATGCATGGCAGGAAGCCGAAGCCATTCTAATTGGTGCTGGAGCAGGGATGGGTGTAGATTCAGGCCTGCCTGACTTTCGGGGGAAATCAGGATTTTGGAAGGCCTATCCCCCCTTGGCCGAGATGGGGATCGAATTTGAAGAGATGGCCAACCCATATTGGTTCACCCAAAACCCTTCGCTTGCTTGGGGATTTTACGGTCACAGGCTTAATCTTTATCAAAAGACTAAGCCCCATTGTGGTTTCAATATTCTACTCAACAAGTTTAAAGAAGAAAATATTCCAATGTTTGTATTTACTTCGAATGTAGACAGTCACTTTCAAAAAACGGGGTTTGAAGAAAATCAAATAATGGAATGCCATGGTTCTCTGATGCATTTTCAATGCATTGAAGAGTGCGGTCAGCCAATTTGGCCAATCGGCCCAGATTTACTGTTACAAATTAATCCCGACAATTTACTCGCCGAAGAACCATTACCCAGTTGCCCGCAATGCGGTTCGCTTGCACGCCCAAATATTCTTATGTTTTCTGACTTTGCTTGGAATAGTACCAGAACTTATGCACAAAGACAAAGGTTTGAGAAATGGATCGAGAAATTCAAAAACAAAAACCTACTTATTATTGAGTTGGGTGCGGGCACAAATATCCCAACTGTTCGATTAACATGCGAAGAAGTCTATCAATCGTCAGGAAATCAATTTATCAGGATTAACCCGAGGGAATCTGAGTGCGGATTAAAAAACACACTTTCTTTACCCATGAGTGCAAAAGATGCAATAAAGGCAATCTCTCAGAACCACTAAAGGATTCCCCTGCGATTACTATAATTTCAAATCTCTTTAAATTGAAAGTGGGGAATAGCCTTAGACAAAGCCATTCAAGTTCAATCGATTGATTTCTCTAATTTAACTAGAAACAAATCTTTCATCTTTTTGGCCGAACCAATCATTCCCAGATCATACTGAACATTACCGGTGGAAATTGCATCCCCACCCCCATGCCCAGTAAGTTCAAAAAGGTAATACGGATCATCCCGATCCACGTCGACGAGACAGGTGTAAAGGAGTGAGGGTTGTCCAAGCAAAGAGTCGGGGAAATCATCACTTGAATCTTTTGGAACATTAATCTCCACACAAAGCACAAATTCATTTCCCTTTCCTAGTTGAAGGTATGGATCCAGGGCAAAGCGATGTGTTTCCGTTGCCCCACTTACTGCATCCACTTCACCGGAAGGCTTAATACCTGATAGTAATGTATAGCGATGACGCCAAAGGGGAAGAATATGACTGCGTTGAGTTTTATAATCTACCCAAAGAGGAACTTCTGAGTAGGAAAGTGACTGCTCCAGATAAAGAGTCTCAATCATTGATCCCGTCGTACTTTCTGCCCATACAGCAATGGAAGGCATCGGATTTAAATCTTCACGAAAACTCAGGTTGATCGATAGCCCGCTTCCAATGCCGTCCTGACTTTTTCGAACGATCCATTTTCGATGAGGTGCAGGTTGATCAAAACCAACGAGGTTTGAAGATCTAACAATTTGTGCACTGTTCTTATGCTCGTAACTATTTTCGATTAACCAAGATGCAGGAGGCAGGTTATAAATCGCTGTGTAGACTAAAAAACCACAGGCAATACCGATCATCAGTACCTGTAGACGGGAAGACAGCCTTTGCTTACCCTTTGTAATTCGATTCCTGAAGTACGGCATACGTGCCACAATATGCAAAATCACTAAAATTAGAGTGACGAATCCTGCAATAATATGAATATTCGTGACAGAAAGTGAAAATGGCTGAAAATACGCCAAGGTGCCAGTAGCAGCTAAAGCTGAAAAGCTAAACAAAAGGCCAAAATTGACCAGGTGTCTCATCTAACTGCTAATGTCCACTCTTACTCGGGTTATTAACTAATTTTGTCCCATCGAAACCAATTAATTTCCTAAGTTCCTTGATATGAGACTGACCCACTTCTTTTGGAGAGGCTTTATGTTTTTTACATAGAACTGCAGCATAGCCAGTCGCAATTCCCATCTGTCCGCAGGTATTCATAACCCGTGGTCCGCAGAGTCCGACATGAGTGCAACTAAAGCACCGGCCAGCCATCATTAAATTGGAAAGATTTCTTGAATAAAAACTACGAAAAGGAATGAAGTAATATCCTCCGGTTTTATGAAACATAGCCGTTGATAGAAAATCTTCCTTGGCACCTTTTAATTTTCGTTGGTAATGACCGTCCACCTCACGTTTCTCCACAACCACAGCATCCGGGAACTCTCGGCGTTTAATTGCATCATGCATATCATAAATGTGATCCCCCATTAACCGACGGGACTCACGCTTACCCCCAACATATGCGACCCATTTCAACTTATTTGGAGCATACTTCGGATTTTTCTTGGCATTGGAAAATGAGCCAAATATTGCACGCAACATGTGATCGCGAATTTCTTCCGCATCATCAACCTGATTTAAATCATTATCTGAATACTCCCAGAACCATTCTCCCTTGGAAGCGATATGTTTGCCGGAGACCGGGATGGCCCATGGAACCTTGGGGAAATCCTGTTTTTGGTTGGTTCGCTCGCTATTCCACAAAACACTTGTCCCCATAACCCGATTATCCGCTTTATTTGGGCTCCACAAATCACCATATTTATCCCATCCTTCATCATGTTGGGAAGCTGCTTCACGACCGTAGCGGTAATCAGCTCCAGCCCAGTAACCCAGCCAACCGTCTCCAGTCGCATCAATAAAAACCGGGGCGCGAAATCTTTTAATCCTACCACCCGTTACCTCTCTTGCCTCTACACTGAGAATTTCATCTCCCTTTTTCTCCAATCCACACGCAGTATGATGGGCGAATAAATCAACGCCGGATTCTGCCATAGTTTTTTCTCTTTTAACCTGATCCACTTTGGCTTTCTCATTTCCGTTTGGATAATGGATCGTGTCGATTGATTTGAGAATGTCTGAACCATAGCCATGGATACCAAGGGTATGAACCCTGATCTCCTGGCTGGCATTACCTCCAAAAAGTGGACGATCCTGAATCACCGCGACCCTTAATCCTTGAGAACGGGCGGCAAGTGCTGCTCCACAACCGGACATACCGCCTCCAACGACAACAAGGTCGAAAGACAACTCCTCGACTTTTTCCTTCGACCGACCGGCGAGCACATCCTTCCAGTCAGATAATTCCTTTAGATCCTTCTCCGGCAAAGACGGATTTGATTCTTGTGTAAAAAATATTGCATCACAACGTCCATCAAACCCAGTCAGGTCGCGAAGGGAAATTTTGGTTTTTCCAGCTTTCGCAATTTCAACCGAACCACCGGACTGCCAGTGCCAGGATTCCTCAGCTTCACCAAAAGTGATCTGAAGAGGCTTGCCTTCAACCAAGACCTGAAAGCGTCCCGGTGACTGCCACTCTCCTTTACACCAGTCCCGATTCCTGACCCAGACATTCCATTTACCCGACGCAGGCAAATCCACTACAGTCTCAGCATCTTCAACCGGCTTGCCCATTCCATGAGCCAATAGATAATTTCCACCCATCTGTAAATAATGCTGGGTATCGATTTTCCAACCACCCGTTTTGGCAAAGGAGGAGGCCTCAAGCAATACACCCGAACGACTTAACGCGGCACTGGGCTTGGCACCTATTAGATAATTAGGAACACTAAGAGAGGCAACTCCGACCCCACCTATTACGCGAAGAAATTCTCTCCGTCTTGAAGTTTGTTTTTTCATAGTTCTGATAGAATTATAAGAAGATTAAGAAAGGATATCCTTGATAATATTTCCGTGAATATCGGTTAAACGAAAATCTCTGCCCTGAAAGCGGTAAGTTAGCTTTTTATGGTCAACCCCAAGCAAATGCATAATAGTCGCATTCAAGTCATGAACATGTACTGGGTTCTCGGTAATGTTATAGCAATAGTCATCAGTGGAACCATAAGACATACCTTTTTTAATTCCTGCTCCCGCCATAAAAATAGTAAAGCATCTCGGATGATGATCCCGACCATAATTTGTTTCCGTTAACTTCCCTTGGGAGTAAATGGTCCTACCAAACTCTCCTCCCCAAACAATCAGAGTATCTTCCAATAGTCCTCTTTGTTTTAGGTCCTGAATCAATGCTGCAGTGGGTTGATCCACATCCCGGCATTGTCCTTTAATTGCGTTTGGTAAACCACCGTGGTGATCCCATCCCATATGGAACAATTGAATGCATCGAACATCGCGCTCCGCCATACGTCGGGCAAGCAGGCAATTTGCAGCATAGGTTCCCGGCTTTAAAACATCCGGTCCATAGCTGTCTAAAATATGCTTTGGCTCCTCGGAAACATCCGTTAATTCGGGGACACTGGTCTGCATCCGAAAAGCCATTTCATATTGCGAAATACGGGCATCTATCTCGGGATCTTTGACCAGCTGATGATCTTTTCGGTTTAGCATAGCCAATTCATCCAACATATCCCGCCTCATAGTACGGTTCATTCCTTTCGGATCGGATAGATAAAGAACTGGATCGCCCGAATTTCTGAATTTCACTCCTTGGTGTTGAGTGGGAAGAAAACCGGCACCCCAAAGTCGATCATATAACGGTTGATCATTTGGTCGACCCGTGCCCCATGAAGTAAGAACAACATAAGACGGCAATTCCGAATTTTCGGTTCCCAGACCATAACTTAACCACGAGCCGATACTCGGGCGGCCAGCTAACTGATGTCCGGTTTGGCAAAAAGTGATCGCAGGATCATGATTAATTGCCTCGGTATGCATTGATTTAATAAAGCACAACTCATCTGCCTGCTTGGACAAATGGGGCAAAACATCACTCATCCATTGCCCCGATTGCCCATGCCTTGCAAATTTAAAAATACTGGGAGCAACCGGAAAATTTTTCTGGCCCGAAGTCATGGTTGTCAAACGCTGCCCCTTACGAATCGATTCCGGCAGATCCTGACCACGAACTTTCTCCATCGATGGCTTTGGATCAAACAGGTCCATCTGAGAAGGTGCTCCGGATTGGAATAAATAAATAACCCGTTTCGCTTTGGCTGGAAAATGGGGAAAGCCTTGTAAACCAGGATCTTTGGCTTGCCCTTTTTGTGGGGATAATAATCCGGCCAATGCAGTAGCACTAAGTGCCGCCGCTCCATTACGAAGAAAAATTCGCCGATTCAAAAAATCCTGAGTCGATGAAAGATTTATTTTGGAAGTGAGTAGCTGATTAAATTGATTCATAATAATAACTCCTAATCTTTGGTTATAACACGGTCTAAGTTTAAAAGCACATTCGCAGTGACAGTATAAGCGGCTAATTCAACGGGTTCTAAATTTTCATCCGGCTGCTTTTTACCATGGGAAATAATCTGTTTTGCAGCCTCCTGATTTTCCTGAAAATGAATTTTTCTTTCTTCAAATCCTTTTTGTAATACAGAAAGAGTCTGCTTATCGGGACTTCGTGATGTGGCCAACCGGTAACCAGTGGTTAATCGACCACGAATATCTGAACCTCCTTCTTTCATCATTCTCTCGGCCAGGCTCCGAGCAGCTTCCACATATGTGACCTCATTGAGCAAAGCAAGAGCCTGTAATGGCGTGTTAGTACGCGAGCGCTTGGGGTAGCAAACTTCTCGGTTTGGTGCATCAAACAAAAGCATCGATGGAGGAGCAGCAGTTCGCTTCCAAAAAGTATACATACTACGGCGATACAAGCCCTCGCCCTCATCTGCCGTATAGTTTCTTAAATTTCCATACCGATTTGTTTCGGACCAAACCCCCGCAGGCATATAAGGTCGTGTGCTAGGTCCGCCAATTTTCTTAATCAGTAACCCACTGCTTGCCAAAGCCTGATCCCGAACCAATTCTCCATGTAATCGGAAACGGGGACCTCGGGCCAACAGGCGATTCTCAGGATCCTTTCTAAAATAACCCTCCGGAGCTGAGGAATTTTGACGATAAGCTTTGCTCAGCATAATAAATTTAATCATACCCTTCATATCCCAAGCCTGTGCAGGTTTTCCATTTATTTTAGGTAAGGCCGTAGGTTTGGCAAATTCCACTGCCAACCAGTCAAGCAGTTCTGGGTGAACTGGCCATTCTGCCTGCGAACCAAAATTCTCTGAAGTCTTTACAATTCCCACACCAAAAAAACGCTCCCATATTCTATTTACCCAAACCCGGGCAGTCAAAGGATGATCCCCCGACACCAACCAACGCGCCAAACCGAGACGATCATTAGGCTGACCTTCGGGCAACGGAGGAAGAACTGCAGGAAGTGCCCGTCCTACTTTTTCGGTCGGTTGATCATATTCTCCACGACTTAAAATGAATGCATCCCTTGGGGCGGACTTTTCCTTCATAATCATGGTACTTGGCACCTTAGACATGAAATCATCTAAAGCTTTTTTGGATTGATCTGCTCTTACTTTTGCCACTGAAACAGGATTTTCCACCTCTGTGCGAAAATACTTTTTCAATTGGTTTAATTCTTGAGGCGTTAAACCCTCAACATTCTGACGCACAAGAGGAACAAGATTTCCTGGAATTCCAGATTTCGCATCTAGGGAACTTACCTTTTTCTCCGCATATTGGATACGAAATCGACCGATATTGTGATCTGCGAATGCCGATTGATGATAGATCTTGACTACCAGCACGGCCCCCTTTGGCAGAGAAATGGGAGACTTGGCCATAAACATGGCCTTGACTGTTTTTTCCCTTGTAGGATTGGAACCATGAACAGCCCAACCTTTTGATCCTTTTTTCTTCAGGTTCGCGGCATTTTTAACCACTTGAATCGCGGGATATCCCTCCTGCTCATAACTGGACTCAGCCTTATCCAATTGTAGAACAACTGGCTTTCTCTTCTTATCCTTAAACTCCAACTTCACCTCCAACCCGGTCATCACAAAATTCCCATTACCAGATCGCCCAAATTTAATTCCTTTAAACGATGAATCAGAAAATGACTCGATCAAAACGCCAGCCAATTTACTGGTATTAAGTTCACTCCGTACTTCATAGGTATCACTTGATGGGTTCTTACCACTGGCCAACCAGGAACCATCTTTCTGTTTCTTGAACTGAGCACCGCCCTTACTTAGCACCTCTTCATTGGTAAGTTTTGTCCAGGGACTGGGCTGGGCTTTGTTTTTTGCTAATTCTTCGCGGGTTTGCTTTAGCCAACTGGTAAGGGCATCTTCCATTTTAGATTCCGCACTCTTCATCTCGTCTTGGGATTTTTGCAAAGAGTCTTCTAAGTGGGAAATTTTTCTTTTTTGTTCAGAACTGGGAACTTTTAAAAAGGGTGCCGTGTTAAATCCATTCTTGCCGTTCGCAGCAAGAACACCACTTTCCTCATTAGAATTAAAATAGGCAAAAAATTCAAAAAATTCTTTTTGTGAAATAGGGTCATACTTGTGATCATGGCAACGGGCACAGGTCATCGTAAGGGCCAACCAACTTGTGCCGGTCGTTTCCACGCGATCAATCACTGTTTCTACAAACCATTCCTCCACAATTCGCCCCCCTTCTCCATTCAGTCGATGGTTTCGATTAAACCCGGTCGCTACAATCTGATCCTGCGTTGGATTAGGTAACATATCCCCAGCCAATTGCTCGATGGTAAACTGATCAAAAGGAAGATTTCGGTTAAAGGCATTGATTAACCAGTCACGCCAAAGCCACATATCCCGACTGCCATCGCTCTGAAATCCATTACTGTCCGCGTAACGGGCAAGATCCAACCATTCAAGTGCCATTCTCTCTCCGTAATGCGGAGAACCGAGCAATCGGTCCAATACTTTTTCGTATGCATTGGAAGAGGAATCATTTAGAAAGTCATCAACCTCGTTAATCGAAGGTGGTAATCCGATTAAATCAAGACTGGCACGGCGTAATAAAGTTTCCTTATCCGCAAGCCCCTGCATTTCCATTCCCTCCCCTTTCAGTCGATCAACAATAAAAGCATCAATTGGATGACCGGTGACTGAATTTGATGGAACTGAGCTCCTTTTCGGGGCTATAAATGCCCAATGGCCCTGATACTCTGCCCCTTGCGCAATCCATTTTTTTAAAATTTCCTTTTGCTCTAGAGTGATCGACTTCCCGCTCTCCAGAGGAGGCATATGTTCCTCATCATCTACGGAAAGAAAGATCCTGGCAATCATCTCACTCTCTTCAGAATCCCCCTTAATAATTGCGGGAAACCCAGATTTCGCATTCTTAAAAGCATCACTTTCGAGGTCCAATCGAAGACCCCCTTTTCTTTCCTTTTCATCCGGGCCATGACAATGGAAACATCCATCTGAAAGAATGGGTCGAATATCACGATTAAATTCGAGCTTTTTTTCCGCCCGGACTGAGCACACTAAAAAACAAACAAAAAAAAGGGAAAGGGAGAATTTCATATTAAATTAACTAAAAACCCTGAACAGTTTGTATGGCAACATTCTTAAAACAGGATTGCTTAATTTATTATTACAAGAAATGGAATACTTTTCAGTTAAAAGGCTTATAACCGTCATACTCAAACTCTCCGTTAAAAAGAAATTTTAACGAAAAATTAAAACATCAATCAGCGATGGCTTCGAGCTCTTCCCACTGTGAATAAGAAATGCCGATTTTTTCTAGCTTTTTGGGTAATTCGATCAGTGCTTCATTTACCTTATTGTAGAGTTTCATTACTACTCGTCTGCAACCCCATAGTTAGCGAATACCAATATCTCTTAAAATTAATTTCTGATTTCAATTGGAATGTTTACCCGCTCCGAAACTTAGAACTTGTATAATCACAAATGGAAAATCAAAGTAATTGACTTCGACCTATTCTACAGTAACTGACTTTGCAAGGTTACGGGGTTTATCAACATCCAATCCCCGTAGTCGGGCAAAATGATAGGCAAATAGTTG
>UPTG01002043.1_pt1 | contig 14326 bp, 12 predicted proteins | sample 2160121 | NCBI WGS metagenome assembly UPTG01 (sample SAMN06266255, study PRJEB28933) | marine metagenome | isolation source: Columbia River Estuary | place: USA:Columbia River Estuary, USA | collected 2014-07-27
CCTTACACAGCGACCAAGGCTGCCGTGGTGGCTATGACAGAAAACTGGGCACAGGAACTGGCGCCTGAGGGTATTCATGCCTGTGTCCTTTGTCCTGGCTTCACGCAAACTCGTATCAATCTATCTGAGAGAAACAAACACGATCGTTACGCCAATAATGAGTCCGGTGACGAGAGTAAAAGTGCCAGTAGCTTAAATAGCACGCTGAAAAAAGTTGTAGAGACAGGCATGCCCAGCGGTGTGGTCGCCGAGCGCTTAATAGAAGCGCTGGAAGCCAAGGAGCTCTATGTGTTTACTCACCCCAGTTATCGACCTCTCGTGAACGTTCGCTTCAATGCCACCGCGGTTGCATTCGATAATGCTATCCAGAGTCCATTGTTGGCCAATTATAAAGATCTTATGCTGCCGTCCTTCAACTGATCATTGGAGCGGTTTCTTTGGGGCGACATTGCGCAAAACAAGACAATGCAGTGGTGTCTGCGCTTGCTTGCAGAATTTTTTTATATTAACGAATCAAGTTTGGAGAAAATAAATGAGTATGAGTCGGCGCCAATTTTCAATGGCATCTGTTGCGGCACTAGGAGCCGTCGGTATCAATCCACTGGCTGCTGCGGAACCAGCAGTTAACCGACGCATCTTGCTAGCTTCGCGGCCGGTAGGAAAACCGAGTACCGAGAATTTTCGTCAAGAGAGTGTGGCAATACCCGAAGTAGGAGACGGAGAGGTTTTGCTGCGTACCCGTTATCTTTCATTAGACCCTTATATGCGCGGCCGAATGAATGCCGGAAAAAGCTACGCAGATCGGGTGGAGCTGGGTGATGTGATGGTCGGCGGTACTGTGAGTGAGGTGGTACAAACCAATCATCCCAACTATGCCAAGGGTGATTTAGTCAATGCTTTTTCAGGCTGGCAGGAATACGACGTATCGACTGGCCAAGGGTTGATGAAGCTTGATACCAGAATTACCAGGCCATCCTATGCGCTGGGGGTTTTGGGCATGCCGGGATTAACCGCCTACGTAGGTCTTCTCGACCTCGGGGAGCCAAAAGCGGGGGAAACAGTTGTGCTTGCTGCCTCAACTGGCGCGGTCGGTTCGGTTGTTGGACAAATCGCCAAGCTCAAGGGGTGTCGTGTGGTGGGTATTGCCGGTGGTCCCGAAAAATGTGCCTGGCTAAAAGATGTAGCCGGTTTTGATGCGGTGATTGATTATAAAAACGAGAACGTCAGCGAGCAGATTGCTATCCACTGCCCGGATAAATGGGATGTGTTTTTCGATAATGTGGGCGGGCCCATTTTGGAGGCTGCTCTCAATCATCTAAACCTCTATTCCCGAGTGGTTATGTGTGGCGGTATTGCCAATTACAATAATACAGAGGCTTCTCCTGGTCCCAACAATCTGATGAATCTGGTGACCAATCGCGGTCGCATGCAGGGCTTTATTATTTTGGACTATCTGCCCCGGGCCATGGAAGCTATTGAAGCTCTGATGGGTTGGGTAGCCTCTGGGGATATTATCTATCAGGTTGATATGCAGGAGGGGTTTGACAATATTCCCCGTACTTTGCAGCGACTTTATACGGGCGAGAATCTCGGCAAGCAGCTATTAAAAATAGCAGATCCGGTTTAGAGGCCTATTTGTATGACCCAAATTTCTAAAAAAGAACGGCAGGAACTCCCGGCTCTCGCACCAATGCTGGATATGGTAGAGGCCGGCATGGGCTTTGTGCCCAATAGCATGCTGACCATGGCTCACTGGCCGGAACTACTGGGTGCCTTTGGTGGACTGGGTGCGACCATACTGCAAACCGGCGACATTGAGCCTGAGCTTAAACAGCTGATTGCGCTGGTAAGCAGCCGCGCCAGTGGCTGTAACTACTGTCAGGCCCATACCTCCCACTCGGCCCATCGCGCTGGTGCCGCCGAAGCAAAAATCGCCGCCGCTTTTGAGTTTGAACAGTCGCCCCTGTTTAGCGACAGAGAGCGCGTCGCCCTGCGCTTTGGCTGGCATGCAGCAATGCAGCCCAATGCCACAGAGCCCAGTGATTTTGCAGCGTTAAAACAATTCTTCTCTGAGCGAGAAGTCGTAGAAATAGTGGCGGTGGTATCTCTATTTGGGTTTTTAAATCGCTGGAACGATACCATGGCCACTGAACTGGAGCCCCAGGCCGTTGAGTTTGGCAATAGGGCTCTGGCTGAGTCTGGCTGGAATCGCGGCAAGCATTAGCCAATAGCCTATTAGGCCAGCCGGGATCCATTGCTGGCCGGCTTATCGGGAATAGCCAATATAATACTGCCATCTGCTTGAGTAAAACCTGTCACAAGGCATTCCGACATAATGGGGCCAATCTGTTTCTTGGGAAAATTGACCACTGCGGCGACCTGTTTGCCTATTAATGTCTCTGGATCATAATGATGGGTAATCTGTGCAGACGACTTTTTAATACCCAGCCCATCACCAAAGTCGATGCTCATTTTAATGGCGGGTTTCTTTGCCTCTTTAAAAACCTCGGCGGCGACAATTGTTCCTACTCGAAGGTCTATGCGTTCAAATTCTGCCCAGGTCAGGTCATTAGTAACTTCAGTCATTGTGTAAAGTGCCCCTCGTTTTTATAGATCATATTTTTCATTGTGGCCCAGTGCAAGTTGAGCTGTTAGCATGGTCGGGGGTATATGGTATAAAAATCTCTAAAAAATAATCAGGCGAGATAAATATGAAGCGACTTTTTAACGGAAGCATAGCGGCCATTGGGCTTCTAATTGCACTGGTGGTTGTGCGCACCCTGATGCACCAGCCTCCGGCGTCCATCAATACTGACTTGGTTGAAATTGAACTTAACGAAGCTGCGTTGGCAGAGCGCCTGTCCCAGTCTATTCAATTTCAGACCATATCCTTTCAGTCGCCGGAGCTAAAAGATCAGTCTCAATTCTCTGCTTTTATAGACTGGGTACATACCAGCTACCCCAGAGTTCATCAAAGCCTCGACTATATTCAGCTCAACGACACCATGCTCTATCGCTGGCCCGGTTCTGATGCCAGTCTGCAGCCGATTCTTGTTACTGGGCACTACGATGTGGTACCTGTGATTCCAGGCTCTGAGAGCCAGTGGCAGCAGCCGCCTTTCTCTGGGGCCATAGTGGATGGACTGATCTGGGGTCGCGGGGCGCTGGATGATAAAAGCGGTGTGCTGGGTATTCTTGAAGCTGTGACCTATCTATTGGATGCAGGTCATCAGCCTCAAAGAACGGTTTATCTTAGCTTTGGCCATGATGAGGAAATTGGCGGCCGCGAGGGCGCCGCTGCGGTGGCTGCCTATCTAAAAGATCAGGGGGTCCAGCTTGCCTGGTCCCTGGATGAGGGCTCGTTTATCTTTGATGGCTTGATTGCCGGGGTCGATAGCTTGGTGGCGGCTATTAATGTGGCGGAAAAAGGCAGTATTACTCTGGATATTGTGGCGGCCGCTGAGGGAGGGCACTCCTCTATGCCTCCGCAAACCAGAGCAATTACAGATTTGGCCCGAGCTATCACCCAACTGGAAGAACATCCGGTACCTGGCGGCCTAGAGGGTCTTGCTGCAGATATGTTTGATAACATCAGCCGCCATATGCCCTTTGTGCCCAGAGTATTTTTTGCCAATCAGTGGCTATTTGGTGGTTTGATCAATGATCAGCTCAGCGGGGCACCGACTACCAATGCCATGCTTCGCACAACCACTGCGCCGACCATGCTATCGGGCAGCGTCAAGACCAACGTATTGCCAATCGAAGCTGTGGCTACGGTTAATTTTAGAATTCACCCCAGGGATTCCATGGATAGTATAGAGAGCTATGTTACTGACCTAGTGGCCAGTGACAGTATCTCAGTGCACCGCCGTGGCGGGGCAGATGCCTCCGCTGTTTCTGATTGGAAAGCGCCAGGCTTTGCGATTATTGCCCAGAGTATGCGCGAGATACATGGGGATATTCCCGTGGCGCCGGGCTTAATGATCGCCGCTTCAGACAGCCGACATTATGGCAAGGTGGCAGACAATGCCTACAGGTTTAATCCAATCCGGTTGACTCCAGAATTGCTGACAGGATTTCATGGCACCAATGAGAAAATTGCGGTGGCTGACTATGCGCAGGGCGTGCGCGGCTATATAAGAATTATTGCCCATGGCACAGCTCAATAACGCGCTTTTTATTTGACGGGGGCGATGATGATGCATTTACTTTTAGCTATACATATAGGGTCGGGGGCCACTGCGCTGGTCGCCAGTATGGTGGCTATAATTTCAGCTAAGGGTAAAAAGCAGCATGTTAGAGCGGGGCGGGTTTACTTTTTAGGAATGCTGGGTATTTTTATTACCGCCATTCCCATGGCATTGGTATCCGGCAACCAGTTTCTGTTTATTACTGCGATATTTTCCTTTTACTTAGCCTTTGCCGGACTGAGATTTGCCAGGAATCGTACTGGTGTTGCAGCTACTGTTGACTGGATAGCGGTGCTACTGATGTTGTTGTCTGGTGTTGGACTCTGGTTATTGGCTGCTGTTTATTTTATCGGGGGCAATGCAGATTTTGTTATTCCTGTGGTGTTTGGCACTGTGGCTTTGGCGCTGGGTTTTAGAGACTACCGCACGCATAAAAATCAGACGGCTCAGGGGCCGCAACGGATTGCTAGCCACCTCAGCAATATGCTGGGGGGAACTATTGCGGTTATCACTGCTGTGTTAGTGGTAAATATAGATATGCAACCGAGCTGGATTATTTGGATACTGCCAACTCTGGTGATTACGCCACTCATTATTTGGTGGAATACCAAAGTCTTAAAGTGATTAGATCGTAGAGGTTAGGACATTGAAAACAGTCGCATTAATAGTATTAATTACTGCTCTGGCGTTGGCCATACCTTACGTCAGTAAAACCTATGGCTTAAAGCCTATTTCTGTTGCCGACCTTCCCTCTGAGGGCGCCTGGGCAACTCTGACCCAGGGCAACCTGTACTACCGCTGGTACTTGCCCAGTGAGGCCAACAGCAATGGCCAGAACAGCCAAGACGATGCAGCCCCGAGCCATGGGGAGGATGACCGTAGCGAGGCCAAGAGCAATGGCCAAGCTGTGGTTTTGATCCATGGTTTTTCGACACCACATTTTGTTTGGGATGGGGCTAGGCAGTTTTTTCTTGACGCTGGGTATGAGGTTTTGGTCTATGACCATTTTGGCCGAGGGTTTTCTGAGCGGCCATCGACAGATTATGATGCGCAGCTGTATGTTCGGGCCCTGAAAGAGCTTTTGGATTATCAAAATCTCTCCCAGCCTGTCCATCTGGTTGGCTATTCCATGGGCGGTGCGATTTTGGGTCATTTTGCCCAGATCTATCCAGACAGGGTTAAAACAATGTCGCTAATAGCGCCAGCTGGTTTTATGACCGAGCAACCTGCTACTAGCAGTTTGGTTAATATCCCGCTAATAGGCGAATGGCTGGGGCATATGTTTGCGGACAATATGCTGGTCAGTGATATTACCGAGACAGAAATGGCCAATATAGATGACCCTTTTGCCATTCCTAGAGGGGAGTTTATTATCAAGGTAGGTAAACAGATGCAGTACTCTGGGTTTGTGGAGTCTCTGGTTTCTACCTTGCGGAACTTCAATCTATTTAACGCCTTAGAGAGCTTTGAGCTGGTGGGCAAACTGGGTATTCCAACCCTGGCTATATGGGGCACGGATGATGCAACAGTGCCGTTTATGGGCAGTGAAAAGTTGCTGGAGGTTATACCTCATACTCAGCTAGTGGTGATTGATGACGGGGGCCATAATATTACCTATATGCAGCCCAGCATTGTGGGGCCTGCTATTGTAGAGTTTCTCGATCGGAGTGTTGCCGATTAACCGCCTTTTCCTAGGTAGCCTGCGCGATTAACTCGATCGAGAAAAACAATCTTTTCCTGCGTATAAAAAGTTCAAGCTGTTATTATTCGGCTTTGTTAATTTGCTGAAAATTATTTAGATTTAAACTTCAACTATAAAAAGAGAAAACTATGTTTAGTCATATTATGATCGGTGCCAATAGCATCGAAGAGTCAAAAAAATTCTACGATGCTATTTTGGGTGAGTTAGGTTACAAACCTGGCATGGTTGATCCCAAGGGCCGTTGTTTCTATTTCAATGGTGATTCTATTTTTGCTTTGAGCGTACCTATTGATGGTGAGCCAGCCAGCCATGGTAACGGCAGCACCATAGGGTTTAATGTAACCTCGACAGAGCAGGGCGATGCCTGGCACGCTGCTGGTTTGGCAAATGGCGGTACCACCTGTGAAGATGCGCCAGGAGTGCGTGAGGGCGGTGCTATGGGCGATATGTATCTAGCTTATCTGCGTGATCCTGCTGGCAATAAGATCTGCGCACTGCTGCGTATGGGCTAAGTTTCCATTGAATAGACTACTAAGACAGGTTCATAAATATCTGAGCCTCGCAATTTCTACTCAGCTGCTGCTGTGGACTATCTCGGGCATCTATTTCTCGTTTAATGAGATTGACGATATTCGGGGTAGCCAGTACCTGGTTGATCAGCCGGTGAGAGATTTTTATATTAGTGGTGCGGTCAATTTACCTCAGGCTCAGGGCATCAGTTATTTCTATCGCCTTGATCAATTGCTGATAGAAGCCAAGACGGATGAGGGGGCAAAGTTTTATCAGGCCGATGGCAGCCCTGTTGAGGCTTTGTCAGAGGATCAGGCCCGAGCTCTGGTGGAGCAGAATACAACCCTTGTTGTTGGGACTGTTAGTCAGATTACCCAGGCAGAAGCTGGTGCAGAATATCGCGGCAGAGCCCTTCCTCTTTATAGGGTAGAGGCTAGTGCTGGTGACGAGTTGGTCAATGTGTATGTAAACCCCTATTCAGGGAAAATCGTTGCGGTGCGCTCGGACGCCTGGCGCACCTGGGATTTTCTGTGGGGCCTGCATATTATGGATTGGAACGAGAGAGATGACTTTGGTAATGTATTTATTCGTTTCTTCTCTATTCTGGCCCTAATCAGTTCGTTATCCGGCATCCTTTTATATTTCAAGATTCGTCGGCGTTAGTTACCCTAGGGTCGCAACTCCTGCTGCTGTTCAAGAATATTCTCTCTGTAAAAAGGCGGTATTGGCATTGACTGCCGGGTTTTAGGGTCCACAAATACCTGGGTTAATCCGCCTTTGGCTAACAGGGTCCCGTCGGCATTATTATATAGTTCAAACACCGCGTCGGCGCTGGATTTACCCAAGCGGCCGTATCCCGCATAGACTGCAATCTCAGAGTCTCCTGCAATTTCATTGAGATAGTCGCAGTGAATATTCACGGTAAATATCAAACAGGGCGCGGAGAGAGGATCCATAATACTCAGGCCCAGTTGCTCCATATAGGCCCCCAGCACCTCATCGCCAAACACTAGGTAGTTGGCAAAGTACAGATGCCCCTGAGCGTCCAGATCGCTGTACCTTACTTTGACAATTTCGCTAAAGGGTAGCTGGCTATTGATTGTGGAACCCAAAATAACAACTCCTGTTATAGTTTGATTTACACCAGTATGATTAATAATATCTGGTCCTAGGCCCGGATAGTACGGCATTATGAATGGGCACCTAAGCCCAAGTAAAGCAGCAGAACAATAAGAAGATTGCCCTATGTCAGCAGCCGCAACGCATTTCTATACAGTCCATAGTCAACACAGCAGTTTAGTGCTGGACTGCGGCAGCAATGGTCCGGCTATAGTCTACTGGGGGGTGCGCCTAGACCAGGGCACCAGTCCGGAAATGCTGGTACTGTTGGCGACCCAACAAGAGGCGCCGGCCTGCCAACCTCAGGAGGCACCCATTTCCCTGTCACCTGAACTAGGTGCTGGCTTTCAGGGCAATCCGGGCATTCAGGTACATCGAGGGGGCACAGGTTGGGCGGTCAGTGCGCAGATTACCTCAGTAACCCAAGATAGCGATACCCATCTGACTATTGTATCTGTCTGTGAGGGCACTCAGATTCGCGTTACCCATAGAATTGGCCTTGATGCTGACAGCGATCTGTTAACTGCTAGCACAGAGCTGTGCAATCTGGGTGATAGCCGTCTATGGGTAGAGCAATGCAATGCGCCTAGTATCCCTGTGCCTGTGCACTACAATAAAATTCTTGGTTTTCAGGGCCGCTGGGCCAAGGAATTTCAGCTTCAGCCGGTGGACCGATTTATGGGCACCTATCTGCGGGAAAACCGATCTGGGCGAACCTCCCATGATTCATTTCCCGGTGTCATTATTCATACTGAGCAGACCAGCGAGAGTGTCGGCGCTGCCTATGGGCTGCATCTGGGTTGGAGTGGCAATCATCATCTTCGTGTTGAAGAGCAGTTTACCGGTCGTGCCTATGCCCAGTTGGGGGAGCTATTTTTTCCCGGAGAGCTGAGTCTTGAACCCAGCCAATCCTATTGCTCGCCGGTGCTCTATGGCGCCAGTACTAATAATGGATTATCAGAGTTATCCGGCTGCTTTCATCGCTATATCCGCTCCCATCTGACCGCTAGCCGTATGGCGGGTAAGGCCAAGCCGGTGCACTTTAATACCTGGGAGGCCATGTATTTTGATCTATCGCTGGAACGGCTTCAGGCCCTGGCGGACAGTGCCGCGGAGCTGGGTGTAGAGCGTTTTGTGCTGGATGATGGCTGGTTTAAAAACCGCAAATCTGACCGCGCTGGGCTGGGGGACTGGACTGTGGAAGAGACAGTTTTTCCCGATGGATTAGGGCCACTAATTGAAACTGTGCAGGCTAGGGGTATGGAGTTTGGCCTGTGGATTGAACCTGAGATGGTAAACCCGGATAGCGATCTCTATCGCGCTCATCCGGACTGGATTTTGAGCACGCCACCAGCCCCATTAATTCTATCGAGAAATCAGCTGGTGCTGGATTTAACCAGAGCAGAGGTTCAGGACTATCTGTTTAACTGCATTGATGGGCTGCTGAGCCAGTACCCCATTGCCTACTTAAAATGGGATATGAATCGGACGATTAATCAGCCCGGCAATACCGAGGGGCGAGCGGTGACCCATTACCAGACAATGTCCCTTTATCAGTTGCTTGGTCGTGTTCGCGCGGCCCATCCACTGGTTGAAATTGAGAGCTGCTCCTCTGGGGGTGGCCGCGCTGACTTTGGTATTTTAGCTTATACGGATCGTATCTGGCCCTCGGATAGCAATGATGCATTGGATCGACTGGCCATTCAAAAAGGCTTTTCAATGTTTTTCCCGGCAGAATTTATGGGTGCCCATGTGGGGCCCAAAGATTGTCATATCACTGGGCGCAGTATCAGCATGGCTACTAGAGCCGGGGTGGCACTGTTTGGGGATATGGGTATTGAGGCCAACTTACTGGATATGGATAAGGACGAAAAAGCCGAATTAACCGCCGCTGTGGCACTGCATAAGCAGCACCGTCAATTGATTCACAGCGGCGAGTTGGTGCGCTTGGATACTCAGGATTTTGAGAATAGTTTTGGGATAGTTGCCGAGGATAGAGAGGAGGCATTATTTTCCTATACGCTGCTAGCAAGCTCGCCCAATACTCATGCTGGTCGTCTGCATTTTTCTGGCCTGAATCCGGATAGGCTCTATACAGTGGATATTATCTGGCCCCTAAAGCCGAGCAGTTCATCTCCATCCATTCTGGATAGGATAAATGGCGCAGTCATTAGTGGTGATGCCTTAATCCATGCCGGGCTGCAGTTGCCGATTATGCAGCCCGAGACATTATTGGTTTTCCATCTTCAGCAGAATTAGACTGCCTGCAAACCAATAAACTCTGCTTTGTTGCCCAGCACCAACCGGTTAATGGTCAGTGCTAATCCAACACAGATAAAGAAGGTGAAAAACATCATATGAATATAATGCAGCGGCATCCATAGCCAGATAAAACAGGCATACATCAGCACACCAAAGATCACTGCCGCAATAGCCGCACGATAGTCCACATTCTTAAAGAGTAGACCCACAGCAAAGCAGGCCAGTATTGGCATACTAATCAGACCCCAGAGCTCTTGAAGCAGATTAATAATGCTATCCGATTGGGCATAGACCGGCACCATAGCCACGGCGATCAGCACAAACACCCCTGTAGCTATGCCGCTGAGTACCCGCACATTAGGTTTTTCATCAATATAGCGCTCGTGCAGATCACAGACATACATGGCCGCGGAACTATTGACCATACTGTTAAAGGAACTCAGCACTGCGGCTGCAATAGCAGCGGCAAATACTCCAGATAGCCAGCTTGGTAGCAAATCACCCACAATGCGCCCGTAGGCCTGATCGCCAATATCACCGTAGAGTTTAAAGGCAACAATACCTGGGATAACCACCATAGAAGGAATAAAGATCACCCGGATAAAGGCTGCGGCATACACACCTTTCTGAGCCTCTTTTACTGTGGGTGCCGCCATGGCACGCTGGGTAATAGTTTGATTGGTACTCCAGTAAAAAATCTGGATTAGGAACATACCGGTTAATAATGTATGCCAGGGCACTGGCGAGTCGCTATCGCCAATCAGTGTCAGGCGCTCGGCCGGAATACCGCTGAGATCAAAGTCTATAGCCATCAGCGATAACACCACTACTAGAAGCCCCATTAGCAGCACCAGCACACCACCGTAGGTGTCGGACACAGCCACAGCGCGCAACCCACCCAGTACTGAATAGGCCGCGCCCACCAGTGCAAAGGCAATAGCAATGGTCATTAGATCCGCATCAATGCCAGTCATAGAAATCATAAATAGCGCGCCGGTATAAATCACCGCAGGCTGAAAGACAAACACATTGATAAACAGGAACATGGTGGAGACCAGCGCCCGCACATGCTTACTGTCATATCGCCGCTCAAGAAGCTCAGTGGTCGTAGTGCAATTATTACGGTAGTACACCGGAAGAAAAACCTTAGCCAATACCATCAGGCCTACAAAGCCTGCCAGCTCCCAAAGAGCTAGCAACAGCATTTGATTGCCATTCATGCCCACCAGCTGGTCGGTACTGAGGTTGGTCAGAGTAATGGAGCCTGCGACAAACACCCAGGTCAGGCCGCCGCCGGCGAGAAAGTACTCTTTGTTGGAGTCTGTTGAATGTCGATTTTCACCGCGACATTTAATGTAGGTGATCAGTGCAATAGCACCTAGGACAAAACAGAATACGGCTAGTTGAATGGCTTGCTCGCTCAAGGGAGACTCCTATTTATTATTGTTAGTATTTTGGGTCAGTTAGCAGTGGCCATTTAGCTGCGCCACAGGGTTACTCCATGGGGCTCAATAATAGCATTGCCCAATATAAGCTCAGCCTCTTTATCCAGAGGTATTGTTTGGGGCTCAGCTGAGTAGTTAAAGGCAAACAGCAAATCGCCTCTCTGGCTGACTCGGATATCGGCGCCAAATCTATAGGTTTGGATATTCGCTTGCTGGCAATACTGCTGGAAAAAATCCAATAAAAATTCTCGATTGGTCAATGTGCCAATATAGGTGGAGCGACCCTGACGCACCACAGCGGGCTCGCCGTTATCATAGCGGGCCAAGATCTCTGACTCTCCGGCATCGATTTGCTCGCACCAGCTGCCGCTCTGGTATTGCTGATTATTCCAGCACAGCCCTTCCATACAGTCGGCACGCAGAGTTTCCACCGATAGCACACGAATGGGAATTAGCTGTTGCAATAACCCGGGCGGCAATGTGGCGGGATAGCCAAACTCTGAGGTTTTGGCACCAGCTCTGGGGCCAAAAATAAATTGGGCGCTACTGGCTTGGCATTTATCGACAAAGGCCTGATCCACCATAGGTAGGCTGGGAGCAATAATTAATGAGTAGGGCCCGAAGTCAGAATCCACAGAGATAAAGTCTATATTGATCCCTAGTTCCCGCAGTGCACTGTAGTAGGACAGCTGCACCTGATTAAACTCATAGGCCTCTCCCTGCTTTTCTATATCGCTGACCCAGAGTCCCTCGGCACCGGTAATAATGGCCACAGAAGCCGGCTGTAAAGGCTGGTTAGCAATATCCAGTGCCGCCACTTCGGCCATGGCCTGCTCGGCTTCTGACCAGGCTTCAGTTTTGGAGTTATCTGGACGTAGTAGGCCTGCATGCATCTGCTCCTGGGCAAAGGGTGCCTGACGCCAGCGGAAGTAACAGACGCAATCGGCACCATGGGCAAAGGCTTCCAAGGTCCAAAAGCGAATCATGCCCGGGGCGGGGCGCGGGTTACTATTGGCCCAGTTTACCGGCCCCGGCTGTTGTTCCATGACCCAGAAGCCACGGTTCAACAGCCCGCGGGTTTGATCATGGTAGTAGGTGGCAAAGTCCGGATGCCCGGTGCGCATATAGGGCATTAGCTGCTCTTTGGGGGCACCGGTTAGCAGCAGATCGGTGCGGCCCAGAGGGTAATTATCATAGCTAGTAAAGTCCAATGGTGCGGCAAGAGCAAAGTTGTCCACCCCGGTTTCATTCATGGGGATAAAGTTATGGGTAATAAACTTGCCCGGCGCATATTGGCGAATAATCTCCACCATGGGATTGTGATAGGCAATGACCTGATCTGAGGAAAAGCGCCGATAGGCTAGACGATGGGCCGGGCTGGTTTCTGTCACTGCACCTATGGGCAGTTCTATCTCAGAAAAGTCGCGATACTCCATGGACCAAAATACATTGCCCCAGTCGCTGTTGAGCTGATCTATGCTGGTATAGCGCTGGCGACACCAGTCCTGAAATGCCTGTTTGGCCAGAGCTGAGCCACTGAGGGCGGTATCGTGACAGCAGAGTTCATTGTCTGTCTGCCAGCCCACTACGCCATCATGCTTGCCATAGCGAACTGCTAGAGCCTCGGTAATGCGCATTGATTCTCGTAGATAGACTGCGCTGGAAAAGTCATAGTGGCGGCGCGAACCAAAACCTCTGGTGCGGCCCGTAACTGGGTCTACAGGTAATATCTCTGGATGCTGGTCGATCAGCCATTTAGGTGGCGTGGCGGTGGGAGTGCCCATCACCACTTTAAGACCGGCATTGGTCAGGGTAGCAATGGCATTATCCAGCCAGGCAAAATTATATTCCCCGGGGTTGGGTTCCAGTCTCGACCAGGCAAACTCGCCTATGCGCACATAGGTTAAGCCTAGCTCGGCCATCATTTTTGCATCTTGCTCCCACTGGGATTGGGGCCAGTGCTCTGGGTAGTAACAGACTCCGAACATATGATTACCTGCTCAATTATTGGCGGTAGAAGCGCAGGCCACTGGCCCAGAGATGTTTAAAGCCGGGCCAGGGGTCTCTATGCTGATTTAAGCTACCCTGATACTGCTGACTATCCTCGTCCATGGGCAGATAGCCGCATCTGGCACCATCGCCTTTTACATGGCAGTCTAAAAAGGCCAGGCTCATATGTTCCAGCACCCGATTAATGGTTTCTATATCCCAGCTGGGGTCGAAGTAGTGACCCAATTCAAAGTCCGTCTCAAAAGAGGCTGCTGGCGCTGGGTGGGGGCCAATATTATGACGGGCATTTTCAAATAGCAGCAGATAATTATGGTTGCCACCAGTCTGTTTATAGAGCTTCTCTATACCCTGAGTAAAACCGGAAGTATTGTCCTGATCGCCAGCCACATAGAGGGTGGGAACGCTAATATTGGCCATGGCCTCGGCGCTGTGTACAGCGTATTCACCACCCCAGGGGGCAAATAACTGCACTGCCTTCCAGCGCGGGTCTATTTTATCGCGGCCGGCATAACAGGAGTTAAGGGCCAGAGGCATAACCAGAGCCACTGGAGCAGGGATGCCAAATTCCTTAAGCATTTTATAGGTAAAGTCAAAGCAGCCACCCACTGTATTGATGGCGCCAAAGCCGCCCATGGAATGGCCAATAATTGCTGCCCTATCTGTATCCACAATGCTTTCTACCGGACTAGGCTGTTCGCTAAAGTAGTCCAGTAGAAACTGCTGATCTCGGGCGCGGTTATACAATGTGCTTATCATGCCGGCGGGGCGATCCTCGGGGGTTTTAATTTCGGCATTGGTTGAGTCTTTGTGATCTATACCCACCACCACATAGCCATGACTGGCCAGGTGTTCTCCAAGATAGAACATCTGGGTGCGGTAGCCGGTAAAGCCATGGGAGAGCAGAATTAACGGAAAGCTGCCGCTCTCTAATGGGGGCGCATCGCGATAGGCATCGCCCTGAAGCTCAAAGGGCTTTTGCAGGCGAGTAACATTTTTATAGGTCGCCTGGGCTACCTCTTCAGGTGCCTGAGCTGGATACCAGACTTCTAGTACTAGGGGTCGTTCAATGCTGGTAATAAAGTTGCTGG
>UPTG01002044.1_pt1 | contig 14322 bp, 15 predicted proteins | sample 2160121 | NCBI WGS metagenome assembly UPTG01 (sample SAMN06266255, study PRJEB28933) | marine metagenome | isolation source: Columbia River Estuary | place: USA:Columbia River Estuary, USA | collected 2014-07-27
AAAGAAGAGAGAGCTAGTGCCTTGGGCGTATACTCGATGGGGATTCCTTTGGGTATTATGGCAGCTTACTTTGCAACAGCGATGCTGATGGGCTCGTCCGGTGAAGACGTTAATTGGAGACGAATTTTTATTTTCCTTGGGTTAACAGGTGTTGCTTTAGCTCTCGTAGTTAAATTAGTATTGCGTGAACCCGTTCGTGGTGCGATGGAATTCAATAATCAAATTGAAATTGAGAAGCCGCCATTCATGCAGTCACTAAAGACTCTGATGAAAATTCCTGCTTGGTGGGCTATGTGCTTTGGGATAGCTTTTGGCTCTTTTGTGTCCTATTCAAAATCAGCATTTCACACCAAGTACTTGGTTGCCTTAGATCCTAGTTATGACTTTCAGACCTTGGTAATTATTTTAGGAATCGTCAATGGGACAACCTATGCCGGAGGAGCATTCTTTGGAGCTAGATTGGCAGATAAATGGGGTAAAAAAGATATACGTGCTTATGGCTGGTTGCCAGCAATATCAATTGCTCTCTGCCTGCCAATTGGAATTGCAGCTTGGTGGTCAACGTCAATTGAAATGAATCTTGTCTTTACTACTTTATTTTTGCTGTTTATGGGCGTGTACCTAGGCCCAAGTTTTGCAATTGCTCAGACTTTGGCGCCTATAAGTATGCGAGCCATGTCTACGGCACTATTCTTTTTTATTCTTAATATGATTGCATTAGGGGGCGGGCCTACTTTTTCAGGCTGGTTGATAGATGTATTTAAAGAAAATTATGGTGAGATAGAAGCAATACGCTATGCCATGACAGTCACCTCTCTTTTATTTATCCCATCCATTATTAGCTTTTTGATAGTTGCGCGTGTTTTGCCAAAAGATTGGTCAGAAGCAGAAAAACGGAATATTGAATTAATTAAAACTGATGAATTAAAAGGGAGTTAACATAATGAAATTTTTCTACTTATCACTTCTTATTTTGCCTCTTAATGTATTTAGCAACCATCTTGTTTGTATACAAGTTTTTCCCCAGCCTCCGGAGTGCTTGCATGAAGATAAAGATGATGACAATGACTTAGTGATTGGGGTTGCTGCTGTTGTGGGAAGTTATTTCTTGTTAAAAAGTGCAGGTAAACCAATGGATGAATTAGATCTGGCTGACGGAATTATCCTTTATAGAAAAAATAAATTTCGACTAAGTACTATTTCTCTCGATGCTATGAATTCTGATAACTTAGATAAGCTTGAGTTTAATAACTTAGGATTAAATTTACTCAGTATTAAATATAACTATGAGTGGAAGTGATTGCTGATTATTCTCAAAATCATATAAAAGTAATACTTGAAGAGGTAAAAACTATTGCGGTGGTTGGGGCTAGCGCAAATCAAGATAGAGATAGTTACAAAGTTATGCAGGTGCTCATTCAGCATGGCTATCAAATATTTCCCATCAATCCTAATGAAGAAGGCAATCTTATTTTAGGTCAGCCATGCTTCGCAGATCTTAGCTTTGTTTCTGGAAAGATTGATATGGTTGATGTTTTCAGGGCTGAAGATGCAGTAATGGGAGTAACAAAAGAAGCAATTGCAATTGGAGCTTCAGTCTTGTGGACTCAATTAGATATTGTAAATAAAGAAGCTGCGGAGTTAGCAGAGCAAGCTGGTCTAAAAGTTGTCATGGATAGATGTCCAAAAATTGAATTGGCAAAATTATATTAGACTAAAAAAGCAAAATAACTTTTAATAGATTGGATATGAGTGAAGATATAAAAAAATTAATCAAAGAAAAATCTGATAAAGGTGTCCTGCGCCTTGTCATGAATAATTTAGATTATAAAAATGCTTTATCTAATGAAATGATAGGCATGCTTATGAATGAGATTCAAGATGCGTCCTCTGATAAGTCCATAAAAGTGATAGTGTTAGCCGCTAAGGGAAATGTATTTTGTTCAGGACATGATTTAAAGGAAATAACAGCCGCAAGAGAGCATAAAGATAGTGGCGAAGAGTTCTATCTAGACCTTTTTAACTCTTGCTCTGCTTTAATGCAGCTAATAGTTGATGCACCTCAACCAATTATCGCTGAAGTTGATGGTGTTGCGACAGCTGCAGGCTGTCAATTGGTCGCAAGTTGCGATCTTGCGATAGCCTCTAATGAGTCTCGGTTTGCTACCCCTGGAGTAAATCTTGGTCTTTTTTGCTCAACTCCAATGGTTGCTCTTTCTAGAAATGTGAATAAAAAGAATGCTATGGAAATGCTTCTTACTGGTGACTTTATTGATGCCAGTAAGGCAAAAGAAATAGGATTAATAAATAATCTAGTTCAAAAAGAGGAGTTAACTCTTGAGGTAACCAAATTAGCAGAAAAAATTGCTAGCAAATCATCGATGACGGTATCAACTGGAAAGCAAGCGTTCTATGCCCAAGCTGAAATGGATTTATCTGCAGCGTACAAATATACGTCCAAGACTATGAAAGATAATTTGCTAAAACATGATGCTAAAGAAGGCATTAATGCATTCATAGAAAAAAGATCACCTGACTGGAAAGATAAGTAATAACAAAGAGTTAATTGCTTCTCCAGGCACCCATCTTAAGAGAAAGCACTAACATCAAACCATATAGGGTCATGGCTGAGGCTGCGGCATAGAAGACGCCGGCGATGCCGCTGGAAAACCAATTTACAGCTATCCATCCTCCTAATGCAGCAACGATAAACCTTGAAACGGTAGCTATAATTGGCCACTTCATGGCATTGGCTCCCTGCGATGCAAAGTATAAAGAAAGCCCTAACCCTTGAAAGGTGAAACACAATCCTACTATTTCAATGTATTGCTTGGTTACTTCATAAGTTGCCTGATCAGTGGCGAAGAAATTAATCCAATAACTAGAACTTATAATTAGTATGAGTCCTATCATTCCTGAGAAGAGTCCCGCAAATGATCCTCCAAGCCAACCTATCCTCTCCGCTCTCTCAACTTTTTTCGCTCCAATATTTGTTCCAACCATCGTTGTCATGGCTGTGCCAATTCCAAACACTAAAGGGATCATCAAAAATTCAATTCTCGAACCTATCCCATATCCAGCCAGTGCGGAAACTCCAAACTGACCAACAAGACCAGTTAAGATAAGAATTGTTCCAACTGTAAATATTGGCGCTAATGATGCAGGCAAAGCCACATTAAAAATATCTCTAAATAGTTCCTTCTTAAAACTTAGGTTTGAAAGTTTTAATTGAACATTGCTAGATGAATGCATAAACTTCAGAATCATAACTATAGCCATCAAAGCTGCTACAGATATAGCAGATAAAGGCGCTCCAATAATTCCAAGTTTAGGAAGGCCAAACCAACCAAGAATAAGACCTCCAGCTAGAATGACCTGAATGCCTGAGCCTGCAATCATGAGCAGCGCAGGAAAACGCATATTACCTATACCTCTTAAAGCTGCGCTTAACATTCCTGATAGCCAAATAAATATAGCTCCAGTTAAAAATATTTTAATGTACAGCAAAGATTCTTCTAACAATAAGCCCTCTCCACCGAGAGCCATGAGCAAGTTCTCGCCCCCAATAATAAATATTAAAAAAAAGAGCAGGTATCCACAGCAAGACAATAGCAATGAATGCCACAATAATTTTTCAGCCCTTTCTTTGTCCTCGGCTCCTAAGCTCCTTGCGATCGAAGAAGTAACTGCACCACCTAGAGCACCAAAAGCCATCTGTTGAGTGAGCATGATTACGGGGAAAGCTAGTGCCACTGCAGCCAATGAAGTAGTGCCTAATTTACTTATAAACCACACTTCGGCTAACACAACGATAGCTTGAATAAAGAATGCAATTGTATTGGGAGCTGACATCCTAATAAGCAATGGAAATACAGGGTCATTTAAGAACTGCTCTGTCCTGTTATGCATTGAGAATATCTTATTTGTTGTAGATTAGAAATTTAAATATAGCATTAAAAGACCAAAGCCGTGACTCAGATTAACAGGTAAAATAAATACTATGAAAGAGCATTACGATGTAATTATTCTTGGCGCTGGAGCTGCGGGGTTAATGTGTGCAATTACAGCAGCCAAAAGAGATAAAACTGTTTTAGTGTTAGAGAAATCCAACAAGCCAGGGAAGAAAATTCTTATGTCTGGTGGGGGTCGTTGCAATTTTACTAATCTATATGTTGAAGCAGAACACTTCCTCTCTAACAATCCACACTTCTGTAAAGCAGCATTAAAAATGTTCACCCCAGAAGATTTTATTTCTATGGTAGAAGCTCATGGGATAGATTACGAAGAAAAAAAACATCATCAATTGTTTTGCATAAACTCGGCTAAAGATATCCTTAATATGCTCCTTGCTGAATGCACGAAAGCTGGAGTTGAGGTGCATACAAGCATGGAGGTCAAAAAAGTCAGCAAACAAGCTGAGAGCGCATCAGATGAAAGATTTAATGTAAGTCTTGAATCTAATCTAGGTCAGTCAGTCATTAAATGTGAGTCATTGGTGATTGCTACCGGCGCACTGTCTATTCCAACATTGGGCGGCAGTGGATTTGGCTATGATTTAGCGCAGCAATTTAATCTGCCGTTAATTGCTAGGCAGGCGAGCTTGGTGCCATTTATGTTCTCTGATGAGATCAAGGATCTCTGCGAAGAGCTATCTGGTGTATCTACTCCCGTTACAATTTTAAGCAACAAGAAGGAATTTGAAGAATCGATGCTTTTCACTCATAGAGGCTTGAGTGGTCCTGCTGTATTGCAAATCTCAAACTATTGGAAGCCTGGGGATGATATACAAATTAATTTACTTCCTGGAATAAATGCTGCAGATTTTTTAATTAATGAGAAAAATACAAATCACAAAACTACCATTAAAAAAACTTTTACCTCCCTTCTTCCCAAGGCATTGTTATTAAAACTTGAGGAGTTGTGGTGGCCCTTGCACAAAGATCAATTTCTTTCAGAGATCAGTAATAATGAGCTGATCATCATTGGTAATCACTTAAATGCATGGACTCTTAAGCCCTCCTCGACTGAAGGCTACAGAACTGCTGAAGTTACACTTGGAGGAGTAGATACTGATGCAATTAATTCTAAAACCATGGAGATAAAAAATCACCAAGGTTTATTTTTTATTGGTGAGGTCGTCGATGTTACTGGACACCTTGGAGGATACAACTTTCAGTGGGCATGGTCCTCTGGATATAGCGCAGGTTTAGTTGCATAAGCTAGGTTTGCATTTAAAATAATTAGTCTACAAATATATTAATAGGAAATTAATCAATGAAACTCTATGACAACCCAATGGCAAATAGCCCTAGAAAAGTGAGAATGTTTTTGGTCGAAAAGAATATTACAGATGTAGAGATTGTAAATATTGATCTCATGCAAGGTGAGCACAAGACACCTGAGTATCGTGCTATTGCGCCTAATTCTAGAATCCCGGCGCTACAACTTAATGATGGGACTGTTGTGATGGAGTCAACAGCCATTTGTCGATACTTAGAATCTCTTTATCCAGAGCCAAACCTTTTTGGAGAAAGTCCGATGGAGATAGCATCAATTGAGATGTGGCAATGTAGAGTTCATAACGAATTAATGATTCCACTAGCAATGGGCTTTAGACATCTTCATCCTGCGATGGCATCAATGGAGAATCAAAATAAAGAATATGGAGAGGCTCAAAAGCAAATCGCCATTAAATCTCTGGGTTATTTCAATGGAGTGCTTGGCGAATCTGAGTTTGTTGCAGGGGCTAGATACACTTTTGCTGACATACAAATGATTACAACCACTGACTTCTTTATAAAATTAAATCGATTAGAGTTATCAGATTATCCTCATATCCAAAGGCACTCAGAATTAATGTCTCACCGAGAAAGCTTTAAGGCTTAGTCTACTTTTCTTTGTCTGCTTGCTCAAAAATCTTAATGGTTTGTTCGCCACCTTGGTAGATAGATCTGGCATCTTCCATATCTGAAATCTGATCCCAATTCGCTGCAATATTTTCGGGAGTCATGTCCTGACCTGTTCCAAAAGCAACGCCCATAGTTTCGTGAATGTGCACTCTAGTAAACACTCCTGCCCCAGCTCCAATCATGACACCATTTGGTGCACCTTCGCTTGCAAGATACATAACTGCAGGAGTTACAAATTCAGGCAACAATCTCTCTCCAATACCTTCCGCTGGAAGTAAATTTTCAGTCATTCTTGTAAAGGCTACTGGGAGAATTGCGCTTGAGTAGACATTATTTTTCTGACCTTCAATCTTCAAAGTATTCATTAGGCCAATAAGACCCATTTTTGCTGCGCTGTAATTTGCTTGTCCAAAATTACCAAATAAACCGCTAGATGAACTGGTATGAATAATCCTTCCATAGCCTTGCTCTCTCATAATTGGATAGATAGCATGAGTTGTATTAACGCTGCCTTGCAGATGAACATCCAAGACCATATCCCATTCTTCCAGGGTCATTTTATGAAAGCTTTTATCCCTAAGAATTCCTGCATTGTTCACAAGAATATCGATGCGACCCCATTTTTCCATAGTATCGGCAACCATTTTGGCAACCCCGGGTCTATCAGAAACACTTGAGCCATTTGCAATAGCCTCCCCACCTTCTGCTTTGATTTCCTCAACCACAGTGTTGGCTGCATCACTGGCTCCACCTGAACCATCCAGAGCACCACCAAGATCATTTACCACAACTTTTGCTCCTCTTCGAGCAAATTCAAGAGCATGCTGTCTTCCGAGTCCACCGCCAGCACCAGTTACAATTGCTACTTTGTCATCAAATCTTATGGTCATAATTATCTCCTTATTGGGGTGTTAGTTTAACTAATTTGAGCCTGAAAAAATGCTCTCAGGTTGAAAATCTTTATTTTTTATCAAGCTCATTTCTAGCTTGAAGCCATTGCTAAGAGCTCTTTTGAATAGCATAAATTGTTTGGATTGGTTTACGCTATCTACAGCGATAAGATGGCCATCCTTGCCATAACATGCAATAAATTCAGCAGCGTCTATATCACCAAGAATGACGCTTTCGTCATAGCCAGAAGATAGCCCTGCCATCTGAAGTTTTAAATCATATTGATCCGACCAAAACCATGGCAATTCTTTGTTATAAAGCTCGTTCCCGATAATAGAAGAAGAGACAACCTTGGCTTGTGACAAAGCATTTGGCACACTTTCGAGACGAATACTTTGATTTAATAGAGCATTAAAAGAATTGGTGCAATCGCCTGCAGCAAGGACATAAGGATTAGAGGTTCGGCAATATTGATCTGTTGCAATACCGTTACCGCAATCTAATCCAGCATCTTCAGCAAGTTGTGTGTTTGGAATAGCGCCAATACCAGCCAAAACAGCATCTGCTAAAATTTTCTCACCGGATTCCAGCTCAACACAATTAATCATTTGATTCTCAGCAATTAAACCGCTCACTCGGGCATTGCAAATTATTTGCACGCCTTTGGCTTCATGAACCGCTTGATAAAAACTAGAAAGCTCAGGACTGGTTACCCTTTTTAAAATACGTTCTTCGGCTTCGAGTATTGTGACGTTAAGACCAAGCTCTGTCATTGCAGATGCAACCTCTAAACCAATGTAGCCACCGCCAATCAAGACAATATCTTTTGTCGATTCAAGTTGTGAGTGGATATCTAAAACATCTGAGATCTTGCGCAGATAGAATAAGTTCTTTGCGTCTGCATTAGGCATAGAAAGCAGTCTGGGTGAGGCTCCTGTGGCAAAGACTAAATAATCGAATGAAAATGTTGAAGTATCAGCGATTATTTCTTTTAAATCAGTATCTATGGAGCTAACCAATGAACTGGCATGAAAAGAAATATTTTGCTCTTGATAAAAACTCTCGGGTTTAAAAAATAGCTTTTCGGTTTCCATATTCTTTTTTAAGAACTCTTTTGAGAGTGGCGGTCGATGATAGGGCAGAAATTCTTCGTTAGAGAAAATATCAATTTCGCCCTCAAAGCCATCTTTACGAAGACTAAATGCTACATTAGCACCCGCATGCCCTCCCCCAATAATTATTACTTTACTCATGAGGTTTATGTGATTGGATTTAATAAAAACATATTTATACTAACTCTGTTATGCAGAATGAAATTGTAGCTCACAACGATCTAAAAATTCGAGTCCAAGAAGGATTTTTTACACCTGTTGAGTCAAAAAAATTACTTGAGAATTTTATTGATGCATTGCCATGGGAGTCGATGAAAATAAAAATGTTTGGCAGGGATGTTGTTATACCAAGACTGCAATGCTGGATTGGCGATGAGGGTTGCGATTACAGCTATTCTGGTAAAAAGCTTCATCGACAAGATTGGACCAAAGAACTGCTAATGATTAAAGAAAAAATTAGCCAGCAAGCTGGCTTAGAGTTTAACTCTGTCCTCGTAAACTATTATCGAGATGGGCAAGATTCAATGGGATGGCACGCAGATGACGAAAAAGAATTGGGTAAAAATCCTACTATTGCAGCATTATCGTTTGGCGGTGAGCGCGATCTAGTATTTAAGAATATTTTATCCAAAGAAACTCTTGCCGTTCCTCAGCTTAGTGGTGCGCTAATCATCATCGATGGACAAACTCAACAATATTGGCAGCATTCAATAAAAAAGACTAAAAAATTCATCAGTCCGAGAATTAATTTAACGTTTCGGAATATAATGTTGAAAAATTAATCAAAGGAGTTTTTTCATGAAAGAGAGAGTTAAGGTTGTAGTCACTGGTGCAGCAGGTCAAATAAGTTATTCCTTGATCCCTCGGCTGGTTGATGGACATACCTTCGGCGATAAAATCGTTGATCTTGAGCTTGTTGAAATTCCTCAAGTTGTAGAAAAATTAGAAGGCTTGGTCATGGAGTTAGAAGACTCTAATTTCCCGAACATGGGCAATGTCAATTACACATCTGATTTCGAGAGTGCGGCAAAAGATGCTGATTGGTTTTTACTTGTAGGCAGTATTCCACGTGGCATTGTTTACAATGGTAAGAAAATTGAAGAACGCGCTGATTTATTGCAAATTAATGGTGGCATTTTTGTAGGCCAAGGCAAAGCCATTGGGGAGCATGGAAAACCAAATGCAAAGATATTGGTGGTAGGTAATCCAGCAAATACCAATGCATTGATTGGAAGACATGCAGCAAATAATCCATCTCAATTATGGATGGCAATGACCATGCTAGATTCAAGCCGAGCACAATCTGTGCTTTCAAAGAAACTAAACACAGGCATAGCCGACATAAGCAAAATGATTATTTGGGGTAACCACAGCCCTACTATGTATCCTGATTTTGAGAACATGGATTGCAATGGACAATCTGGAAAAGATGCAATCTCAGACATGGATTGGATTAATAATAACTTTCTCCCTACTGTTCAACAGCGAGGCAAAGCTGTCATTGACTCAAGAGGAGCATCATCAGCTACCTCAGCAGCAAAAGCTGCATTGGATACAGTTGTTGCGTGTGAGAATCCAACCGCACCAGGAGATTGCTTTAGCGCTGCGGTAATTACAGATGGAAGCTATGATCTACCCGATGGCATTATTTGCGGCATGCCTTTAAGAACTCTGGAAGATGGCAACATTGAAATTGTAAAAGATATTGTCTTGTCAGAATTTGCAAAAGAAAAAATTAAAATCTCAACAAATGAGCTCTTAGAAGAAAGAGCAGCTGTAGAAGATTTGCTAAAATAAATGGTCAAACAAGGACCAGATCAATTCCTTGCAGAGCTTATTCGTTCCGAGGACACTAAATCAGTGCTTGTTTTATCCTCTGGTAATCTGCAATCTTTGATAGAAAAACTTGAAGATTCATTAGAGCGACTCATGGTGATTCCGACCGGCGATGTTAATTTACAAGAAACCTTTGATATGTGTATTGTTCTTGAGGATATCGAGGTCTCCAAAACCGAACTTGGGCTCATTAAAAATTCTGTGGCTCAAAAAATACTAGTTATTAGAGAATCCGTGGATGACACAGATCATCAATCTTTTCTTGAACTTGGTTTTGCGTATGATTCAGAAATATCTTTTAAAAAAATATATTCGTATAACCTTCAAACCTACAACAAAAAACGAGGATGGAATAATTCCGATGGCTGGGCTAACCCAGAAAACTTTGAAAAGTTTAGATGGTAAAAAAATTAAATAATCTGATTTTCTCTTTCCATTAACTTAGTTTGCTGCAAATCTGCGACTCTTTTATGGAGAGATTGCGCATAAAACATGACCGCAAACAAAAAATAAAACCATAAGAAACCAAATCCAGTTAGATAGTTATAAGTGGCATGAATTGAAATTGGAATGATTAAGCTTTTAATTAAAGCTGATTTTGAGCCCAAGAAAATGTGTAGGCCAAAAAAGTATCCCATGATAATGCCGCAACAAGCATGTAATGGTATTGCACTAATTGCTCTTATTACTGCAATAGTAAAAGAATCCACTTCTGGACTGCCTGAATAGACATATGTGAGGTTCTCTAGCGTCGCAAATCCAAGCGAAGCAATGGTTCCATAAACTATTGCATCCATTGGTTCATTGAAAGCTGCCTTCGGTCTAATGTAAAAGTATAAAACAATAAATTTTAGACTCTCTTCTGTAAGTCCAGCAAAATATGACTGATCTGGGGATTGGATTAACAAATCGTTTAATAAGCCAGCAGGAATACATAAAAATATGCCTAGAAAGAAAGTTTTAAGGACTAAATCCAATGGTTCTTTAAATTTATCTGAATAAACAATAAATGCAATAATGACTAAAGGCGCTCCAATGGTTATGAGCAGGGTAAAGTTCATAAATTACTGATTATGATTTGAGTTGAGGAAATAAAAGAACGTCTCTGATTGAACTCTGATTTGTTAGCATCATTACCAACCTATCGATCCCAACTCCAACACCCACAGCTGGTGGCATGCCATGCTCTAAGGCTGCTATATAGTCCTCATCAAAACCCATAGCTTCATCATCTCCATCGGCCTTGGCTTTAACTTGGTCGCGGAATCGATCCGCTTGATCATCTGGGTCATTCAATTCACAAAAACCATTAGCTATCTCTTTGCCGCCAATAAAAAGTTCAAATCTATCTGCAATGGATGGGTCTTCGTTATTACGCCTAGATAAAGGAGAGACCTCTACGGGATAGTCTGTGACAAAGGTTGGCTGAATAAGTTTAGGTTCAACTGTTTTTTCAAAGATCTCAAGCAATATTTTGCCTGCACCCCAAGAATCTTTGTAGGAAATCTTCTGATCTGATGCATATGTTCGTAACGTTTCAATGTTACTTAAATCTTCATTAGATAGATCTGCATTTTCTGCCAACACAAGTTCAGCAAGAGTTTTTGTATGAAAGGAAGTTAAATCAATTTGATCTCCATCCCATTCTATTTGAGCACTATTACCAATCGCCTCCGAGGCTGACTGAATAATCCTGGTTGTAAAATCGATTGTGCCCTGAAACGTTGCAAATGCTGCATAAAATTCAAGCATGGTAAATTCAGGATTATGTCTGGTTGATAAACCCTCATTTCTGAAACTTCGATTAATTTCAAAAACTTTTTCAAACCCACCGACAAGAAGTCTTTTGAGATGCAATTCAGGTGCAATTCGCAGAAATAGCTCTCTGTCCAAGGCATTGTGATGGGTGATAAATGGCTTAGCTACAGCCCCACCAGGGATAGAATGCATCATTGGTGTTTCAACCTCTAAAAAGCCTTCTTGCAGCATTGTGCTTCTCACAGCAGAAATAATATTTGAGCGCTTAACAAACACTGCTTTTGACTCTGGATTACTCATCAAGTCAATGTATCTTTGGCGATATCTAGTCTCTACATCTGCCAAGCCTTTGTGCTTTTCTGGCATGGGTCTAAGAGCCTTAGTAATCAAAACAATTGAGTGAGCTTCAAGGGTCAGCTCATCAGTGTTTGTTTTAAACAGCTTGCCTGTTACTCCAATAATGTCGCCTAAATCCCATGTCTTAAAATTTTTGTATAACTCTACATCAATATTATTTTTACTGACATAGATTTGAATATCGCCAGAACCATCTCTAATAGTAACAAAGCTTGCATTACCCATGACGCGCTTCAAAACTATTCGTCCTGCTAATGCTAAATCTTTGACTTGAGCTTTTTCAAGTTCATCTTTAGAAAGGGCTCCATGCAATTCATGCAGATCAAGTGCGTGCTCAGATGGAATAAAATCATTGATGTAAGCTTTATTTTCTGCTCTCAGCTCTTCTAGCTTTCTTCGTCTTTCCTCTAGAATTGTGGCTTCCCCACCTGTATTTGAATCAGTCATCTATACTCCTTGCGTTAGACTGGCTTTAATAAAAATATCTATATCGCCATCTAGTATTGCAGAGATGTTACCACTCTCTACGTTTGTTCTTAAGTCTTTAATTCGAGATTGATCGAGGACGTATGAGCGAATTTGACTGCCCCAGCCAATATCGGACTTACTTTCTTCTAATAATTGCTGCTCATCTTTTTGCTTTTGCAGCTCTAATTCATAAAGTTTTGATTTAAGTTGCTTGAATGCATTATCTTTATTTTTATGCTGAGATCTATCGCTTTGGCATTGAACTACAGTTCCAGTAGGCGCATGAGTTAGTCGAACGGCTGAATCTGTTTTATTGACATGCTGTCCACCAGCTCCCGAAGCTCTGTAAGTATCAATTCTAACGTCCGAAGGATTTAGCTCGACTTCAATAGACTCATCGATCTCAGGAGAGATAAAAACAGATGCAAATGAAGTATGACGTCTACTGCCTGAATCAAACGGAGACTTTCTTACCAAGCGATGAACGCCTGTTTCTGTTCTAAGCCAACCATAGGCATAGCTGCCTTTGATCAATAAGGATGCAGATTTAATTCCAGCAACTTCACCCGGAGAGTGTTCAATAACGGAAACTGAAAAATCATGCTTTTCGGCCCATCTTGTATACATTCTTAAAAGCATATCAGCCCAGTCTTGAGCCTCGGTTCCACCTGATCCTGATTGAATATCAATGAACGCAGAACTTGGATCCATTTTGTTAGAGAACATCCGATTAAACTCTAAATCTACTACAGATGACATAAGAGAATTAGTTTCTTCTAGCATTTGATTAATGGATTCTTCATCTGACTCTTCTATTGCCATATCTAGGAGCTCAAGATTATCAGACAATTCAGACACATCTTGGGGAAAGTGATGCGCCCCCTGATTAGCTCAGTATGCAGTCGCAAGACCAAATGGGACGGCCTTGAGGATCAGCATGCACATCTCGATCTCGTCAAAAGGTACATTGTTCCTTTTTAGGGCAGCGGGGCTGCTCTCGACATCCTTGAGACAGGGGAGAAGTTCAATGTAGCCATTCATTTCGACTAAGCGAGCAATGAAGACCTTAACTTTGACCCCCTTTCTAGGCATCTTGATTTGGGTCTGCATGTAGTGACGCTGGCGCTCTGCTGCACCAGGTCCCGTTTTTGTAACGAGCCATGCTCGCTGACATGCAACCATCGCTGGGAAAGTTTTCCCGCGAATACCGGTCTTAGGAATTCCATCCTTGCCGATATATCCATCAGTCTCACACTGGACCGTCACTATCTTCTGCCATGCAGCATGTAGTTCAGGTTCCAGAAGCTGTTCCCAGAGGCCATAATATTCCTCACGGATGGACTTGATAGAAGCAATTGTTTCGCCTCTTTTGTCCCTGAGATCGCTAAGCTTCTCCTTCTTATTGGGAGTCTGCTTGGGCTTTTGTTCAAGCTCTGCGATCTCTCTATCCTGAGCAAGCTTCATTGCAAGGAAATCATCATGCTCAGTCTTGAAGTTCATCTTGCGGGCCAGGGATGCGAAGGTCTGGATATGTCGCAGGGCATCTTCCACGTTGGGCGAGCCCCCAAATTTGCGATAGTGAGCCTTCATCCCATTCTTGACCGTAAGCGTTAGAGAGGTGGGCTCTGGTTGCTCATCCTCATCCTCGATCTTGTTGGGCACAACACGAACCGCTGGTTCGCCCCCAAGTTTTTCCACATTCGCAAGTTCAGTATCAGACTGCCTGATACTTGCGGGAAGAAGATTGCGCCAAGTGCCATCTCCAGCCATTGTGAAGAAAAATTGATGCGAGGTCGCTTTTAGAAAAAAATATGCAGTACACTTACTGCAATCTTACTTTTTGATTTTGACGTAACTGCTACACAGATGACGCCAAAGGAATCTGCTCTATCAGCTTTAAACGTAGACGCTTCGATGTGAAGATGATATAGGCGGCCTATATTTAGTCCCGTCTGGTAGTCGTATCCATATCTAATACCTATTAGTATGGA
>UPTG01002045.1_pt1 | contig 14317 bp, 16 predicted proteins | sample 2160121 | NCBI WGS metagenome assembly UPTG01 (sample SAMN06266255, study PRJEB28933) | marine metagenome | isolation source: Columbia River Estuary | place: USA:Columbia River Estuary, USA | collected 2014-07-27
TGCAATAAATGTTCTTAAAGCACCTAATTGAACTGGAGTTAAACCAATTAAAGATTTTTTAATTAGTATAAAAGAGCTTCCCCACACCATTGCTAAAACAATCAGATAGATCCATTTTTTGTGATCGTTATTCATTCTCTATTTTTAAATATTAGGCAAAAATGAAACAATTCTTAAGATATAAATCATTAATTACATAAATTTGTATGATTAAACAATCACAAAAAGCAATCATGAACAAAAAAGCAATTTTTCTATTACTTGCAATAAGCGCTCTTTTAATTATATCTTGTTCTGTTAATGATGAAAACGGAAAAACTAAAGACACCTACCAGAGACAATTACAGCACTCGCAACAGAAAAACACAGACTACTCGCTGCATCGAAAACAGAAAAAAACAGACCACTCGCAATATTATTTCCGCGAAAAAAGTGGGGCACACTTTTTGTACGAGTGGTGTCTGACAAACAGACCACTCGCAACAAAAAGCCCACTCGCAACCAAAATTCACAGACTATTCGCAACACAAAATTCACAGACCACTCGCAGCACAAAAAAACAGACCAGACAACTCGCAAAAAAAAAAACAGACTACTCCCAACAGAACCCCATTTCCCGACGATTCGGTTTTATTGCACCAAAAAAAAAAACGTTATTTTCTCCTCCTTATTGAAAGCATACTTCACGTGTGTTACGAGCGGAACCGCCACCGCCTCTGCCGCGCCAGCCGCCACGGCGCCTTCGCCAACTTATTCGCAGGTGTTCGGCGACTGGCTTTGCGACATGGCCGACGCCGACGATCAGGCTGTGGGCATTACTCCCGCTATGGGCGAAGGCTCGGGCATGCGTGAGTTTGCCGAGCGCTTCCCAAATCGATTCTTCGACGTAGCGATCGCCGAACAGCATGCCGTAACCTTTGCTGCCGGCATGGCGTGTGAGGGCGCAAAGCCTGTCGTGGCAATCTATTCGACTTTCCTACAGCGCGCCTACGACCAGTTAATCCACGATGTTGCTCTGCAGAACTTAGATGTGCTTTTTGCAATCGATCGCGCGGGTTTAGTTGGAGAAGACGGACCAACTCACGCAGGTAGCTTCGACATCAGCTACCTGCGCTGCATCCCTAATATGGTTGTGATGACGCCGAGCGACGAAGCCGAAACGCGCTTAATGCTCAGTACCGGCTATCAGCACAAAGGCCCTGCCGCGGTGCGTTATCCGCGAGGAAAAGGCCCGGGCGCTGCGCTAAGCGGCAGTCTCGATACGCTAGTAATCGGCAAAGGCATTATTAGGCGCAAGGGTGAAAACGTCGCTCTCCTCGCCTTCGGCAGCCTCACAGCAGCGGCGCTTACCGCAGCCGAAACCCTCGATGCCACCGTGGCCGATATGCGTTTTGTAAAACCCCTCGACGCTGAACTCATCGCCGAACTCGCGAGCACTCACGACCTGCTTGTCACTGTCGAAGAAAACGCGATTATGGGCGGCGCGGGCTCGGCTGTCTGCGAGCACCTTGCTGCTACAAATTATAAAACGTCTATTCTAAATCTCGGCCTAAGCGATACCTTTATCGAACATGGCAAAGTCCCTCAAATGCTCGCAGGCGAAGGCCTCGATGCCGAGGGCATCGTGCGCGCGATTCGCGCAAGACTAGCGGGCTAACGCTTCACCTCACGTCTACGTTGACTCCCTCCCCCGCCCTCTATAGACTGCCGCCATCTTGTGATTCACCTAAATTTATTGAGTGAATAGCTTGATAAGTCTTTCTTGGTGCCAGCACTGCTGGCTAATTGGGAAGTCGGTGAGAATCCGACACTGCCCCCGCAACGGTAACGCGCGCCCCAGATTCCTCTGAGCGCTCGAAGTCCGATACCAGCCATAAAGACTTTTTACTTGATGCAGCGGAGGGCTACATCAGTGGCGGAGCCCTGTGCTCTTCTGCCTGTCCCCCTCCCTGATGAAAGTTTTTGCCAGAGACGCCATTTCGGTGTCGGCGAATTTCATTGGGAGTTATACATGTCATTCTTTATTGGCCCTCGCGGCCTCTCTCGCGCGCCTTTGTTTACCGGCACGCTTCTCGCAGGCTCGCTGCTTAGTAGCTTAAGCAACATAAGCCTCGCGCAATCATCTCAACAAAACGCCGCTCTGAACACGAGCCAAGACTCAATCGAAGAGCTTGTCGTGGTGGGCAATCGTTTTCCTGTGCCCCGCCGTCAGCTAGCGACGTCGGTGTCGGTTGTCGACGCGCAGCAGATTCGCGACTACGGCAGCTTTACGCTTACCGATATTCTTCGCCAGACTGCCGCCGTGGGTGCGTCGAGCAATGGCGGCGTCGGCTCTCTGTCGACACTGCGGATTCGCGGCGAGCAGGGCTTTCGCACGCTAACGGTATTCGACGGCATGCGCCTATCTGACCCTAGCGGCACCCAGGTCGCGGCACCGATCGAGCACCTTCTGGCTAGCGAGATAGGGCGCGTCGAAGTGCTGCGCGGGCCACAGGGTTTAAGCTACGGCGCCGATGCCGGCGGCGTGATTAACATCAGCTCTGCGCCAAACCAGAACGGCTTTAGCGGTGCAATCGATGCGCAAGGCGGCGCCCGCGGCACTCAGCAGCTAAGCACGCAGTTGGGCTTCGGCGGCGAGCGTGTTGACGTCAGTCTCGCCGCGTCGGACTTCGGTACCGATGGCTTCAATTCACGGTTGTCCGACACGGATTTACTCGACGACGATGGCTACGACAACACAACGATTCATGCACGCGTGGGCGTTAAGTTGACCGAGTCGCTAGACCTCGAACTTGTGCGCCGCGAGACATCGAGCGAATCGCAATTTGACGGCTGCTTTAGTGGTTTTAATCAGGTCAACGAGTGCCTGTCGGTTTATGACTTTACCGGCAGTCGCGCCGTGCTGAATTACCAATCCGGCAGCGTCACTCAGTCGCTCGCCTATGCGTTAACCGAAACCGATCGCGATAACCTCTCCGAAGGCGTCAGCGCCTTTGGTGCGGCGGGCGAGCTTGAGCGCTGGGAATACCAGCTGGGGCTGAGCGATCTGCCCGGCTTCGATCTCATTGCAGGCGTCGACCTCGAGCGCGAAGTGAATGGCGCCGATGACCGTGACAACAGCGGTGTCTATGCCGAAGTGCTTAGCGACTTCTCCGAGCGCTGGTTTATAACGCTTGGGTTTCGCCAAGACGACAACGAGGACTTCGGCGAGTTTACAAGCTACCGATTGAGCAGCGCCTACCTGATCGATCTAGGCGGCAATACGCTCAAACTTAAGGGGGCAGTCGGCCGCGGATTCCGTGCACCTAGCCTTTACGAAATTTCTTATAACGAAGGGCCCTGGGCATCACCACCGGCGGCTGGCCTTGCCCTCAATGCCGAGCAAAGTAGCGGTTTCGAATTTGGTTTCGAATTCAGCGCTGATCGCTATGTCGTCGAATTCGTCGCGTTCCAGCAAGACGTCGAAGACGCAATCGATTTCGACCTCGCAGGCTTTAGTGGCTACTTGCAGTTTGAAGGACGCAACCGCTCCGAAGGCATTGAACTTGTAACTCGCGCTAGCCTGACCGAAACCCTCAGCGCAACGGCCAACTTTACGCTCAATAAGACCAAGCGCGCGAATGGCCTCGCACGACTGCGCCGCCCCGAGCAGATGCTTAATTTAGGGCTTAGCTACCAAGATCCCGCGGGCAAACTGCGCATTAACGCCTTCTATCGCCACTCTCAAAATGCGATAGACGAACAGGCGGGAACGCTTATCGACTTAGATGATTTTGGCGTGCTCGACCTCAACGCAAGTTACACGCTGCGTGAAGGCGTCGAATTGTATGTGCGCCTTGAGAACTCCATTGATGAGCAATACCGCGAAGTCGGCGACTATCGTACAGCTAATAGGGGCGCTTTCGCAGGCGTCCGCTTAAGCCTATAACTTGATAGACTGCGAACAAAGAAACGACTAAGGAGTCTCTAGAATGACCGACCAGGCCAGTAACAAAGAAGTCGCGAGCGAGGCAGCTGCCGAACGTAACGCGCGTCATAAGCGCGCGATGGAGCGAAAGAAAGCCTATATCGACGGCAATATTGCCGCAGCTACAATCGACAAAGGCTTGATGGTTGTTCTGACTGGCAACGGCAAAGGCAAGAGCTCATCGGCGTTCGGCATGCTCGCTCGCAGCGTTGGCCACGGCCTTCGCTGCGGCGTCGTGCAATTCATTAAGGGCCAATGGGAATGCGGCGAACAGATGCTGTTTGGCGAACACCCGCTGGTTGAATTTCATGTAATGAACACCGGCTTCACTTGGGATACCCAAGACCGCGAAGCCGACATCGCCGCAGCCGTCAGCACGTGGGCCAATGGCGTCCGACTATTAAAAGATCCCGAGGTTGATGTCGTGATTCTAGACGAACTCACCTACATGCTGACCTACGGGTATTTAGACAAAGAAGAAGTACTTGCGGCGCTCGAGAATCGACCAGAGGGTCAACACGTGATCGTCACTGGTCGCAATGCGGCAAAAGAGCTGATCGAAATTGCCGACACGGTAACCGAGCTCGGCGATAACAAACACGCGTTCTATTCGGGCGTAAAGGTACAGAAGGGGATCGACTACTGAGTCGCCTCTTCACGCCTACTAAGCCGCGGCGGAAGCGCGCAGGCTTAGCACTGCTGCGCACTCTTTTTGCGCTTCTCACCCCTCTCAGCGCAGTGGCACAGCAGAGCGATACTGTCGATGCGGGGTCGGCGCAGCAGACTCCTCTACCGCCAACCATCGAGGTCATCGATGACCGCGGGGTCAGCATCCAGCTAGCACAGCCTGCCGAGCGAATTATCAGCCTCGCCCCCTCACTGACCGAACTGCTTTATGTGGCCGGCGCAGGGAGTAAATTAGTTGGCGTAGTCGAATACAGCGACTACCCCGAGGAAGCCTTGAGTCTTCCTTTAATAGGCCGCTTCGACCGTTTCGATATCGAACGCATCTTAGAATTAAAACCCGATCTCGTCGTCGCTTGGCTTACAGGCAATCCACGCTCGACTATCGAGGCGCTCGAGAATTTAGGCCTCACCGTCTATGTGGCCGAGCCAAAGTTCCTCGACTCGATTCCGACCCAGCTGACCAAACTAGGACTACTCGCGGGCACCGAAGCGGATGCAAGTGCAGCGATCGATGATTACGAGACAACGCTTGCCCGGCTAGCAACACGCTATCGCGCTGAGTCCCCGGTACGCGTTTTTTATCAGGTGTGGGACCGACCGCTGATGACCGCGGGCGGCGCCGAGCTAACCAATGACCTCATTGAGTTATGCGGTGGCATCAATGTTTTCGGCGAGCTGTCGGCGCTCGCGCCCAAGGTGAATCTCGAAGCCGTTCTGCTGCGCGACCCCGAGCTTATCGTCGCGAGTGGTATCGACGAGCGGCGCCCTGCTTGGCTCGACACGTGGGATGAATGGCCGAGCATTACGGCTGTCGCAAACCGGCAGGTGGTTTTCATCGACCCCGATTTAACCCAGCGACATAGTCCTCGAGTTTTACAAGGCGCAGAGATTTTGTGCGAGCAAATTGCTACGGCGAGGGCATTGCAGCGCGAGGGCGCAGGTCAGTAATCCGATAAAAGAAAGCGCTATTGCGAGGGCTAGTTCGAGGGATACTCGGCAGCATTATGAAACAGCAGGCTCGCGCTTACCTTCTCGCCTACTACTTCGAGCCTTACCCGCGAAAAACTCGCGAAGGGAATGTGCAGCGGAAAACTTTTGTTCAGCGGCATGCCGAGCACAGTCGGCAGCACGACTCGTAATACCCCACCATGAGTCACGACCAACACGTGTCCGCCATCGGGTTCTGTCGCAATATCTGCCCATGCGCCAAGTATGCGGTCTTTGAAGTCGAGATAATTCTCGCCATTCGGCGGCGCAAGTTTAGACAAGTCGCGGCGAAACTCGGCAAACTGCGGCGCCGCAATTTTACGCCATTCGTCGATTGGCATACCGTCCCAATCACCGTAGTCGATTTCTTGCCAGCGGTCCTCAACGTGAGGAGTAAGCGTATGGGCAGCAGCGGCGTGCGCGGCAAAATGCTGGCAACGTTCGAGCGGCGAAGAAATCACTTTAGTCCAGCGAGGCGTTAAGGGAGTTGGGCTAACTGGCGAAATTAGGCCAAGTTCGGCCGCGTAGGCAGCATTGGGGTCGAGTGTGAGCGCAGCTGAGGTGCTCATCTGGCGCCAGCCAGTAGTCGTGAGCTTCGGGTTGATTCGGCCCCTGAGTATATCGCCGCCTTCGGGCTCGCCGTGTCTCAGTAAATCGACGATGATTATTCGTTTAGCGTCTGTCTTAGCGCCTGTCTTAGTGTCTGTCATGGCCGCGTGACTTTTCAGTAGATGCCTGGTTATTTTAAGAGGTGGCCCATCTTCGCCACCTTAACCGACAGATAGCCCTCATTGTGCGGGTTCGAGCCGGTCTGGATAGGCACGATCTCCGGCACGTCGAATCCCATCGCTTTGAGAGAATCTACCTTAGCAGGATTATTAGTGAGTAATCGCAGCGCGCTAACACCAAGGTGTTCTAGCATCGGTTTGCATATTTCATATTCACGCCCGTCTGCCGCAAAGCCTAACTGCTCGTTTGCTTCGACAGTATCGGCGCCGCTGTCTTGCAGTGCATACGCTTTGATTTTATTGAGAAGGCCAATACCGCGCCCTTCCTGGCGCAAATAAAGAATCATGCCGCGGCCTAATTCGCCAACTTCCTTCATGGCGTATTGCAGCTGAGGACCACAATCGCAGCGCAGGCTAAATAGGCAGTCGCCGGTTAAGCACTCGCTATGAATTCTACACAACACAGGCTCATCGCCTGTGACATCGCCGCAGACCAAAGCAACATGCTCTTTGCCTGTGCTGTCGTCTTCGAAACCGTGCAAGGTAAATTGTCCCCACTGTGTGGGAAGCTCGGCGGATGCTACAAACTTAACTGACAAAAGACTTTTCCTCTGCCGCTGCATAGTTAGCGCGGCTGTAATTCGATCGCTGCAATGTGGCCAACGCTCCCAAGCAAGAGCCAGGCTTGCGAAGCTCACTTGCGAGGCTTAAGAATGGCTAGGCGGAGACTGCTAACCGACTAGCAAAGCGATACCCTGTAGGCATAAGCAGGCAAGTATACCCGCTATTACGTCATCAAGCATGATGCCTAGGCCCCCTTCGACTTTCTCATCGGCCCATTTTATGGGCCAAGGCTTGGCTATATCTAAGACGCGAAAGAGAGCGAAGCCCACAAGCATCCAAACCACGCCTGCTGGCGCCATAAACATCGTAATCCAATAGCCGATAAATTCGTCCCAGACGATGCCGCCATGGTCATGCACACCAAGGTCTTTAGACGTGCGGCCACACAGCCAAATACCAACCACTGTGGTAACGACGAGTATCGCGCCGTAGACCAACGGCGGCAGTGGCGGAGCGAGCCAATAGAGAAGCATTGCCGCCAGCGTGCCAAAGGTGCCAGGCGCCACTGGCGCTGCGCCGCTACCAAGCCCAAACGCCAAAAAATGAATTGGGTTTGTCCAAACCGATCGCGGCGTTAGGTTAGCCATCTTGCTCTCGTTTCCCATTTTATTAAGTGTCACTCTCTGAGTTGGTTTGCTATTCGTAGGCCTAAATCAGAAATGACGATAGGCATTAGATGCCAGCTCAATCGCCTCACCTGCCCTGCTCAGCGTAAGCCCCGAGCCTTCGGCAATAACGCCGATTGGGGTCACAGCCAGTGCCAACGCACGCGCGATATCTTGCACGCCAGCAAGCGACTCCGGCGCCACGGTAAAGCACAGTTCGTAGTCATCGCCGCCGCCAAGCGCTGCGCGCTCGCGCTGTTCGGCGCAAAGCACCGCCATTAAGGTCTTGGAATACGGCAGCGCCTCGAGATCTAATTGTGCGCTTACGCAGCTCGCCTCGAGAATGTGTGCAAGGTCACCAAGCAACCCGTCGGACAGATCGATGCACGCGTTGATTTGCTCGCGAGCCTGCTGCGCGAAGTCGGTTCGCGGCTCCGGTGTATAGTATCTCGCTAAGAGGGCTTGCTCTTGCGTTTTATTCGGGCGCGATGTGAAAGCGAATTGCGGGCCAAGGTGGGATTCACACCCTAGCAGAAGCAAAGCAGTTGCCGCATCGCCGAGCGTGCCGGTCACACAGACCAGATCGCCTGCGCGCGCCGACGATCTGCGCAAAAATGACTCCGCCCGACCCATGCCGTGAACCTGAATCGTAATGGCAAGAGGCCCACGCGTCGTGTCGCCGCCGATGAGAGGACAGTTAAACTGCCTAGCGCTTTCGAGCAACCCTGCGGCAAACTCCGCCACCCAGCCGTCGTCGCTTTCGGGGAGCGTAAGGCCAAGAGTAAAGCACAGCGGTTCTGCACCCATGGCGGCAATATCACTTAGGTTAACCGCGAGCGCGCGTCGAGCGAGCAATCTGGCAGGCGCGTGTTTGAGAAAATGAACGCCTTCGACAAGGGTGTCTAGCGACAGGGCAATCGCCATGCCGTTGGGGGGTTGAACGATCGCTGCGTCATCGCCTATGCCAAGCACGACACCGTCGCGATCAAAGCCTAAGCCTTCATCGACGAAGCAGCGCCTGATGAGTTCGAACTCAGAATAGGACACGGGTGAGGCCTCGATCTAAGCGCGGCTTTTGGTCTCGAGTGGCCTGAGCGTCAGCGCCAGTTTGTCCAAAACACCGTTTATGTATTTATGGCCATCGGTGGCACCGAAGACCTTAGCAAGCTCGATACACTCGTTTATGACCACTCGGTAAGGAACATCGATGCGGTTGGCGAATTCGTAAGTGCCAAGATAAAGCACGGCTTGCTCAATGGGGTCGAGCGCCGAAGCCTTACGGTCGAGTAACGGCTCGATATGCGCATCAAGCTCGGCGCGTTGACTTACGATGCCGCCTAAGATCTCGGTAAAATACTCCCAGTCGACCTTGCCGGTGTGTTCTTCGCGAAACTCTTCCTCGATCGCCCCCGGAGTCGACCCCGACAACAAGTGCTGGTACATCGCCTGCACAACGAGACGGCGCGCTTTACGGCGCTGCGCAATTGGAATGCGCGACTTAGCGGCAAAGGCGCCGGCGGCCGCTTGACTAACGGGTGCGGTCATTACGCGTCCAACTGACGAAGTAGACTAACCATCTCGACGGCCGTAATAGCCGCCTCGGCGCCTTTATTGCCAGCTTTGGTGCCTGAGCGTTCGATTGCCTGTTCGATGCTATCAACCGTGAGCACGCCAAACGTCACCGGCTTGCCCGAATCGAGCGACACCTGACCTAAGCCTTTAACACATTCGCCCGCGACGTATTCGAAATGCGGCGTACCACCGCGAATAACCGCGCCGAGTGCAATAACCGCGTCACAGTCGTCGCGCGAGGCGAGCTTCTTAACGGCGAGAGGCAGTTCGAACGCACCAGGAACCCTGACGATCAAGATATCTTTGTCGGCTACACCGTGGCGGCGCAGTGTGTCGAGCGCGCCTTCTAAGAGGCTCTCGACGACGAAACCGTTCCAGCGAGCGACTGCAATAATATAGCGCGCCGATGCGTTAACGAATGTGCCTTCGATTGTCTTGATTGTGCTCATCTCTTTACTCTCTCTGTTCACTCATCTCGCTGCGCGGGTGAGGGTATTAAATTTTATTTTTCAAATTCGACAAATTCGACGATATCGAGGTCGAAGCCCGAAATCGCGTTAAAACGCGCCGGATAGCTCAGCAGTCGCATCTTGCCGACACCTAGGTCACGCAGAATCTGCGAGCCTGTGCCAATGGTTACGTCGCTACCGCTGCGACTCACCGCGCTAGACTCTTTGTCGCGCGCGAGTGCAGAGGCAATGTCTTGTTCCAGCGGCTGGCCGTAGTCGTCGCCGGATAATAACACGGCGACACCGCTTCCTTCTTCGTTGATGCGCTTAAGTGCGCTCGAGAACGACCAGCTGGTGCGTTCGGCATTATACACCTCGCAGATATCGCGAACCGTATTAGGAATGTGCACGCGCACGAGCGCGGGTTCGTCCGCCTTGATCTCACCCTTGGTAAACGCAAGGTGCATGCTGCCACTAATGGAGTCGCGGTAGGTATGGCAGTCAAATTCACCGAACTGTGTCTGCACTTTCTCGGTGCCGACAAGCGATACAGTCTGCTCGTTAGCGATGCGGTAATGGATAAGGTCAACGATAGTTCCGATCTTTAACCCGTGTTTTTCGGCGAATATTTCGAGGTCGGGGCGGCGCGCCATCGTCCCGTCTTCATTCATTATTTCGACAATAGCAGCCGCAGGGCTAAGACCCGCTAGTCGGGCTAGATCGCAGCCAGCCTCGGTGTGCCCCGCACGGCGCAGAACGCCACCAGGTTGCGCCATGATCGGGAAAATGTGTCCCGGCTGAACGATATCGCTCGGCTCGCTGGCACGATCGACTGCCACTTGAATAGTGCGCGCCCTGTCGGCCGCGGAGATTCCGGTTGTTACGCCCGACGCCGCTTCTATCGACACCGTAAAGTTTGTGCTGTAAGGCGTGTTGTTCTCATCAACCATGAGAGGCAACTTAAGAAATTCGCAGCGCTCGCGCGTGAGCGTCAGACAAATGAGGCCGCGCGCATTGGTCGCCATAAAATTGACATCGGGCGTAGTGATGCATTCGGCCGCGATAATCAGGTCGCCTTCGTTCTCGCGATCTTCGTCGTCCATAAGGATGACCATTTTGCCTTGGCGAATGTCTTCGATGATTTCTTCGACTGTATTCAATTTCATGACGTTGGAATAATTTCCTTGGAGCTAATCGTTAACTCTCATTAGTGATTTTTGGCGCGAGTCGTAAGTCAGTGCCGCGTTCGATAAGCGCTGCCGATAGCGCTACTTATAGCCGTGTTCGGCGAGAAATTCGGCATCGATCCCGCCAGCCTGTTCTTTCCAGCCATGCTCATTTGCTGCCTTGTCGCCAAGCATCAATCGCTCTAGATAGCGAGCGACGAGGTCTACCTCGAGATTCACTTTCTGGCCAACCACATACTCGCCGATGATGGTTTCAACCTGCGTGTGCGGAATCACGTTCACAGTAAACTGCGCGCCGTTTACCGCATTAACCGTAAGACTAGTCCCGTCGATGCAGATCGAACCCTTGCCGGCAATATAACGCGCGAGTTCTTTAGGCGCCTCGTAGATGAGACGGATGCTCTGCCCGTCTGGCGCTGAACTGACAAGCGAACCCACGCCATCAACGTGACCGCTTACTATGTGCCCGCCGAATCGGCTTGTCGCCTGCATCGCCTTCTCAAGATTAACGCGCGATCCTGTTTTGAGCTGGCCGAGGCTTGTGCAATTCATCGTCTCGTTAGACACGTCGGCGGCAAACTGATGCTCATCAAACTCGACAACCGTGAGGCAGCAACCGTTAACGGCAATGCTATCGCCTAGCTTTACATCGGCGAGCGACAGGCCGCCGGCTGAGACCAAAAGTCGCCACTCTTCGCGGACACGCGTAAGGTTAGCGACTGAGCCGGTAGCTTCGATAATTCCTGTAAACATGATTCACCTTCTAACGAACTAACTAACAACCTAACAAACTAACAAGGTTTACTCTTTTTACGCCGCGTATCTTCGCACCACGTAAAATTAGCGAGGCCTGAGCGTGACCTTGATGTCGGCGCCGACCTGCTCGACTGATTCGACTTTAAACTCAATCGCATCACTCAACTCGTTTAGGCCGCTCATTCCCAGCAAAGGTCTGCCGTCGCTGCCTAGCAGTTTTGGTGCAATGAAAACGATCAATTCGTCGACAAGCCCGGTCTCGATAAAACTGCCACTCAACGTCGCGCCAGCCTCGACCAACACCTCATTGCATTCATCTAGCTCAGCGAGCGATTCTAGCACAGACAACAAGTCCACCCTTGATGGAGACTCGCCGGTGTTCGACGCTAAACGTGCCTCGACAGACGATGACGCCTCTGCGAAGCTATTCGCGCCATGGAGCCGATACGCAATGCAGCGCCCTGGCTCTGTGACTATCTTGGCTGTCTCACTCAAGCGCCCGCGGCTATCGAGAACAACACGCAACGGTGGGTTAGACAAACGCAGCTCATTCCAGACCAATTGCTGTGCGTTCAGTCCGAGCTCTGCCTGTCTCAGGGTCATCGCTGGATCGTCGGCTAAAACCGTCTCGATTCCGGTCACGATGGCGTCGCACTCAGCGCGAAGTCGTTGCACGTCGCTGCGCGCCTCTGCGCCGGTTATCCATTTGCTCTCGCCATTCGCCAGCGCTGTGCGACCATCTAAACTCATCGCAAGCTTGCATCGAACGAAAGGCCTCCGCCGCTCGAGCCTACTGAAAAAACCACGATTCAACCGCCGCGCGCCGTCCTCGAAGTCCTGTAAAAAAAAGACCTCTACGCCCGCCGCCTCTAACGCAGCAATCCCACCACCGCTCACTTTCGGATTCGGGTCTTTACTCGCTATAACAACGCGGCTTACGCCAGCCTCGATAAGCGCCGAGCTACAAGGCCCTGTGCGGCCTGTATGGCAACAGGGCTCGAGCGTCACGAAAGCCGTCGAGCCTGCCGCAAGACGAATCGCATTAGCAATCGCTACGGGCTCTGCGTGAGGCAACCCTGCGCCCTGATGCCAGCCTTCGCCTAATACGCTGTCACCTGCCTCCGCATTGCCACCAACGATGACACAGCCTACGCGGGGATTCGGAGCAGCACTAAATACCGACGCTGCGAGTTGAATCGCGCGCTGCATATGCTGCGGCCACGCTGTCTGTAGCGCGTCGAGCTCGGTATTACGTAGGGTTTGCATAAGGGGATGCCTTAGGCGCTAAAAGAATGAAGAAAGCGAGGCGTTTTCTGTGCAGTGTGTTTTTAACATCACAGCCTGTTCTACGCCTCGGGTTTTTCCTCGTTTGATAAGCGATCAATCTCCTGACGAAATTCGTCAAGGTCTTTGAAGCTGCGATACACCGACGCGAAACGCACAAACGCGACTTCGTCTAGGTCGCGCAGCTGACTCATCACGAGTTCGCCCACCGCACGCGAATCAATTTCACGTTCGCCCGTTGCACGCAAGCTTGCCTTGATTTTGGTCACAGCCTCTTCGACACGCTCGATGCTGACGGGGCGCTTCTCTAAGGCTTTCATCAAGCCTGCTGTCATTTTGTCTTCGTTAAAAGGCTCGCGTATGCCCCCCGCTTTAATAATTCGCGGCATCACCAGCTCGGCCGCTTCGTAGGTCGTAAAGCGCTCGGCGCAGGTAATACATTCGCGGCGACGACGCACATTATTGCCCTCGGCGACGAGCCGCGAATCGATTACTTTGGTGTCGACTGCACTACAAAAAGGACAATGCATAGCTCAGGTTCCGTTTAAGCGAATTTGCTCACTGCCAGCACCGGCACGCAAGCTTTAGTAATCGAAAAATGACCTAGCCGTAAACAGTGAAGCGCGAGCAGAGCTCGAGAACCTTCTGTTTCACCTCTGCAATGACTGTTTCATCTTCGATGTTATCTAATACATCACACATCCACGAGGTCATCTCAGCGACCTCGGCTTCTTTGAATCCGCGCGTCGTGACTGCTGGTGATCCTATCCGCAGGCCGCTTGTGACGAAAGGCGATTTCGGATCATTCGGTACAGCATTCTTGTTCACGGTGATGTTCGCACGCCCCAGGGCTGCGTCGGCATCTTTGCCTGTGATGTCTTGCTTGATCAGGCTCAGCAAGAACAAATGATCATCGGTACCGCCCGAGACAACCTCATAGCCGCGCGCCATGAATCCTTTCGCCATCTCACGCGCATTTGCAACAACCTGCGCCTGATACGCTTTAAACTCATCGCTCATCGCTTCTTTGAAGCAGATCGCCTTGGCAGCGATCACATGCATCAATGGGCCGCCTTGGCTTTCGGGGAATACGGCAAAATTTAGCTTCTTCTCTAGCTCGGGGTTAGCGCGAGCGAGAATGATGCCGCCACGCGGGCCACGCAGTGTCTTGTGTGTAGTCGATGTTGTGACGTCGGCAATGTTTACGGGACTTGGGTAAGCGCCGCCCGCGATTAGACCCGAGACGTGTGCCATGTCGACGACAAACCACGCACCGACAGCATCGGCGATTCCACGATGGCGCCGACATTCATCCGGTGCGCCTGCGCATCCCGCGGTGTGCGTGCCACCCAGCGCCCGTCCGGCCGGCGCACAATGCGGTGATAGCGGTCATAGGTCTTCAGGGCGTAGCCGCCGGTGGCAACGAAATCGACAATCCTTTCAAAGGCTTCCCAGTCGAGGTCCTGATACG
>UPTG01002048.1_pt1 | contig 14308 bp, 9 predicted proteins | sample 2160121 | NCBI WGS metagenome assembly UPTG01 (sample SAMN06266255, study PRJEB28933) | marine metagenome | isolation source: Columbia River Estuary | place: USA:Columbia River Estuary, USA | collected 2014-07-27
AGGAATTAGGTCTCCAAGATTTGATTCGGAGAGCGTGAACTGGTTTCCTTTGGCGCCGGGGATGAAGACAACTCCGCTGGCCTGGCTTTTAACGAGACCTTCAATCAGGTTGGCCTGTTCAACAGTGAGTTGGCCTTCTCCAACTCCAACATCGCCGATGAAAACAACATCATACTTTTGAAGGTCTTCTAGTTTTTCGGGGAATTCTTGGATGTAATCGGGCCCATCGCCCCTCCCTAGATCTGGATGGAGAAGAAGGCAATCCACGGTCACTCCAGGATCTCGTGAAAGTGCATTTCTAATGAATCGATACTCCCAACGAGGTAAGCTTTCAATGACTAGAACTCGGATCGATTCAGGTTTGCCACTGATGACAAAGTCACGCGAATTATTATTTTCAATTAGCTCGCCATTCGAAACTGGAAGAGAAATAGAGAGCGTCGAGGCGCCCTCCTTTTCGACTCGCCAGAGAAGTGAATCGTAGTGGGTGCTGTTGGCGCGAATCGTTATGTCTTTGTAGCGTTCTGCTCCGGTGTCGCTTTTGATGCGAATTTGGGAGCGAACATCACGAGCAAGCGATGATTCGATAGTAAAAGGGATTTGGGCATTCTCGCCGATGATGCCGTAAGTCGGAGCGTTAACCGAGGTGAGTTCTAAGTCGGGAACTCTTTTATTGTTTCCCATCGCGAGGGTGTAGATCGGAACGCCCTTGAGACGGAATTGTTGGGAAACACCGACGGGTGAAGTTCCGAGGTTCCAATCGCCATCACCCAAGAAAATAGCAGCTCTCAGATTCTGGCCATTAGCCAAAGAATTGCCCAAAGCTTCGTTAATGTCTGTGCCACTCATCGCTAACTCGATGATATCGGCATCAGGTGAGGGTGCACCGAAAGATGCCGTGGTGACACGGTTTTTACCTTCCGCTTCAAAGGTTTCCCAAAACTTAGAATCGACTAGGCGTTTAACTAATTCGCGACGGGTTAAAATTGTTTCGGATCCTGCCATGGACTCTGGCCGCCTAGCGTCTTCGGTATCCATTGAGATTGATTCATCCCAGACGATAGCAATTTCGGGCTGGAGGTCAGACTCCTGAACCGTGCGCCATTCGGGTCCAAGTAACATTGTGCAAACAAAGAGAACGCATAGAAGTCGGAGGCCCTCAAGAGAGCCTGTGCGATTGGGGCGGGTTGATCGACGCGTCGCTATGACTCCTAGAGTGATCGTCGCAGTAAGGACGATCACCACCAAGACGATCAACCAAGTTTGTGCCTGGAAGTGGAGTGGGCCGAGATTGAAATGATTCACGAGGCGGGAGACGTTTTTGAGGTGCTCAGAGCAGGCGGTCCAGTTAATTTGGGTTGCAAGCAGAGGATTGCCTCAGCAAGCAGAAAGAAGAGAACCGTTATGAGGAAAGCCCACCAAACCGGAGAGACGAGATTATCGTCATCCTTTGTGCTTTCAAAGAGTGAGTAAGAAGTTCCTTCTAAGAGGGTGTCGAGAGCTTCCCCGTTAACGCGGAGGGGGGAGTTTTCCGCGGCGGGCCGATTAACGGCTATTACCCTTTCGCCAAGGCGATAGACTCCGGCGCGATATGCCCCAAGAGCTGGTTCATAGTCCTCAAAAGCATCGAGGCGATCGCGAACTTCATCGCCACGGAGCTTAGCTTTTTCACTTCCAGCAATCGCGCGATAACCGGCGTGGAGTCGGTCAGTGCCTTTTTCAAGGAGGCGCTGAACAGCCACGAGGTGGAGAGCAACAAACTCGAGATTAGACCAACGATCATCGGGAAGAGTATTGATGAAGATTGCGGTCCCGAGACCTTCTAGTTGGCGGTAAAGGAGAGGAGTTCCGTCGTCCCATTCAGCAAGGGAGGTGCCATCACCCTGAATGCTGCAGCGCTTGACCCCGCGGACTTGATCAATTGGCATTTTTTGATCGCTCAGGCTATTTCGCCAAGGGCCATCATCCTTGATCCATGATCCGTTGATGAAATACTCGTCAGCCGGAGCGTCTTCAATCACCCCCCAGGATGTCCCGAAAATGATTTTCTTGGATGGCTTTTCTGGTGGGAAGAAAATGATAGAGCCTCCCGATGCTGCAAATTCTTTAAGTTGGGCAGCAACAGCGCCGGTTGGGATCGGAGCTTGCCAGACAATGAGTGAGGCGGTCGACCAGTCAATTTTAGTCGTTTGGGTGAGGGCGACAATTTCACAACTATAGCGATCAAAGCCATCGGGTGCTGCTGCTTTGCGAAGGTAGTTGGCCGTGTTCCCTGAAGGCTTTTCTGAAACGATCCACGATTTGACAGGTTCTTTGCCGCCAAACGCGAAGAAAACACTATTATCGCGCGGATTGTTATCCGAAGGGATTCCGATCCACCCGCTACCCTCAATATCGGCTGTGCCAAGCGGGAGACGTTTTTGAAAGCGAAGCTCTTGGCCAATCATCGTGACGCGCTCGGCTGAACGAGCCCCCTTAAGGGAGTAAGTGATTGGGACGGTGGAGGTTCCATCGCCTTTGCTACGTGTTAATTTGAGATCAAGGAAAATAGTGTCTTCTACACGGCGGGAAGCGACGAGCTCGATTGCTACGTTTTGAGCAAGTTTGCTGCCTGATGAAAGAACCCTAAGCTTTGTTTCGCTGGGAAGGTTTTCGAGTCCGGCGCGAACTGCATTCCATCTTGAGTCAGTGGGCCGCCAGTCCCCCCGCTGCATATCGGAGGCAAGCCAGACTTCGGTCTGGCCCGGATTAGTTTCGTCAATGTAATCAATCGCTTTAGTTAATAAGGTCGGAATGTCGGCCTGGGTGTCGGTAGCAAAAGTAGTCGAAAGGTCTGGGAGAGCATCGGGGGAGGGGACTTCTTGGATATCCCCACTCGCACTATCGATGAGAATTAAGCGGGGAGAGCCCATTTTTTCGACGGCTTCCGAGACCCGTGTAATGACAGCTTGGCGGTAAGATTGTGCTCCGCTCTCTGCTTTAGTCTCCATGCTCGCAGAGCGATCAAGAACAAGAATTACGGTCCCTACTGATCCGCTTCCTGATCCGAGAAATCCTCCCAAGAGTGGCCGGGCAACCGCAAAAATAAGAGCGGCAATTGCTAAGGTTCGACAAATCAGAATGAGGATATGTTTAAGCTTCTTTTTTCCACGTGATTCACGGGAAGCTTTCAAGAGAAAGCTTGTGGCCGCCCAATCGACGATGCGAAAGCGCCGTCGGTTGAGCAGGTGGATGATCACTGGGATGGAGGCTGCGAACAGCCCCCAAAGGATCGATTGTGAGAGAAAGCTTAGGCTCAAGGCTTGATTCTAGCGTTTGGAATGAAGGCGAGTCGTGATGAAGTTGGAGACAATTTCCTCGTAGTTGGCACTCGTCTGAAAGAGGTGGTAATCAGCGTAAACGTCGTGGCACTTACTTTCGACCTTATTTAGGAATTGCTTTAAAGCGGCGTGGTATTCGTCTGCGATGAGATTGGGTTCCGCAATTACAGTGGTGCTGTCCTCGAGGTCAACAAAGCGGTGCGGACGTTCAAAATGGAATTCCACCTCTTGTGGGTCGAGGAGGTGAAAGACCGCGATGTCGTGTTTCCTGAATCGAAGGTGTTGAAGGGCATCGCCAAGTGCCTCGGTATCGGCAAAAAGGTCTGAGAGGATTATCACGAGTGCCCGTTGTTGAGTTTTTTCCGCGATCTGATGGAGGGCGTCGACAAGACCGGTGTCACCGGTGGGCTCAAGGTTTTGGAGGGATTCGAAAATTGTCTGTAGCTGGGCAGCTCGACGACTGGGCGGAATTTCGAGGTGGATTTTTTCGTTGCAGCAGCTCAATCCAGCCGAATCGCCTTGATTGACGATGAGGTAGGAAAGGGTAGCTGCAACTTTTCGTGCGAAGTCGATTTTAGTTGGGTGATCACCGGATGAGAAATTCATCGATCCTGATGAATCGACGACAAAATAGGCACGAAGGTTTGTATCAGCTTCGAATTCCTTAATATAATAACGATCTGACCGCGCATACGCCTTCCAATCTAGGCGACGAGTATCATCGCCGGGAACGTATTTGCGGTATTCTGCGAATTCTACTGATGATCCTCGGTGGGGCGAGCGGTGCCGCCCAGCAACGTTCCCGATCATTGGGGTGCGAGACTCGAGAGGAATTGCGCCAAGACGGGCAAGAACCTCAGTGTCTAGAAAATCGTATTTCATTTTTTAGAGTGCTTTGAAACGTTTGAAATTTCGATTTGGAATTGATCGCCCAGCTTGTGGTGCCACTGAAGCTTGATTGTTCTTGCTCCCTTGGGAAAACTGCAAAAATGAAGACATTGGCCAGGCAGTCTAGACATCATCGCGCATCTCCTCGACGAGACGAGCGACGATTTTCTTGGAGGTCATGCCTTGTGATTCAGCGGCGAAGTTGGTTAGGACACGGTGGCTGAGGACTGGGCTCGCGACAGCCTCGATATCATCCAAAGAGGCCATGTAGGTGCCGCGCAATGCTGCTCGGGCCTTACATCCGAGAATGAGATATTGGACGGCTCGAGGTCCTGCACCCCAGCCGACGTATTCCTTAATCCATTCAGGAGCTTCCGGACCGTCGGGACGGGTTCGGCGAACGATCTCGACTGCGTAGTCATAAATATGATCTGGAACTGGAACTCGGCGAACTAGGCTCTGGAATTTTAAAACTTCCTCCCCGGTAAGCAAGGGATTGAGAGGTTCTTTATCAACCCCGGTTGTTTCGCGGGCAATTCGTTTTTCCTCTTGAGCGCTTGGATATTCCACGTTGATAAGAAACATGAATCGGTCAAGCTGTGCCTCTGGAAGGGGGTATGTTCCTTCTTGCTCAACCGGGTTCTGAGTCGCGAGGACAAAGAATGGAGCGTCGAGTTTATAAGTTCTTCCAAGAACGGTCACGTGACGTTCCTGCATGGCTTCAAGCATGGCGGACTGGGTTTTGGCGGGCGCTCGGTTGATCTCGTCAGCGAGGACGATGTTGGAAAAGACGGGGCCTTTGACAAATTCAAACTCACGTTTTCCAGTCTCGCCATGTTCTTGAATAATGTCAGTCCCTGAAATATCGGCCGGCATGAGGTCGGGAGTGAACTGAATTCGGTTGAAGCCAAGATGCAAGGTTTCGGCAATCGAGGAAACCAACAAGGTTTTGGCGAGTCCAGGGACCCCCATCAATAGACCATGGCCACGGGCAAAGAGGCAAATTGCGAGTTCTTCGATAACGGATTCCTGGCCAATGATGACTTTTCCAAGCTCAGTTTTCAGTTCTTGATACTTTTTCCCAAGTTCGTCAACTGCAGTGACATCGTCCGAAGTGAGTGAGCTGTGAGACGGATCTTGAGCGGTGGCTAGGTCCTTAGAAATTTTCACAGGAGTTTGTGTCGTTTCATCTTTTTTAGGTTCTGGGGCCGATGTTTTGACTTCCGAGCTCGAGCTTGGTGCTTCAGCTGTGAGAGGTGGGGAGGAGACAGTCGTGTCTATAGGTTCAACACGAGTAAGCTTAACAGGAGGAACAATTGGAGGCAGATTTACGATGTAATGAACCAATTTTCGATTGATCTTTCGCTGGGTTGGCGGTGTGGCTGGGGTGTATTTTTTAGCCACGCTTTTTGCAGCAATTGGTTTCTTAGCGGAGGCCTTCTTCGCTGCCTTCTTTTTAGTCGCTTTTTTAGAAGTAGGGCTTGGAGGAGTGACCTTTCTGCGGGCAACTTTGTGAGCAGGTTTCCAGGTGTCTTTCTTCTTTGTGGTTGCCTTCTTCTTTGCTGCTGATTTTTTGGCGGCAACCTTCTTTTTTGCGATCTTCTTCACGGCGATCTTTTTTGGAGCTACTTTTTTTACGACCCTCTTCTTTGTAGCGGTCTTCACAGCCTTTTTCTTTGTCGCTGATTTTTTGATTGTCTTTTTTTGGGCGGAACGCCGGTTTTTTTTGTCGTTCGTCATTTGGTCGGCAAGGGTAAAGAGGATTAATTGAAATGTTCTGGAGTGGAAGGCGAGACAGGCAAGTTGTTCTTCTATGAGTCAAAGATTAGCCACCTCATTTAGGTGACTAAAAACACTACATTTCTAACCTCCTTTGGCAAGCGTATGGACTGGCTCAATTTGTGAGTTTTATTTCGGATAAAAAGATAACGAGCTTCGCTGGATTTATTGGCTGATTTTTGGCATCATGCTCTTTGTCGATGACTGCTCCCTACGAAGTTCTTCTTTTTTATAAATATGCCCGGTTGGATGATCCTGATGTTTTCGCAGCGGATCATCGTCGTTTGTGCCAGCAATTAGAGCTTCGTGGTCGGATTGTGGTCGCGACCGAGGGCCTGAATGGGACTGTTTCGGGAACAAAGGAAAATTGTGCTAAATATCGCGAGGCCCTTGATAAGGACCCAATTATGGCTGGGATTGCTTGGAAGATTGACCCGGAAGAGGGGCATGTCTTTCCTAAGCTTTCAATTAAAGTCCGTAATGAGGTGGTGACTTTGGAATTGGGCGAAGAGGATTTTAACCCCGTTGATCTCACTGCATCTCATCTTAAGCCCTTGGAATGGCGGGAGGCCATGAAGGCGGATGATGTGGTCTTACTCGACGCTCGAAATGACTACGAGTGGGAGATTGGGCACTTTGAAGGGGCGATTCTTCCTAAAGTGCCCAGTTTTAAGGATCTTCCAAAGTGGATTCGGGATCATCGGTCTGAGTTAGAAGGTAAAAAAATTCTAACTTATTGCACGGGTGGGATTCGTTGTGAAAAATTCAGTGGGTTTCTTTTGAATGAAGGATTCGATAATGTGTTTCAGCTTGATGGAGGAATCGTAACCTACGGAAAAGATGAAGAAGTTCGGGGGGAAGGTTATGAGGGTGAGTGCTACGTTTTTGATGAGAGATTGAGTGTGTCGGTAAATCAGACCGAGGGAGCCAAGCTTGTCTCAAAATGCCGTAGTTGTGGAGTCCCAAGTATCCGATACCGTAATTGTGCTTGGATGCCCTGTAATGCCCAAATTCTCCTTTGTGAGGATTGTGAAGAGAGAATCGGTCGATACTGCGATTGTCGATGCAAGGAGGTTGACTTGATGAGTCGGTCAGCAGTGATTGGGATCTAGTGCCTTTGTCGCCCCTTCCTTTTTAAGGTTAGCCAGAGTGCGGATGTTACGATTAAAATGATGATGGAACAGTTCCTGTAAGGGAGTTCGGCTTTCAGGTTCATGCTAATCGGTTCTTCGAAATGATTTTTGAGTTTGAAGATCCAAGTGACGGTTTTGCGATCATCACTTATTATGTGGGCGTTGGTTCTTTTGATTTTTCTTGGCATATGAATGCAATACCTGAAGGCAGCTGAACCAAGCATCTTCGGTCTTTTCTTCACCATTGAAGGGAAGATCTTGGATGGAATTACAAGCCGATCAAAAGCAGGGGTAATTCCGTCGAAACGAAAATTAATATCCCCTAGAATGCTATCGAGGTATTTCTGATCAGTTTTGGTTTGTTTGGAAAAGACCGGTTTGTTCCGTTCAGTGATAGAGAGAAGTTCACGGGCATCTTCAAATTTGGCTTCAAGGTGGAAGATAGCTCTTCCTGATTTCAATTCGAAAGAGAGGTCTGTGATCTCAATCATCACCTCTTTTTCGTCAATGAGTTTGAGTGCTTTGATGAACTCGTCGGGATCTCCGATTTGGCGGAGTGCGATCGTTGGTAGCCTATAGGTCGCAACGATATTTCCGGAGGCATCATCATTAATCCAAACTTCTTCGTCGCCTTCTACGCATGAGGTAAGGACAACAATTGGAAAAAGAAGGAATAGATTGGAGATCAGCTTCAGCATCTCCGGAATGAAAAGAAGGGTGATGTCGTTCGTCAATCTTGATCATTAGGCCCTTTTTTTTAATTGCATCCAGCGGGGTTTCGGGCGAACTTCCCTGCGAGAAAACCTGATAAAGAAGATCGGGTTGATCAGGAATAAAAAAGGAACCTCAAAACTAAATGTCTGAAGTTAAACTTTCGAAAAACGAGTCTATTAAAACCGCAAGTAATTACCTTCGAGGGACCATTGCTGACGGATTGGCTGACGAATCTACGGAATTCGTCTCTAAGGATGATGAGCAGTTACTCAAATTCCATGGGACTTATCAGCAGGATGATCGCGATGTGCGTATCGAGCGCAAACGTGCCGGGCTCGAGAAAGCCTTTAGTTTTATGATCCGTGTGCGAGTTCCGGGTGGGGTTTCCACAACGGCCCAGTGGTTAGAGATGGACCGGATGGCAAGCGACTATGGAAACGAAAACTTCAAACTAACGACCCGCCAAGCCTATCAGCTGCATGGTGTGATCAAAAGGGATCTGAAGCAAACGATCAAAGAGATTAACGACACTGCGATGGACACGATAGCGGCTTGCGGAGACGTGAATCGCAATGTTATGTGCAACCCGAATCCAGCTCTATCGTCGATTCATGGAGAAACGCTCAAGGTTGCTCAAGCAATAAGCGATCACCTGACGCCAGCGACTGGTGCCTACCACGAGATTTGGCTAGACGGTGAAAAGGTTGAAAGTTCTGAAGGAGAAGTCGAACCGATCTACGGCAAAACCTACCTGCCACGAAAGTTTAAAATTTGCATGGCGATTCCTCCCAGTAACGACGTCGACATTTATTCCCAGTGTCTTGGATTCATTGCGATCGAGGAGGATTCAAAATTAGTGGGTTTTAACGTCACGGTTGGTGGCGGAATGGGAATGCATCATGGTCAGGAGAAGACTTTCCCGAGAATTGCTGATATTCTGGGATTCATCCCGGTTGATAAGGCCGTTGAGGTTTCCGAGGAGGTTGTGAAAATTCAACGGGATTTCGGTGATCGTACCGAAAGGAAGCACGCCCGTTTAAAATACACTATCGATGATCGGGGAATTGAGTGGTTCAAGAACGAGATCGAAAGCCGCCTCGGATACAAAATTGATGAAGCACGCCCCTTCGAATTCAAGAGTAATGGTGATACTTACGGTTGGGTAAAGACTGAGGATGGTAAGAGCCAATTGACGATCTTTGTAGAGAACGGTCGAGTGCTCGATAAGGAAGGCTATTTACTTCGAACTGGACTTCGTGAGATCGCCAAAGTGCACAAAGGTGATATGCGTCTGAGTTCAAATCAAAACATCATCATTGCGGGAGTCGATTCCGAAGAGAAAACCATGATCGATACTTTGATCGGAAAATATGGAATTGCCGGAAACCAGAAACGTTCTGCGGCCCGTCTTAACTCGATGGCTTGTGTGGCGCTCCCGACCTGCGGCCTTTCGTTGGCTGAGAGCGAGCGCTATCTACCCAGCTTGATGGATGAAATTGAAGAGATCCTTGATGAAGTAGGTCTCACCCAAGATGCCATCACAATCCGTATGACGGGCTGTCCGAATGGTTGCGCTCGCCCTTATATTGCCGAGATCGCTTTTGTTGGCCGTGCCCCTGGAAAATATAACATCCACTTGGGTGGAGGCTTCACTGGAAATCGTATTGGTGGGATCTGGAAGCGGAGTGCAAAGGGCGATGAGATTGCAGGGCTCTTGCGTCCAATTCTCACTCGCTATTCTACCGAGCGACAAACTGGAGAGTCTTTTGGTGATTTTGTCATTCGCGTCGGAATAATTCACGAGGTTACTCACGGGAGTGAGGTTCACAAGGAGCATGAGGTTGTATGAAGAGCACTCATTCACCCGCAGGAAAATCCCCGAATGCCGATCCTACGCCAGAGGAATTATCGGCACATTTGGAACCCCTAAAAGCGCACGAACGAATCCTCCAGTTGAAAGAGATTTATGGGTCGCGATTGGTCGCAAGTTCCAGTTTTGGACTTCAGGCCTCGGCAATGCTGCATCTGATTAGGAAGCACGCACCGGATATTCCGATTATCTTTGTCGATACCGGATATTGTTTTCCTGAAACCTACCAGTTTTCCCAATCATTTATCGAAGACTGGGAATTAGATATTCGTGTTTTCAACCCCGCTATTTCAGCTGCTCGTCAAGAAGCTCTTTATGGTAAGCTCTGGGAGCAGGGAGCAGAAGGGAACAAAAAGTATGCTTTGTTAAATAAGGTTGAACCTATGAACCGTGCTCTCTCCAAGGTTGGTGGCGACGTTTGGATGAGTGGTCTCCGTCGTAGCCAATCGTCGACAAGGGTCGGTCGTTCTTTTGCCGAAAAGCAAAAGGCAACCATGAAAGTTTATCCGATCCTAGATTGGGTGGATGCCCAGTTGGAAGCGTATTACCATGAACACGATCTGCCTCGGCACCCCCTTGAAAAACAGGGATTTCTAACGATGGGCGATTGGCATTCGACTCGGAAACCAAATGTCGGAGAGACTGCTGAAGATACCCGCTTTGGCGGAACTAAATATGAATGTGGACTTCACCAAGATTCTGGACAAATTGATTATCAAATCTAACTAAGAAAAAAATGAGCATTGCTGAAAATATTGTCGATACCGTCGGCAACACTCCACTGATTAAATTAAATTCTGTCACCGAAGGGCTTGATTGCGAAGTTTTCGTTAAAGCGGAATTTTTCAATCCCCTGTTTAGCGTCAAAGATCGTATTGGAAAAGCGATGATTGAGGATGCCGAAAAAAATGGGGTTCTTAAGCCAGGCGGAACAATTATCGAAGCGACTTCTGGAAACACAGGGATCGCCCTTGCTTTCGTTGCTCGTGCTAAAGGTTATGAGTGCATTTTGACGATGCCGGAAACGATGTCGATCGAGCGCCGAATTCTTCTACGAAGCCTCGGGGCGAAGATCGTTCTCACTCCAGGGCCGCGTGGGATGGGCGGGGCGATTGCTAAGGCGAAGCAGATACTCGCCGAAACTGAGAATAGCTTCGGTCCCAGTCAGTTTGATAATCCTGCCAATCCGCAAATCCACAGAGAGACAACTGCTGAGGAAATTTGGCGTGACACCAATGGTGATATTGACGCGATTGTCGCCGGAGTTGGCACGGGGGGAACTATCTCGGGGGTTGGGGAAGTGATTAAAGATCGTAATCCTGATTTTAAGGTAATTGCGGTTGAGCCAGAGAATAGCCCGGTAATTGGTGGTGGAGCTCCTGGTCCTCACAAGATTCAGGGGATTGGAGCCGGGTTTATACCTGGAAATTTGAATACCTCGATCATAGATGAGGCTATCACTGTAACAAATGAAGAGGCTTTTGAGATGGCGCAGAAGCTGGCTCAGCTTGAAGGTCTTCCAGCAGGAATTTCTACTGGAGCTAATGTCGCTTCGGCGCTGAAAGTCGCTGCGAGAGATAGCTTCAAAGGGAAGCGCATTGTAACAATCGGGTGCTCGTCTACTGAGCGGTATCTTAGCACTCCTCTCGCCGAATCTTACCGTGATGAGGTAACAAATCTTCCCGTCTCGGAATTGCCTGATTAAGGCTAGCGATAAGATTTTCCCTTAAAGGGAAGCCCCGACTGGATACAGTTGGGGCTTTTTAGTTGGAAATAAGGAGCAGGCACTCAGCTGATATTTTGCAGAAGCCAGTAGATCGGCTGGGGCCATAATCCCAAGACGACCACCAAACAAGTTAGCCCGGCAATTGAGCGGAAGGCGATTGGTCTAATTTCGATGGGGTCGGATTCCAGTGAGTTTCGCCAATACATCGCGCGAATGATTTGGAAATAGTAGTAAAATCCTGCCGCAACTCCAATAAATCCAATTGAGATTGGAAACCAAAGTTCGGCATCAATTGCCGTCTTAAAAGCGAGGAATTTGCCCCAGAAACCTGCTGTGAGAGGAAGTCCGGCGAGGGCGCCGATGATTATCGCAGTCATGAACGCGAGAAGTGGGTGCCTTTTGCCCAGACCTTCAAAAGCCGAAATCTCATCCGAACCCGTATTTCGATGAATTACGGCCAGAATGAAGAATGCGGCGAAAGTCATCATGAGGTATATCGTGAGATAAAAAGCGACGACTTGTTTTGAGGTGAGCTCATCAGTGGCAGTTTGCCACGCTGCTATTGGAAGCAAGATGAAACCTGCATTTGCGATTGAGGAATATGCGAGGAGGCGCTTAAAGTTTTTCTGTGGAATCGCTGCGAGGTTACCGAAGAGAATGGTAGCTCCAGCAAGGATAGCTAAGATAAAGGTCGTCTTGCTTGCAAGTTCAGTCCCGCTGTTCAGGAAGGGCTCGGTAACCCGAATAGCAATCGCAAAACCTGAAGCCTTAGAGGCAACAGAAAGGAAAGCGGTGGTTGGGGTTGGAGCACCTTGGTAAACGTCGGGGACCCAGAGATGCATCGGAACCGCGCCAACCTTAAATGCCAGGGAAATGAGAATAAGGGCGAGGCCGAAAAGTAGATAGGTGGAATTTTGGTCGGTAATACGGTCGCTAATCAAAGCAAGATCTGTTGTCCCCGTCGCGCCATAGATCCATGCAATGCCATAAACCAGAAACCCTGTTGAAAGAGCTCCAAGGATCAGGAATTTCACGCCGGCCTCAAGTGAGCCGACGTTTCGTCTCATGTAGCCGACCAGGATATACGATGTAATTGTCGTCAGTTCGAGTGAGACAAAAAGTGAGACAAGATCTTTTGCCGATGCCATCCACATCATTCCGGCACAGGCAAAAAGAAAGAGGCAATAGTATTCACCAGTCCCGTCTTCAGAGCCTGGGTTAGCGGTGAACTTTGAAAGGACCTTACGGTGATCAAGTGCAAGGAGGAGGGCTAGAATCGTCGCGATGATCGTGAAGAGCTTGAAGAACCTTGCTAATGGATCAAATGCGTAAAATCTTGTTAGCTCGACATTTTCATCACCAAAGCCCTTGTCTGCGAAAAACAGAAGGATTAAGGAAAAACAGAGGACTGAGATCGCTCCGATCGCGATCGACGATTTTCTTTTCGGGGAAGTGAAGGCTTCTAGCAGAAGCAGGACCAATCCGCCGAGAAGGACGATGATTTCTAGCAAGTAGGAAGGCATTGGAGGCGGGCTTTGGAAAGTTATTTGGAAGCTTGTTCGGTTTCTGAACTGGCAGCTTCGGGTTCATCGAGGAACTGTAGAAGTGAGTTTGGGTAAAGACCGACGATAAGGAGTGAGATGGCAAGGATCCCTGCCGGGATTTGGCAAAAGGGCCCAAAGTCCCTAACGCTTTCAGAACTGGTGTGGCTAACCGGTGGTCCTTGGAAGGTCTGGCGATAAGCTCTCAGCATGTAAACGGCACTTATAACAACACCCCAGAGAGCTAGAATAGTCGCGGTTTGGACATAGCCGAGACACCCGCCATCGTAGTTGTTAAATCCCGAAAGGAACACTAGGACTTCGCCGGAAAAGTTTGCCAAACCTGGAAGTCCAATTGATGCCATTCCGGCAAGACCGAAAAGAAAAGCGAGGCGTGGTGCGGCTTTAGCGAGACCTCCCAGTTCAGCGAGTTCAACCGTCCCAGTCTTCCTTCGAATCGTGTCGGTGAGCATGAAGAGGAGTGCGATGCTGATCCCGTGAGCGAACATCAAAACCACTGCGGCAGGCTTGGCGAGCGGATTGGCTTCAAAGCTTCCGGCTTCGATCAAAGCCGCGAAAGCTAAGAAAATATACCCCATGTGCATCACCGAGGAATTTCCAAGGATCATATCAAGACGCTTTTGGTTGATTGTCACGAATCCCACCCAAAGAATATTACAGAGAAGAAGAACGATGAGACAAACGAGCCAATCTTGCATTCCAGTCGAAACTATCGGGTAGAGTCTGATTAAACCATAGAGGCCGAATTTTTTAAGAACGCCGGCGTGGATCATCGCAACTGGAGCTGGTGCTGAGGCATATGCGGGAGCTGCCCAAGAATGAAAGGGAAAGAGAGAGATCAGAACTCCAAAGCCTACGATTAGAAGGGCCGCGATTCCTGATTGGGCATCCGTTGAGATTGAGGAGGCGAGAAGATCGTCGAAAAGCCAGGTGTCTGAACCACTCGCTGAAACAAGCCAAATTAGGCCTGCTAAGAGAATGATAGAACCCAAAGCGAGATAGATCGTGATCTTCCAGGCCGCATTTTTTCGGTCGCCAGAGCCTAGGATTCCTATCATCAAAAATGTTGGGATAAGAGCTAGCTCGTGAAAGGCGTAGAAGAAAAATAGATCAGTGGATAGAAATGCGCCCAATCCACCTGCTCCGATGAAAAGAATCGATGAGAACCATAGTTTCTCGCGTCCCTCAGGGCACTTGCCAGACATGACTGCTGTGAAAAGAACCAGCACGCTCAGGATAACCATTACTAGGCTCATTCCATCGTAGAAGCCAAGAGAGAGATGGATGCTTGGTTTCGAGAGAACCTCCCAAGAGAG
>UPTG01002054.1_pt1 | contig 14268 bp, 18 predicted proteins | sample 2160121 | NCBI WGS metagenome assembly UPTG01 (sample SAMN06266255, study PRJEB28933) | marine metagenome | isolation source: Columbia River Estuary | place: USA:Columbia River Estuary, USA | collected 2014-07-27
TGTCCCAAGGCCACCTTGATACACCCCATTATTTCCGTTACCAGAAATATCATTAGGAGAGTTATTAATGCTAGGGCATAGCCACAACTTCTCGTCACCCAACCCTTGTGGTGGTGATCCAGTGATACCTCGTGCTGTAGACAGGTGGGCTATTTCTGCTTGGTTGAGGGGGCGGTCGAAGATACGGACATCGTCAATAAGGCCATCCAGAAAAGCATTTGGCGACCCATTGACAAATTGGCAGCCAACTCCGACATCGCTAGTTAGAGGGCCAGTGGCCGTGGTAAATGTGCCAGTCTCTTGAAATATCTGGACGCCATCCACATACAGTGTAGAGGTGGTTCCGTTAACAATCCAAGCAACGTGAAACCACTGGGACGATGGCACAGGAGTAGACGACGATGTGTTGGGACTGTATACCCCCGCGTTCGCTGTCGCCCTGAATCCCAAGAAGTTGCCAGTCAAGCCACTAATCAGGAGTCCAGTACCTTTTCCTGAAGTGGTTAACTCACTGGCTATAAAAGTTCCTGTCCCAACAGAGTCCGCCCTGACCCACGCTGACTGAGAGAAACTGTTAGTCTCGACAAGGAATGCAAAGTTTGCCTTCGGTACTCTGATGTAGTCACCTACCCCGTCAAGATCATAAGCGAACGCACCACCATTCGAGGTGTCTGCAACTGTGGAAAGTCCACCGACCGCAGTTCCATTGTTGGCCTGATCGCTCAGGTCATTGAATGGAGTTACATTGTCGAGTGTAGGGCACAACCACAGTTTTTCATCACCGAGTCCAGTAGGCATCGCTTTGATCTTTCTCTAAGGGGAGTTCTATACTGACCAGTTGCTTGACATGGCTTGCAGGGCTGCAATCCACGAGGCATCTGTCATGTCCTTTGCCGAATACAGCGGTGCGATGTGCTGGTTGTACAACTCGTCGTAGTTCCTCTTTGCAGCATTTTGCTTTGCCAGATATTCAGCCTCTGCTTCACGCTCTGCCTGTTGAGCCTCGTACTCTTCCCTTGCTTCGATTATGTCACCTTCGGTTGCTTCAGCATCCGGTCTTCCACCCCCCGCTGAATCAAGCAGAGCAGATACTACTGGTTGCAACTCACCTGGCATTGCTGCTGTCACGCTGGCCCATTGGATGCTGCGTGGATAGACGTTTGTGTCTATCTCAGATCCACCACCAAAAACATGCTCGACGAAATAAGCAATCAGAACTTGCGATTCAGATCCGACTGGCAATGTTTCGTAGTATGAGATGAGCAATCCACTTTTTGATCCGTTGATCGGATCAACGATGACCGCACCGTTCTCTTGCAGTATCTCTTTTGCATTTTCGCACGATATAGGTTGTGCAGTCCTGTCTTGCAGATGCTTTAGGATGATATCATCCGAAAGGCCTTGGTCTTGCAGTGGTTTGATGTCTCGTAGGTAATCAATACTCATTAGTTATTTCCTTAGTTTTTTTGTGTAGATTGTTTTGATTGTTCGGCAAGAGCCTTCCAAATTTCCAAACGGTCTTGCTGGCAGTCTTCTGCAAGTTTTTCTGCTCTTTCGAGTCGCGACTCTGTCACGCTGAGGTGCTTCATCGTTTGCCGCCAGAGGACAGTGATCGCACCTGACATTCCTGTGATTGCAGTTGCTAGTAAGCCTAGCGTAGTGGGGTCTGGTGATGTCATTTGTTTCTCTCTACTACTTTTTTAACCCATTGAAAAAATGCTTTTCGGTTACCGTAACCTGATTTTGACGCAACAATTCTTCCCCCAAGACGCATGTCGAAACTTGGCGTGCCTCTTAAGTCTGGACTTGTTTTAGTTACCCTCCATCCTGCTTTCCTCAATGGCGCGACACATTCACGCTCAAAAGCTTTGCAAGGTCCGCAAGATGGTTGACTTGTGAAAATGATCTCAGAAGTCATGTCTTGCTTTTCTTCGATCAAAGGTTCTTTCATCTCTATGATGTCAACAGAGTCTGTTTCCTCTTTAAATTCACGCTCTGCTTGGGTTGCACCTGAAATGATCGCAAGGATCACCGCAGTAGCAGCAGAATAAACCAAGATATCCAATATCCTTGAACTCATTAGATCACCTTTGCTGATTTGATTGCAACGTATTCCTGAGCAATGCAGTTTCGACTTCCCTTTTCCCAAAGCACTTGCATTCCATCACCCGACCAATTCTTTCCCCATGAGTTCACGATCAGGATTCCGTATCCTTTTCCTTCTTCGTAAACGCCTTTGATGCCAAGCACCAAGTGGCCCCACCAACTAAGACCTAAAGTCACAGGTGAGCAGTCAGGTGCAATCAGAGCACTGAAAGCAGTTGAGAAGTCTCTGCTTGGGATCTCTTCGTATTCTGCAATCCCGTACTTCTGAGCAGACTTTTTTACTATGGACCTCTGCGTGTGACTTCGCGAAATCAACGCTTCCTGAAAGACTTGCACGGTAGGTATTCCATGCTCTTGCACTGCTTTGACAGCTTGCATAGCCCAGCCACCGACATTGCGGTAACCCTTATATAACTGAGCAGGGTAGCTTGCTGAGAGGTGCAGAGGAGGTGACTCATCGTAACCAGATTGTGCAAGTGCAACTGCGACTCCCTGAACCAATCCAAAGCACCAGCAGTAATTAGTTCTGGACTGATTTAAGATTGGGCAATTTGCTGACTTAAAGGCATGGTAAGGAGAACACTTTCGTTCATCCTGCTCTTTGATCAAGTCGCGCCAAGTGTCTCTGGAATAAGTTTCGCCAGAGAACTCAGGTACTACAGATCCAAACGGTTCTGCGTTGAAGTCCCTATCGATAAAGCCTGTTCCGTACTCGCTCACTTTGCACCTATCTTGGTTCTGAAGTCAGACACTGATGACGGTGCTTTAAGATATTTGCTTTTGCCATCAACATCGACGACTGCTAAACACGGGGAGTTTGTTTCATACTTAAGAAACAACTCTTGAATCCACTGAGGTGCTCCAGAGATCTCACCTGGTGCATTGTCGATGACTCGAAACTTAATTCCACGCTGGTCAGCAATTTCATCGAGCACTGGACTTGATGCAGTGTATTGCTGATCGACAGTCATTCCAGATGACTTGATGAGCAGTGCAGCAGTGATATCAGTAACTGGTTGATCACGGTCTTGCGATGGCAACCATTTTTTGTAGTATCCAGAATCCCAAACCACGAAGCAAAGTGCCGCGAACAACACAACAGGCAACTTGCTTTCTTTCTGGAGAGGCACAGAGGATTTTGCTTTGATGTCAATCATCTTCTGTTCCCTCGATTTTACGCAGACGCTCATCGAGGTCATTCAGTACGCTAGTAAGCTTTTCTAGATCAACAGCCTGCTCAATGTTTCCAGCAATTGCATTTACTTTCGGAAGCTTTGCTCTCACTGAATCTACGGTCCATTCGGCAAGTGGTTTCAGGATTCCTGACACAATTGCAATGCTTAAGATTCCAACAAGTTGCACCGCGCTGACAAGGCTTGTAAGAACCAGTGTTGCTAGTGATACGCTTTCCATACCTTCGGGAGGTTCGTCATCTAGCAAGAATGAAAAGACCCCATTGCTGTACATGAAGTACAACAACGCGAGCGTTCCGCAACCGCAAATAAACTGAAACGATTTGTTGGATTTTATCTCATTCATATCCCGGCTCTCCTGCTTGGTATCCAGACTTGACTTCTTCTCCGCTGAGGTTTTCCTCAATCCACTGCGTTATTATTTTCACAAGCAGTTTTGTTGCTATGCTGAGTAGCAATGCGTGTAGGATTCCACCATATTCGGGTGAGTCACGCAGTCTTTTAACTGCGTTCTTGCGAGCAATCCGAGAGATGGTTGCTTTTTCTGAGTAGAAGTCGTGCATCCTGCACGCGATTAGATATTCCTGTCTCGCGATTTCCCGAATCTTTTCGCGAGCATTTTTTCGCAAGAGCATTTTGCACCATCACCTTGGCTGAGTTTACGCCAATTAGCTTTTCGATCTTGCTTTTTGCAGACTGCATTTTTTCGTTTAGCAAATCGACGTTTTTCATTGTTTTTCCACGTTTTGCTGATTTTAGAAGCGTGGGCAAAAAGGTGTCACGCTTCTATCACGCGCCGACAACACTTGCCTCGCACCACGCGAGAAAACCATAGCAAAAATCGTCAAAAATGTCAATTATTAGAAAGGACAATCGTCTTCTTCAAGCTCGACGAATTCGGGTTTGGGAGTGAGCTTGTAGTCAGTTATTCGATGGTATTTCCCATCTGGCTTTACTTTAATTTGCTTCGGAGTACACAAGCATCCACGAGAGGCTAATTCAACTGCCTCAAAGATAGTGGATGGGATTGCGTTTCTGCTCCGTTTCATCCACCACCGCATTGCATTTTGCCTCGGAAACCCTTCGTGAGCCAAGCAGATCCATTCATTGAATCGTCGAGTCGATAGATTTCCATCGCGAGATTTGTCATCAAGAGGCTCGACGGTGTACTGCACCCTCATCGACTGTTCTTTGAATTCCTCGCGTGGAGTGTGGATAAAATATTCAACCTCTGTTACCTCGTACCACTTTGGACCGTTTCCGGCCTGCATGATCTGCGTAAGACCGTCTGCTGATTTGTCTACGTTGGACTCAAACTCAAACTTAAACCCGCATTCACAGTACCTAGTTCCGCTGGCTACAACAGCTTCGCAAGCTGGACATTCTTTTCTTGGTGCTTGACCGGGTTCTGCCGAAGAATTCTTTGCAGAAGCAACTCCAAAATCAGGGTCATCTATTGCGCCATGCCTGCGAGTGTTACCGCCAAAGTCTAAGACGAGGCATTCTTTCTTCCCCTCGGCCAGTCTAAGCCCTCTCCCGACCATTTGTGCGAACAAACCGGGGCTTAGAGTAGCCCGGCAGAGCGCAATGAGGTCAGTCTTTGGAGCATCAAATCCAGTGGTCAGAACTGAGCAGTTTACAAGCCACCTAAGCACACCATTCTTAAAGTTGTCTAGTATTGCTTCTCGTAAGATTGGCATCGTTTCTCCGGTCACAACAGCAGCACGCTCGCCGGTCTTCTGCTCCAAGATCTCAGCAAGGTCTTCTGCATGCTTCACGCTGGTCGTAAAGCAGAGGCACTTTTTGCGATCCTCAGTATTAGCAACAGCAATGATCTCATCTGCATTTGCATCGACGGTCGCCTCGAAAGTGCTCGCGAGTTCAGAGAGGTTGAAATCCCATCCAGATCGACGCACGTTGCTTGTATCGACCGTTGATACGCTTGCAGTCCTAACTGGGCAGATGTATCCACCTTCTAGCATCCGCTCTACTGTGACCTCGTAGGCAGTCCCGTCGAACATCTGGTTTGGACCGACGATGGGTCCGCAATCGAGCCTGAACGGAGTTGCAGTCAATCCCAGTGTTCGAGTCTTTGGGTTGTAGGTCTTAAGATCTGCAAGGAACCTAGCATACTGAGTATTCTCATTCGACGAAACTTGATGTGCCTCATCGATGATTGTCAGTTGTCTGGCCCCGAAGATGTCAGCATGACCTGAGAGTGACTGGATCGTTCCGAAGATGATGTCTTTGTCTGTCTGCTTTTTCCCAAGCCCCGCGCAGTAGATCCCAGCATCAACATCAGGACAAAAACGGTTAAGAGCAGCAAGGTTCTGCTGGACGAGTTCCTTTTGCCTGCATACCACAAGACCTCGATACCCTACTTCTACAAGTCCTTTACAAATGTCGGCAATGATAATTGATTTGCCAGCAGCAGTCGGAAGCACAAGTACTGGGTTGCCCTCAGAGTTGCGTACATAGTTCCAAAATCCGTTGACTGCGTCCTGTTGGTATTCACGCAGGGTGTATTCGTAAGGTGGTTTCATTGTCTTTCTCTTTGTGGTTAATTGTTTCCATCATGTATTTGTAGAAGTCGCTCTGCAACAACCTGTGCGACCTGTGGAACGATGGCGTTGCCTAGGCATCTAAGTCGGTCCATTCGCTTGGGAATCCCATGAGCCACTCGACCCACGCTGGGTTCAGTTGCCCACTGTGCTCGCTGGTCCGAACTGCTTCGTCTAGATTCCCGCGATATTCTGGACTTCCCGCGTAGCGTTTCTTGCTCGCACCCTTTGCATTGCTCGTTGTCGGAGTCGGCCAGGTTTCGCGTATCTCCACCGCTTGCGTTAATCCTGTCTGACATAGTCTCCCGGTCTCTTTGTCGTAGAGTCGCTGGTTTGGATGCGTCGGAGGGTTCCCGTTTTTGTCGACGAGTCGTTCCGTTTTGATCCCCGGTTCCTGCGCCGAGGGAGTCGGCCAAAGTGCCGCTACCATCCCGAGGTCGAGATTCTTGCCTCTCTTTAGCTCCTTTTCGGCTCCCTCTTTCGTCCGGCTTCCCTTTGTCCCGTCCGTTGCTTTCGGCGTTGGCAATATCGCCCTGCAACTCGGATGTTTTTGCATCGAAGGTGCTAGTTGGTTTGCAGTTGCCGTAGGTGTCGCAAAAAGTTGCGCCGCTTCTGCCGGATTCGGCAAACGCCCTTCCCTGAACGCTTCCGAACGAATTGCCATGCTCGCCGTTGGCGTCCCAACCGATAATGAACACTCGGTCCCGTCGATGCGGCGCACCCACGCTTTGCGCTGATACAACTTCCCACTCCGCATCGTACCCATGCGAGGCAAGCGTTCCGAGAACTTGATCCATCCCTCTAGTAAACAACGCTGCCACGTTCTCAAGGACAATGTACTTTGGTCCCACCACGCGAACGATTCGCATGAGTTCGTAGAAGAGTCCTGATCTTTCTCCATCTAAACCTGCTCCTTTACCTGCGTATGAAATGTCTTGACAAGGAAAACCGCCGATGAGCACATCCACCGGCTCAGTTGTTTCGTTCGGCCAGGTGCAAACGTCATCATGTCGATGCACATCAGGCCAATGCTTTTCGAGGATCTTACTCGCGTATTTATCACACTCGACCTGCCAGAGAGTTTTAAATCGACCCGTTGCTTCAAAGCCAAGTTCAAAGCCACCTATGCCTGAAAACAAACTTCCAACTGTCAGCAACCCCGCGTCAGGAGTCGAACCTGACTGATCAGGGAGTTTTGCACGTTCCACGGTAACAGTTCCCTTTCATTGTGTAATGTGACCAGCGACCACTCGCGTGGGGATAAAAAAAGAGCACATCAACGCCGTGCTCATAGCGACCACCCTCGCGAGATAAGTGGATTTTCCGCACACAGTCCTCGCCAAAAATTGACGAGAAAGGGCCGAGTGGAATCGAACCACTCAAAAACCATTGACCCAGGGGGGGATCAGAATGCAATAGGACCAGATGGTTCCACCGCCGCAGACTCTACAATCGTCGTCTTAGATGACTTCCCAGCCTCGTAGAATCGCTTGACATCGACTCCTACACCATACCCATTGTCTGGAGTGTTCTTGATGTCTGCAACAACAACCTTTTGATGGATCTCCGAAGTGTCAGTTATCTTTTTGATTCCGCAACACTCAAGCAAATTTCGGAACTGCTGCTGTCCGATCTCAACAGCTTTCGGATTTGCATTCACCACGTTGAAATTCTGAAAGATCACGCGGTTCTGGAATTCGCCTGAGACAATCTGGAAACGCACTTTGATGTACTGGCCGAGCTTCGGATCGTTTGCTTCCTTGGCTTTTTTGGTAAGCATCAAATCAGTGTCAGTCACCACCATCGTATATCGACCAGCAGGTATCTGCTGGTACTCGTTTACTGACTCTACATCATTATTATCAAAACTAAATTCTGCCATAATTCGCTACTTTGTAGTTGAGGTTAAAAAACATTCGACTGGATCATTCATGTCAATCTTGTCAGCAAGTTCGATCCTGCGCTTACTAACATAGCTCGGATGTGAATCCGACTTCAGTATCCTGCGACCTGATGTTGTCGCGATCCCACGCTCTCGACCAAATCCCTCGTCTTTGCTGCTGACAAAAGTTTCGATCTCCGCGTGTAGAACTTCGTCTGCCCATTCAAGTAAACGCCCGCAGGCTTTCTTGCTTAACTTCGGTTGAACTCGATCCCAAGACGCACCTGACACAGACTCGACCTTTTTAGTCTCTTCATGTGCAATGAGAATTACAGTCTTTCCCGCAGAAATGCACAAGTCAAGTTGCTCGAAAAGCTTTCCGATCCTTCGGGCCACTTCGACTGTACCTTTCCCAAAGTCTTGTTGAAACCCTTCAGCATGCAAAGCATCTTCGACAAACTTTTCAAACCAATCGATTGAGTCGATAATGATTGTTTTGAATTCTGATGACGATGCTTCGTTTGTAGCCTGTAACACCTCCAACGCAGTGTCAACAGACAGTCTTGCTACATCAATGTCTCCTGAGCCATCCTCGGTCGCGATGACCAGTGCATCGGGAAACCGACTTGCCCAAGTGGTCTTGCCCACTCCATGAGATCCATAGACGCAGATGCGTCTTGGTTTTGCAACTTTTCCGCGTTGCACTTTATCAAGTATATTCATCTTTTCTTCTCCTTGCTTTGATTGACCGTTGGGCCAATTCTTGTGGTGTAAAAATCTCGTAAATTCCGCGTGCCTCTCTCACGCTATATCCAAGTCCATTGTCGCAAATGATTATCAAGTCAATTGATATTTTTCCATCCATCATCTCAACATCGGCGCGCAGAAACATAGGTAACAATCCATGTTTATCAAGTCCTTTGGTATTAACTTTTCTGCTTAAATAGTCAGTCCGAAAGTGGTTTGATATCAAACCTGCTGCTCTGCGAAAACTATATTTGCTCGCAATGCTTTCGCAATTGTCGGACAACTTTCTGAGAAAAGTACAGTATCTTGCGTAGTTCTCGCAGTCCAAGGATGCGTTTGAATAGTTGCTTTTTTCCTCCATTTTTGCTATATCCTTGTTGCTGCTTTCCGATTCTAAGCGTGTTTCCAGATTGTGGTCAAGATGCAATTTTCAGATTTTTCTATCTCAGCGTGCGATAAGCTTTTTACTTTAGTCGTTCCCAAAGAGTTGAAAAACGGAAACACTGGACGCACAAAACACTTTTCTCAAGCTCACCGTGACAAGCAGCAGTGGCTTGCTGCTATTCCGCAGGCAACTGTTGAGTTGCCTCAAGATATAAAAATGACTCTCAGTCAGTTTTATCATGAGGTGCTTCTAGAGGATGTCATTTCGCAGGAAGTAGGGCTAGTCATCGAGCGTGTGCTCGGACCTCGACAGAGGCTCTGGGATCACGATTCTACTTTGCGTGGAGCAAAAGAATTAGTTGACTCTTTGGTTACCTATGGCATCTTGCAAGACGACAACGCAAAGCACGTTTCTTGGTGCTTGGGAGTTCAGGACTCTGATGACAAAGAAAACGGACCTTATGTCCGAGTACACTTTTTTGGGATGCAAGGATGAGCAAGGCAAACAGGATCGGTATCATTGGTGATTCACATTGTCCTGTGATGCTGGAAGGATATGCAGAATGGTGCATGAGCATTTTCGACCAGTGGCAAGTCAACCGAATCATCCACGTTGGGGATCTTGCCGATCATCACAGTGCGAGCTTCCACGATAGTGAGATTGGATTCACTGATATAGTTGGTGAGATGGAAGCTGCAAGGAATCAGATACAACACATGCAGAAAGTGTTTGGTAAAGATGTTGAGGTTATGACAGGGAATCACGATGCAAACCTTGCACGCAAGATGAAAGCAGTTGGTCTTGATCCTTCACTGCTAAGAAAGCAGGCTGAGATTTGGGGCATCGACTGGAAGTTTTACCCCCGATATCACAAGTTGCAGATTGACGACTATCAGGTCTTCCACGGGGACCAAGGACGTGGTGGAAAGACCCCTGCAATTGCAAAGGCAGAAGCAGACTGGACATCCTCTGCAATCGGCCATCACCACACTGCTGGTGGTGTAACCTGGGGAGTCAACAACAACTCACGATACTGGGGCATGTCAGTGGGTTGTGGTGTCGATCACAAACATGCAGTCATGGCATACGGTGCATCTTTTGCACAGAAACCAATCATCTCATGTGGCGTTGTGATCGATGGAGTTCCTTACTTTGAGCCGATGCCGAAGAAGAACAAGTACGGACGCAGGCTCAGGTAGCCTTTCTTGCGTTCTCGATTGCTTTGTTGACAAGTTGCTCTGCAACTATCTTTTTCATTGCAGCAGGCACAAGTTTGAACGCCGGAATCAGGTGCTCGGACTGAGACATGAGATGTGCAACGATTGTGTCTTTGTTGTCTTCGCACCAGACGATGCCGTATCTGTCCATTTTTGCTGCCATGTCTGAGCACTTACACTGGCTGTTAGACTGGACAACCCATTTTGGAATCAATAAACCAAGCTGGTTCCCTACACCGCTAGATGTCATCGCAGTGCCTCCCGCCGCTTATTGTAAACGTAAAGACATCAGCACTGTTTCCTATGTTTGTCCAAGTTGTATTGCCTTCGCAAGCATTCATTTCATAGTTTGCAACAACGACTCCAGACTGATTGTACAATGCTATTCTATTGCTTCCGTTTGCCAAAACGCTTGGCTTTCCAAATCGCCAGTCGCTACCTGCGTCATTAGGGACAAGTATGTAGTCTCCCGACATGCCTCCTGATGTCCAACTGCTAGACCCGTTTTGAGTTCCATCATTGTTTCCGCTGAGTGTTTTGACTCCATTTGTGAGAGTCATGTTTGACATGTCGCAACCTGTATACAATTGATGCCAGTCGCAAAGATTGAAATCTTTAACAATAGTAAACGTCAGTTTTTTGTAATACTGCAAATTTGACGTTGTTCCAGACACAATGCTGTTTGTTTCGCACAAAGACTCTTGCGTTGGCACAGATGAACTAGCAGAAATAGAAGTAGTAAATATTTCTTGTGCTCCGGCATTCCCAAACTCAACCCGCATTGTTGTTGAATTATTGTTGCAAGTGAAATAGACGTTTAGCTCCCAAGGAGTTACTTGGTTGTCATTGTATTGAGTTCCGTTTACATATGAATACCAAGCGTTTTCGTTCAAATAGTCATACGCACCAATCGGTTGACCTGTGTCCCATCCATCACCAACCACAAAATCTTTGTACTGGAAGCAACCTGCTGGCAATCCCGATGTTGAAAGTGTCATGTTTGATGCAATCAACTCTGCCGATTGCCAAACGTATGGTCCAGTAGTTGTGTATTGAGTTACTGGATACAACAGACTTGTAACAACTATTTGCGATGGAGGATTGCACCGGCAGCAACTGGCATAGGTTGTGGGGGGAATGCCATTGCACCCACAAGACGGGCATTTAGCCCCCATCCATCTCATTCCGTTTGTCATCTGTACTTCCTACGCAGGGCATGAAACTTGAACGATGACATATTTTGCAACTTCTTTGTAGCAGGTCAACATTGCACCGGATGCAATTGATTCCTCCCAAGGATTGATGATATCTACATCTGCAAGCCCCGCTGTCTCGTAAGCAGTTCCCCCAGAATTGATCTGCAAGATGTCTGCTGTTCCTGTTCCAAATGTCAGTCCGCTTGCAGCAGTGATTGCTGAAGTTGCGGTCAACTGCTTGAGGCTTGATCCAGATGAATCATCAAAGACCCAAAAAGCTCCAACGCGAAACACTTCAATGTAAACGCCAGCTTCCAGATCGGTTTCGCTGGCGTTATAGACTTCGACGTTTGTGTCTGCTTCTTCAATTAGCTCACCCGTGACGAACCGCACCAGCGTGCATACTCCGCTTGTACAAGTAGTGTCTGACCTACCATCGATTCCTTCAGCAGGAACCTTTGCGTAAATATGCTCTCGACCTGTTGGAGCAATGCCACTAGAGACTCCACGCATGGCTTCTTTGCCAACGCGAGAAAGTGCTTCTGCAACTTCTTTACTTTGAAAAGCGTAGTTTGTCATTTTATGCCTGCATGAAACCTTCAAAGTCTATTTCGTCAACCGTATCAAACCTGACATAGTCAGGAGCACCTAATTGATTCCCGCCAACTCCTGGGTCACCAAGTCTTTCCCCAAGAACTGTTATAAGACCTACGTTTCCAATACCTGTTTCTTCGCCAACTAAAAACTGTCTTGCGTCACCGTTTTCATCGAAGTACCAGTGTCCAATTAGGGGAACACCATGTGCATGACCAATAAAAAGACTTGTTCCAGTTGAATCCTTTGCCGAATACTCATCGATCATAATGTTGTAGGTCACTCTGTGCCAAACTTCTTGTGCAACACCTGCACCATCCTTGACAGTAATTTCCTGCTCTACAGCATTTATGGCTGTTATCATTGCTGATTTGATAGGAAAGCCTCGATACTCTTGCGTGTTTACTCTAAAGCATCTTTCTAAAAGGTTTTGGTCTGTGAATGTGTCTTCAAATTGAGTGACTGTAATTTGTAGAAGCGGTTGCTTCCTTGTGATTGGTTGATCTATTTCATTGCTTAGTTCTCCATTTCCAAAAGTGTCAAGAGTTGGAAGATATCGCGTTGACCTAACGCCAAGATCCAAATCCTCTCCAAGTCCATCTGCTCCATATGCTTGAGCAGAGTTTAGAACAATGTCGCGACCTACTACACTCCGAGTAACAACGGGTACAATGTCGGTTACATTTGTTGGTGGCTCTTGTGGCTCTGGATCTTGCGGTGTTTCAAACTCTTGAGCTTTACCTTGTTTTGCACCACCACCACCACCACCTCCGCTGCCGCCTCCAGTTTGAAAACTACAGTTAACTTCAAACACTGCCGTGTTTTCTTGTTTTCTTGTAACTGTTTTTGAAGTGCATACTGCAAGAGGCACGCTTACATTTGCAACTGGATCATAATAAGTGTTGTAATTAACCTGCGGTATCCTGACATTTGTAACAGAATCCTTTGCTGCTGCTGCGTGAATATCATTAACCTGCGAACCGTGAAAATTTGAATCGCTAGGATCTGTTACGATCACAATGTACTTCTGATTCAAAGTTAGTTGACAAGACTTTTGTCCTCCACTGTTGTTTGCATTTGCAGAGTACCCAGTGTTACGCAATTGACAAACTTCATAAACCCATGCCATGCTTTTTCCTTTAAGGTATAGCTACTGTGTTGTTGTCCATGCCAGGTTGCTGACTAACGCTTAAACTTTCTATTGCGGCTTTTGTTTCTTTATGCTGAGTAATTTTAAGTTCTCGGTCTTCTTGATATCTTTTTTCTTGCTTTGCTTCTTGCTTTGCATTGTCACGTTGCGTTTTTAGATAGACATATTCCTCAACGCTGTTCTGCATCATTTTTCCCGGTCCAGCAGTATCAGCAGCATCCTCTATTTTTCTGGCCTGTCGCTTTTCTTCATTGAGCTTGTCTTCTTCAAGTGCTCTTTCAGCATCTGCTGCCATTGCATCTTTCTTCATTTGCAAGAGCGTCTGCTGCGCAATGGGAAGTGTTCCCAGCGTCGATTTTAATAGTTGTGCGTATTTGTCATATTCTTCCTGCATCTCCATCATCTGACGTTCTTCATCACTTGCAATTTGTTTTTGCAGTTTTGCCTTTTCCTCAAGAAAACTTAAAGACTCTTGCTCTATCTTTAATCTTGTTTCTTCTGCAACATTAGAATCGTCTTCAACATCTGATGGACGCAGCATTCCTCTTTCTACAGCTTGATTGCGAGTAAAATACTCTCTGTCCCTAAGCTTTTCCCTTTCTGCTGCTCTTGCTGCTTCTGCTTGAAAGTCAGTGTCAAAAATATTTCTATTGCCCATTAATGATTCAAGAATGTCACCAAGCCCACCCGAACCTTTAGTACCGGACATATATGAGTCAATGAATGCTCGCTCAAATTCGAGATATCCACCCATTCGATCACTAGGGGTAATAACGTGACCGCCTGCAACTGGCTTGCTTCCAGGTCGTCCAAACTCTTCATTCTGTCTAATTTTTTCCCGCGTTCTCTCAAGTTCATTTGCCTCAGAAATGACTGCACTTGCATTAGAAAGAGTTTCGTTAAGTTGATTAAGAACACTAGAAAAGAACCCTGACTTTGATTCTCCTAAGTTGGCAAACAAGTCATTGAAATTGTTTGCCAACAAGTCCATTTGCCCATTTAAAGTCTGTGCCTTCTTTTCCAATCGACCAAAGTACAGACCACCCTTGTCAGTAGCTTTTATCAGTGCATTGTTTACATGCTCTGCTGTTATTAACCCCTGCTCCATTGCCTTGGCAAAGTTGGTCATGCTAACACCAGCTTCGTCAGCAATGAGTTTCAAAGAAAATCCAGCATTGATCAACTGGTTCTTTTCCTGACCCATTAATTTGCCAGCAGCATTAACCTGAGCGAATGC
>UPTG01002056.1_pt1 | contig 14265 bp, 13 predicted proteins | sample 2160121 | NCBI WGS metagenome assembly UPTG01 (sample SAMN06266255, study PRJEB28933) | marine metagenome | isolation source: Columbia River Estuary | place: USA:Columbia River Estuary, USA | collected 2014-07-27
AATGCATAGGGCGGGGCGGCGAACAGAGCGTGAAACGTATGCCGGTGATCGACGGATCGTTCATAAGTGAACACAAGATCGACCTCTCCGCTGTCCAGGCAGTTGATAATCATCTCCATATGGCCCTCAAGCATGCTGAGCGACAGGTTTGGAAAGCGTGTGGTGATTGATTTCAGAACGGGTGGCAGAAAGCTTGGGGCGGCTGTCGAATAACAGGCCAGTTTAACAAAACCGGTCTCGGCGCCACCCACAGACAGTAAATCAGCCTCGAAATGTAATGTCTGATCAAGATAGCTGCGGATCAATTTGAGGGTCTCAAACCCTGCAGACGTTGGATGAATACCCTTCGCCGGAGTGCGCAGGAATAAATCATAACCGAGCTCGGCCTCGAGGACATCAATGGCCGCAGTGATGGAAGATTGCGAGATATTTAACTTGCTTGCAGCACCGGCGATTGATCCCAGTCTTCCTGCGGCTTCAACATAACGCAGCTGCTTGAGGGTAAAATTCAGCATCGGGTATTCCACTATAAAAAGAACTTTATTGAAACGGTAAAAGTATTTTTAGATTTATTGACTGTACCATATGCTCGGCTGATAGCGGTATTAATTTCAAGGTCGCATTATGACCACGACAATTTTTTCAGCAAAAAAAATAATCACTATGGATCCGTCCCGACCGGAGGCGACCCATGTGGCGGTGCGAGAGGGCCGCATTCTTGGTGTGGGGGCGCTGGCGGAGCTAAAGGCTTGGGGAGCCTACAGTCTTGATGAGCGGTTTGCAGATAAAGTTCTGATGCCAGGATTTGTCGAGGGGCATGCCCACGCGATGGAGGGCAGTTTCTGGCGTAAAACCTACTGTGGTTATTTTGACCGGATGGACCCAGAGGGAAAAATCTGGTCGGGATTGACAACAATTGAGGCCGTCTTGGGGCGTTTGTCTGAGGCCGAGCAGCAGCTAGATGAGTGTGATGCGCCGCTGTCTGGTTGGCAACTAGATCCAATTTACATGGGGAACCAACGTCTGTCGCGGCGTGATCTTGACCGTGTGTCCGCCACGCGGCCCATCGGGATTCTGCATGCGTCTGGACATATATTGAATGTGAATACCAAAGCTCTTTCATTGGCGGGTTTGCTTACCTCTGGTATTAATCATCCGGGTATTCTGCTGGATGTTGATGGCCTGCCAACAGGAGAGTTAAAGGGGCCGGAAGTGATGATGTCGGTCGCAGGTTATGTTGGGTTTGACCGGTCGCTGACCGATGCAGATGCGCAGGGTTTGCAGGATTTCGCAAAACTTTGCGTGCGTGCAGGTGTGACAACAGTGACAGATCTGGCATCGCGGCTGAGCGATGAGACTGTTGAGATGATGGAAAAGATTACGAGTGCGGCAGATTTTCCAGCACGTTTGGTCCCACTAAAATTTTTTATTGGCCTGTCGCCCAAAGACTTGGTCGCACGGGTTCGCAAACTGGCAAAACGATCCACTGACCGGTTGCGGTTGGGAAAAATCAAAATTGTTGCTGATGGATCTATTCAGGGATTTTCAGCTCGGATGCGCTGGCCTGGATATTATAATGGTGCCCCGAACGGGCTTTGGTATATCACCCCGGAGCAACTGTCAGAAATCTATCATCTGGCGTTGCAGGCGGGGGTTCAGGTACACACCCATACCAATGGCGATCAAGCCATTGACTTGGCGCTGGAAATGCTTGGTCCAGCCCTCAAGGCGCACCCCCATCGCGACCACCGCTTTACCCTGCAACATTGCCAACTGGCCGATCGCGCCCAATTTCGCCGGATGCGGACTTTGGGTGTGTGCGTAAATCTGTTTGCCAATCACCATTTTTACTGGGGGGATGCGCATTACGCTTTGACTGTGGGCCCCGACCGCGCCCTGCGGATGAATGCCTGTCGCACCGCATTGGATCAATGCGTTCCAATGGCAATCCATTGCGACGCGCCAGTGACCCCGTTGGGGCCACTTTTTACGGCGTGGTGTGCGGTTAACCGGCGCACTGCTTCGGGACGGGTGCAGGGAGCAGCTGAGAAGATCACTGTCGCCGAGGCTCTTTACGCGATCACCTTGGGAGCGGCCTATACGCTGCAACTTGATCACGAGGTTGGCTCGATCGAGGTCGGAAAACACGCTGATTTCGCTGTGCTTGAAGCCGACCCCTCGGCGGTCGAGGATGCACGCCTGAAAGATATTGGCGTTTGGGGGACCGTGCAGGGGGGGCGGGTTTTTCCAGTCACTGCGCTGTGATAAAAGCAGTGAGACGCATGTCTACTGGGGTGCCGCTTACTTTACCCGTCACGGTGATCGGCGGCTATCTGGGGGCTGGTAAAACCACTCTGATCAATCACCTGTTACGCACTGCCAATGGCATGCGTCTGGCAGTCTTGGTCAAAGAATTTGGGGCTCTTTCGATTGATGAAGATCTCATAGAGGCTGAACAGGACGATATTATCTCGATCGCAGGCGGCTGTATTTGTTGTTCGTTCGGGGATGACCTTTCGGCTGCTTTGATGGATATATGTGCGTTCAAGCCGCCTCCGGATCATATTTTAATCGAGGCCTCAGGCGTGGCGATACCTGCAGCGATTGACAACAGCTTAACCGTGCTGGCGGGGGTTCAATCGAACGGGATCGTTGTGTTGGTCGATGCAGAGACTGTGAAGACGGCGTTTGAAGACATCTATATTGGTGATACTGTGCAGCGCCAACTGGCCGAGGCAGATCTTTTGATCGTCAACAAGATTGATTTAATCGAAGGCCCTGAGCGGACCAGCTTAGAGCATTGGCTGACGCAAAAGGCGCCGCAGGCCCGGCAGGTGCCAGCCAGACATGCCAAGGTGCCGCTTGATGTTATATTGGGGGGCGTTGCGCGCAAGCGTCCTGCGGATGTGGCGGATCACGCGGTGACGCTGTTCGATAGTTTCGTGTTTAGGCCGAAAGCAGGCACTGACGCTGTCCTATTGGCACAGGCGTTGGCCAGTCTAATGTATGGGGTAATTCGTGCAAAAGGATTTATCTGCAATCAAGATGGCCGCTATACGCTGTTGCAAGTGGTTGGATCGCGCTGGCAGCTTGCCGCGGTGCCAGAGGGAAGTGCCCCCCATAGTGACTGCGCGATCATCTGTATTGGCCTGCGAGGTCGGTTGGATAAGAATGGGCTCATGCGTTTGTACAGTTAGGGGACTGGGGCAATTTAGGCTGATATCAGCCAGTGGGTGAATGGAATCAGCTTGTCCCGTCGGATACGGCTTGGGTTAATGATCGCCGCGCCTCATCAAGATGGCGTTTCATTGCATCGGCCGCCTGTTCCGGTTGCCGTGCGGCAATGGCATTGAAGATTTCGCGATGTTGGCGGTTGTAGCTGGCCACCATGGGCGGAGTGAGCGTCAGATTGCGCATTCTCTCCCATTGCTTGTGGGCGCGAACGCTATTGATTTGCTGAACCACCCATATCAGAATCGAGTTTTCTGTGGTCTCGGCCAGCAGCACGTGAAAGGCCGCATCTGCAGTGGCAAATTTAATCATGTCATCGTTGCAGTTTTCCATCTCGAGCAAAAGTGATTCGGCCTGTTCAAGGTCACGTCCGGTCGCTTGGAGCACTGCCAACCGACAAATATGGGGCTCAAGAGCGAATCTGGCGTCGATCAATTCAAGCGGACGGGCCTGGTCAATTCCCGTAATGTTACGAGTTTTATGTTGGTGAATGAAATAGCTGCCACTGCCGGGTTTGATTTCGATCAACCCCCTATCTTCAAGTAAAGAAAGTGCCTGCCTGATCGTTCCTCTGGCACAGCCAAAACGTTCTAAGAGCTTGCGTTCCGAAGGCAATCTTTCTTTCTGTAGATAAACATCTGCAAGAATTTCACGCGTGATTTCCCCAGCGATTTCAACAGCACCATATTTCATTTTATTGTATCCCGACCGTATGACTCTTATGTACCAAAAATGTACCAAATAAAAAATTTAAGTGCAATAAAAAATTAAATTTTAATTTTTCGTCCAAAATACGTTGTATTAGTGTGTAAAATAGATAAAATGTCAAAAGTGCTGTATTATTGGTTTATTTTTGGTACAAATCAGACTTGTGAACAGGAGATCGGGCATGGCCTTTCCCAAACACGCGGATTTTGTTGTTATAGGCGCAGGTATTCATGGATTGTCATGTGCTTGGCGCCTTGCGGAAAAATTGACTGAAGCCGGCGAAAACGTTGAGGGCCGCATTGTCGTTTTAGACAAAAGCGGGATCGCATCAGGTGCGACAGGCATTGCCTGCGGAGTGGTGCGCAATAACTATTTTCAACCCGCGATGCGCAAATTAATGGCGCATTCGGTTGGGGTCTGGGAAAGTGATCCAGATGCGTTCTGCTATCATCCGGTCGGTTATATGCAGATTTCCTGTGAATCGATGCATGAGGATGTGGCGCAGATCCACGCCGAGCAGCAGGCCATCGGATATGACAGCGCCTTCATAGAAGGCGCGTCTGCTTGTACGGCCTATATGAAAGATATCTTCAGCGATTGGCAGGCCCAAGGCATCACATCTGTGCTGCATGAAAAGCGCGGTGGCTATGCCAACAACACGCCGGCGATGTATGGATTGGCGAAAAAAGTTGAAGCCCTTGGAGTGCGGATAATCACAGGTGTCGAGGTTTTGGGCTTTACCTATGAGCACGGATCATCCGCGGTGCGCGGAGTTGAGACCAATAAGGGACCGGTCACCTGTGAGCAGGTGGTGGTTGGCACAGGTCCTTGGGTGCGCGATTTCTGGTCTATGTTGGACTTGCCAAGCCAGATAACAGTCAAAGATCTGACGGGTCAGACACATCCGAACGTGGATATGTGGCGTTATTGGCAATTGGAGGAGGGCGTGCTGACTGTGCCGCCTGAAACCTTAATGAGCAATGATGGAAAGATGCCGCCGGTTATCCATGTGGATACAGACGCGCCGCTTTATTCTGATGTCGATGGATCGCTGGTGACCGATGAATTATGGGGCATTTATTACAAGCCTGATTGGCATTTTAACGGCATTCAAGGCGGTGCAGCCCCTTACAAAGTTAATACCCCCGTCAACGACGTGGCGATTGATCCTTATGGCCCCTCGAGCCCTGAGTTCATTTCATCCAAGGATTTTGCACATATGTGGGTTTCGGCGTTGGCACATTGCCATAAGCGGTTCGAAGGTATGATGCCAAAATATCACCGCGAAGAATCGGGTGGTATTGGATGTTTCACCGCTGACAGCTTCCCCGTATTTGACCGTTTCAGACAGAATGTTTCGATCATAGCCGACAGCAACCACGGATATAAAATGTTGGGAGTAGGGCGTTTGGTGGCCGACGAGATAATGGGCAGCGAACAAGAGCTTTTGAAACCGTTCCGTTTCGATCGGTTTGCCAAGGGGGAGTTGCACCCGACCTCAAGCAGCCCTTTTCCTTGGAGCTAATGTATTATTATATCTGAGGGTCATTTGACCCTTTCTCATCAAGCCACACAGCAAGATAGGACAGACAGATGGATATTGAAGATTTCGTAGAATCCCCGGGCCGCGATGAACTGGTGCGGGAGGTGCGCAAGAAAATTGATGAGCTTGGGATCGAGTATCTCTATCTGCAATTTGTTTCCGTGACCGGTAAGATCATGGGCAAAGGCATCCCGGCCGACCATTGGGAAACCGTGTCGCGCAAAGGGTTCCAGCTGGTTTACGGCGCCACGATGAACCTGTTTACCAATCGTGCGGGTGACTATCTCGGCTATGGCCCTGAATCGGCCGAGTTGGTGGGCATTCCCGAGCCGGAAACCTTTATGCAGCTGCCCTGGGATACCCGGGTTGCGCGTTTTTATTGCACGCTGTTCCGCAACCGTGAAGAAAAGGTTGATCCCGGCGCCTATCTGACCGCTGATTGTCGCGGCAACCTGCGCCGTTTGCACAAACAGTTCGAGCAAAAGCACAAGGGTCTCAAGCTGCGCGTTGGTACCGAGCCGGAAATGATGTGGCTCAAGTTCGACGAGAACGGCAAGCCGAAAGATGGGTTTTCCAAGCCCTATTGCTATCACATTGACCAGTTTGAAAGCCTGCGCCCGGTCTATATGAAAGTGCTCGAATACAGCCGCAAAATGGGGTTGGATATGATTCAGGGCGATCATGAGGATGCGCCGGGGCAGTTGGAACTGAACTGGATGTATGATGACGTGATGCGCAATGCTGACCGTCTGACCACCTATCGGCAGATCTGTGCACAGGTGGGACGCGAGTTTGGAATTTTTGCCTGCTTTATGACCAAGCCTTTCATGGGTGTTTCGGCCAACGGGTGCCACCACAATATGTCACTGTGGCACGGCGGTGAAGACAAACTGGTGAAATGTGGCAATGATCCGGACAATCTTCCCGGCATGGCTGAGAACTATATGTATGTCAGCGGTGGTGATAATACCTTTATGCCCGACGGCAGCGACCCGCAGATGCCCCAAAAGGCGGGTCTTGATGCGATCGGTGGGATTGTACAACACCTGCGGGCGCTGACTGCGGTCGGCTGTTCGACGGTCAACTCGTATCGCCGGCTTTGGGATACGGGCTTCTGGGCACCGGTCTTTGCCGATTGGGGCTTTCAGAACCGCACCACGGGGCTGCGGGTATCGGCGCCGGGGCGGTTTGAATATCGCTCGGTGGATTCGATGGTGAACCCCTATATCATGGGCTCGACCATTCTGGCGGCGGCCGATGATGGCATCGACAACCAGCTAGATCCGGGCGAGCCGGAAGAGCGCAACATCTATGAGGCGATCAAAGACGGCAAAGATGTGAAAAAGCTCCCGATGTCGCTGGGTGAGGCGCTGGATGCGCTCGCTGCAGACGAAGTGGTACAGCGTGGCATGCCGGGCGAGATGTACCGCCTATATCACGAGTATAAATCGGACGAATGGGCGCGCTTTATGTCCACCGTCACCGATTGGGATGCGGATACCTATATGGAATGTCTACCGTAAAGCGACACAACTATCATTGGCGACTTAATAGGTCGGCTATCAAAAATTGATTGTAAAATACGAAAGGAGCATATGCCATGTGCGGTATCGCCGGCCTCATCCATCGGGGCAAGAAATCAGACGTTGGGGCCGAAATGACCTCGATGTTGCAGGCCTTGAAACATCGGGGACCAGACTCGACCGGATACGCTGTATATGGCGCCGCGGGTGAGGGTGATTATATCATGCGCTTCATCCTCGCCGAACAGGACGCGATGACCAAAAGCTTTGATATGAAAGACAAAGTGGCCGAGCGCCTTGTAGAGGTTGAAAAACGCCTTGCTCTGCACGGCGCGGTGATCAAACAGCGCGAGCATTCCACCGATTATGCGCTGCGCTATGTGATCCAGCACGACGGCGATACAGAGACGCTGGCGCGGCATATCGAAGATGTTGACGGGGTTGAAATCCTGAGCTTGGGCAATTCGCTTGAACTGATCAAAGATCTTGGTGATGCCGGCGTGGTCGCCAAGCAATACGGGTTGCTGGACTTTAGTGGCACGCACGGCATTGGGCACACAAGGATGGCGACAGAATCCGATGTGGATATTCGCTCGGCGCATCCGTATTGGGCGTTTCCGTATAATGATGTCAGTGTCGTGCACAACGGCCAGATCACCAATTACTGGTTGATGCGGCGTGAAATGGAGCACAAGGGCCACCGGTTCATGTCGAGCTGCGACAGTGAATTACTGGCGGTCTATACGGCGCATAATATGTCAATTGGGCTAACGCTTGAGGAAAGCCTGCGGGCATCGATTACCGATATTGATGGTGTTTTCACCTATCTGGTGGCCACAAAAGACCAGCTTGGTATGGCCAAAGACACGATGGCTGCAAAGCCGCTGGTTCTATACGAAAGCGATACGCTCATTGCAATGGCATCGGAAGAAGTGGCGATCAGAGCCATTCTTCCACAGGAAATTGACACAACTGATCCCTATGATGAGGAGGTTCGGGTATGGCAGGCGTAAGCGACGCGGCACTTAAGGAAATGACGCAGGAAGAGCGCGTGACAGCGCTTGGCATGCGCACCGATCAACTGACCGGTCGGGCGATGGCAATCTCATTTGATCCTGACGAAAAGGAACGGTTTGAATATCCATGGGCGCCAGAGGTTGATTTCAACAAACGGACTGAATTGGACGTCGACGAGATGACTTCGACCGAGGCCAACAACCAAATTCGTGCCTTGATGGCCGAGGGCTATGGCACGATTGTGATCAAGAACCCGCGCGGCAAACACTCGCTTGGTGTGGGTATTCTGAGCCGCCTGCGGCTGATTTTTGAAGGATCTCTTGGCTATTTTGGCGTTGGTTTGCTGGATGGGCCCAACGTGACGATCAATGGCCGCGTAGGCTGGTCGTGCGGCGAAAATATGATGGCTGGAACGATCGTGGTTGAGAAAAACGCTGGATCAACCTTTGGCGCTGCATTGCGGGGAGGTGATCTCGTAGCACGCGGTTCGGTTGGGTCGCGGACTGGCATCGACCAAAAGGGCGGCACCATTATTGTAGGTGGTGACACCGGCGCTTTGTCGGGGTTCATGATGCAGAGGGGTCGTATGGTGGTATGTGGCGATGCCGGCAAGGACCTCGGCGATTCCATGTATGATGGCACAATCTATGTTGGCGGTGAAATCAAGTCATGTGGTGTGGATGCCGTCCCGGGGGAAATGACCGATTTGGACAAGGCCTGGCTGACACGAAAGCTGACCCAGTATGGGCTTTTGCCCGATAAGGGGGTCGACCATTTCAAAAAGATCGTCGCTGGACGGATGCTTTGGAATTACGACAATCTTGAACCCTCTGAGAAGAAACTCATTCTTTAAAGCACCGAAAGGAAAGACCAATGGCTGACGGTGATATCCGTATTAAGAAACCCCTGAACCGCGATGTAAATCAGATCGGGAGCAGTTTTGTTTTCCCACCGCGGGTGATGGATGATATTCACATCAAGGCCGAGCTGGGCCGGTATCGCATGCGGGGGTTTTCACTTTTCAAGAAGATCCCGCATTGGGATGATCTGACCTTTTTGCCGGGAACGCTGACGCGCTTTGTGATCGAGGGCTATCGCGAAAAATGTGAAACCAAGACGATTATCGGTCCAAGAGCGAAAAACCCGCTAGAGCTGGATATTCCGGTCTATATCACCGGAATGAGTTTTGGCGCGCTGTCTTATGAGGCAAAAACTGCGCTGGCGCGCGGCGCGACCATGGCGGGTACAGCGACCTGTTCCGGCGAAGGTGGGATGATCCCGGACGAGCGGCGCTATAGCTCGAAGTGGTTTTATCAGTGTATCCAGTCACGCTATGGCTTTAACCCCAACCATCTGGTTTTGGCGGATGGGGTTGAGTTCTTTATTGGACAGGGGTGCAAAGTCGGCCTTGGCGGGCATTTAATGGGCCAAAAGGTTACTGATCAGGTTGCCGAAATGCGCTCCCTGCCAGCGGGGATCGATCAACGCTCTCCTGCGCGTCACCCTGATTGGCTGGGTCCGGATGATCTGGCGCTGAAAATTCAGGAAATCCGCGAAGCCACCAATGGGCAGATACCGATCCAGCTTAAGTTGGGTGCGGCTCGGGTCTATGATGATGTGCGTATGGCGGTCAAATGTGATCCGGATGCGATCTATATTGACGGTATGGAAGGCGGCACCGGCGCCGGGCCGCATCTGGCCACCGAAGATACCGGAGTTCCGGGTATCGCGGCCATTCGTCAGGCCCGCAAAGCGATTGATGATCTTGGCAAGCGTGGTGATATCACTTTGGTCTATGCCGGTGGTATTCGCAACGGCGCCGATGTGGCCAAGGCGATTGCTCTGGGCGCGGATGCCATTGCTCTTGGACATTCAGCGCTGATTGCGATGAACTGTAACAAGGACATTGAGCAGTCGAACTATCCTGAAGAAATTGGGGCAGAACCCGGGTATTGCTATCACTGCCATACGGGCCGTTGCCCGGTGGGAATTGCGACACAGGATCCCGAGTTGCGCAAGCGTCTTGATCCGGATGCGGCGGCAGAGCGGGTGTATAACTTCCTGCATACGCTGACCATCGAGGCCCAGCTGTTTGCGCGCGCCTGTGGCAAAACCAATCTGCATAGTCTTGAACCCGAGGATTTGGGCGCTTTGACGCTGGAGGCCTCAGCGATGGCAGGGGTGCCACTGGCTGGCACCAACCACACTGTCGGCATTCAGGACTTTCACAACCTTTAAGGAGACTGCACAATGGCTGGAACACAATACAGAGGTTCGGAAATAACCAATGTCGACCAGTTTGTCGCGGATGCGGCAGGGTTGGATTCGGAGCGCGAAAAAGAAATTGGTCAGCATATCGGCTATCGCTATGATGTGAATCTGGTGCCTGATTACACCAGAATCACACCCTATCTTTCTAAATACATGGAGGTGATGGGCTGGGATGACCTGAACTGGCTCGAGGATGTTCATATGGGATACGAAGATGGCAATCCTGCCGTTTTTGATCGCAACAACAATGGATGGGTCAGTATTCCCGGCTCGATTGAGCTGCCGGACAATCAACAGGATCGCGATATGATTGCGCGTGAATTGCTGTTGAAGTTTCAGATGTCAGACCGGCATCCGCTGGCCACCCTGCGGAAGGCTTATATGAAGTTCTGATGCGCAGCCCTGTGCATATCGCCTGCTTGCAAACGCAGCCCAAGCCAAATTTCGAGGCCGCACTGGCCGAGGCTCTGGACTTGGCTACGGTTGCGGTTGGGCAGGGTGCACAGGTGTTGTTCTTGCCGGAGTATTGCGGCGGCCTGAGAACAAAGGGCGGTATGTTCGCACCGCCTGCCCTGCCAGAAGCTTCGCATCCTGTTTTAACGGGTTTACGCGACTTTGCCCAAGCGCATGATGTCTGGATCTCGGTGGGATCGGTTGCGGTGCCCGGCAGCGCCGGAAAGGTGATCAATCGCAGCTTGCTGTTGGATCGCACCGGCACTGTGGTAAGCCGCTATGACAAGCTGCATTTGTTCGACATTCAGCTGTCCGATCAAGAGGTGTACCGTGAGAGTGCCCGCGTCACACCGGGGCAACACTGCGTGGTGTCAAACATCGGTTGGACTGTGATTGGTCATTCAATTTGCTATGATCTGCGCTTTCCCAATTTGTACCGCGATATGGCGCAAGCCGGAGCTGAGGTTTTGATCGTTCCTTCTGCGTTTACCAAAAAAACTGGTCAGGCGCATTGGCATGTGCTGAACCGTGCAAGGGCGATTGAGAACGGAGCCTTCGTGGTCTCGGCGTGTGCGGTTGGCACTGTTGAAGGTGGTGGCGAGGCTTACGGGCATTCGCTGATTGTTAACCCATGGGGCGAGGTTGTTGCTGATGCAGGCGCGCAGCGCGGTGTGGTCTATGCGACCCTTGATCTTCAAGAAGTTGTGATCGCTCGTGGCAAAATCCCCAGTTTGCAACACGACAGGCCTTATGAGAAAACACCAACCCCTACGGAGGATGTGACATGACCCCCGCAGCTCAGACATTCGAACCACAAGCCGATCCCATGGCCCTGCGCAACGCTTTTCTAAAATGGCAGTGTTTGACTCGCCAGATTTCAGTGCGCCAAAATCAAGGGCGCCCGGATGAGGCGGTGACACCGGCGGTGATCCTCAAAGGTCAGACGGAGCCTTACGACCACATTATTACGGTGCTGTCCAAAACGCCGCAGCAAAGCTTGCTGCCCGAATTGCAACATCTGGTCAGGCGTACGTTGGATCCGGCGCAACGGCGTCAGAAAGCCTTGGAGTTACTGTCCGAAACTTATTACCAAAAGCCCATGTCATTTTCCGATATTTTAACGGCGACCTTCCCGCCGCAATCGCCCCGTGCGGCGGCGATCAGAAAAGCAGGTCATTGTCGCTTGGTCTTCTCAGGCTACGGGCAATCTTATCAGATCGAGTGCAAAATCTGGGCATTAACTAAGAAAAATACGCTGTATCAGGCCACATTCTGGCATAATCTTTTGTTCAATCCTGCACTTCACCCCGACACGATGATTCTGGGCTTTGAGCCGGACTGGACGAAGTCAACGTCTGAACCATTGGTCTGAGGCATCTGGCGGGTCCAAGTTCGCATGCTTTTTGATGCTTGGATGGCGGTGAAAAGTCGCGTGTCTTTTCCATTCCGATCAGGCATAGGCAATGCAGCAGCAACGATGCATAGGCTTGGGACGATTGACACAGATACAGCAGGGCGGAGACTATTGATGCCCGTCTCCAGTGCGTATGCTCCTCCTCAGGATCCGCTTGAGATCCTGCACGAGGATCACCAGATCATTGTGGTGGATAAGCCCGCGGGCTTATTGTCTGTTCCCGGTCGGGGTGCTGATCTGGCTGATTGTCTTTTAACCCGCGTGCAAGCGGTGTTTGCGACCGCGTTGCTGGTGCACCGTCTCGACCGCGATACCTCTGGGGTCATGGTGTTTGCCCAGACGCCGCATGCCCAGCGTGTGTTGTCGATGCAATTTGAAAAACGTCAGACTAAAAAGACCTATGTGGCCCGGCTTTTTGGTCGATTGGAACCCAAACTGGGCACGGTTGCGTTGCCCTTGATCGTCGATTGGCCAAACCGGCCGCTGCAGAAGGTTTGCCACGAGACTGGCAAGCCGGCGATGACCGATTGGCGGGTGGTGAAATATACAGAATGCAACGGACAGGTCGAGACGCGTGTGCGGCTCAACCCCAAGACGGGTCGCAGTCATCAATTACGGGTGCATATGCTGGCTTTGGGGCATGTGATTTTGGGCGATCCGCTCTATGCCAGTGGTTCTGCGCGCGATTATTCACGCCTGATGCTGCATTCGGAAGAACTGCGCTTGCATCACCCAGATAGCGGCCAAGGCCTGAAATTTCGTTCAAAAGCCTGCTTTTAACTGCTGTGACTGCAATCAGTCAGTTCCGCAAAATTCCGCTCTTATCCCGAAAGCACTCAATGGCGCTCTTAGAAAGCTCAAACCACCTGAGCCCGTTGATTTTTTTTGCCTGCTGGCCTTACCAGTTTATTCTGTCTGCCCGTAGTGCGAATGCCGTCGTCCTTGGTGAGCCTGATTTTGATGTTGTTGACCTCAAGTTGCCCGGACAGGCAAATATCGTCGATAATCAAAGCACATTCAGGGGTATCAAAAGCCCGCTGTGTAAAGAGACTTGGAGAGATCAGCAGCCCACCCCAACCCTTAAAGAATATTAGCGTGACCCGAAGTTGCGTTTTTGCGCAGTTACCTTTTGCCCAGCGATATTGCTCTGCGCAGGCGAGAGTTAAAGTTTTTCTTAATTTGATCGACAAGGGGCAGGCTTGTCTCGCACCGAACTTAGATCAATATACGTTAAATCTGAATTTTCTTCCACAATCGCGCAATCAGGTATTTTTGCGCCGCGTTGATTAATCTGTTGGCTAAATTGGGATCAGATCTAGCGCATGCTGAAACGGCAATGGATAAAATTGCGTTGCGTATCCAAGGGCCTGCATCAATTATGCGCATCTGCACTTCTGAAGGGGCGTGGTTATTTATATCCCATTCAAAACGTTTCATTCATCGGAACATAGAGAATTATTTTCTTACTATTCGCGGTCTGATTAAGCTATGGGTTGAAAGCTTGGAAAAGATGAGAAAACTGGGGCTGAATTGATTTGAGCGATCTTTCCGCACTTATGTTTACAAGGTATCCTATATTTCATCTTTGCATAGTGCTTTTTTCAAATGTCTGGGTCTGCAGTGAAATGTCATACCTGTAATTTCCTCCATAAACTCAAGCGTGACGGCACTGGGAAGATGATATTTTTAAATTTGTTAACAATCAGATGTACACTTGCCCTGCCTGTTGACGGCTTGTCGCGAATGGGCAGGTGCGTTACAATTCTATATTCAGTGATTTTCAGACTGTAAACAGTAGTTTAATCACTGAGACATGATACTAAACGTTCAAAAGTTCTGAACAAAATTTGGCGTTATAACTTAAGTTAAAGTTCCAAACGCGCCCTTGCGGAGATCGCGATGGATGCTAAAGCGACACAAATTATGATAGTTTTGTGCATTTCTGAGATTGAAAAAAAATGGGGAAGGTGGCACGGTTTCCTCTATGCAACGACTTTGCTTCTGTAGGGAATAGCGACCCTAATTTTGATCAAGACAAAAATGAACTTGGGAGACCTCACGATGAGAACACGCGCCGCAGTGGCTTTGGAAGCCGGAAAACCTTT
>UPTG01002058.1_pt1 | contig 14257 bp, 13 predicted proteins | sample 2160121 | NCBI WGS metagenome assembly UPTG01 (sample SAMN06266255, study PRJEB28933) | marine metagenome | isolation source: Columbia River Estuary | place: USA:Columbia River Estuary, USA | collected 2014-07-27
CCTTTTAGATGCTCTTCTGAGCGTTTTGCAAATTTTTGAATGCGTGGCAGTCTTTCCAGTAATTCAAGGGATTTTGACTTCATAGTTGAATATATCTTTCCTGAAATAAGGCGTGTCAAATATTTACTTAATGCCCCAACATTTTTTGAAATGGACATATCATTGTCATTAAGAACGATCAGGAGATTAGCATCTGAATCACCAGCATGATTCAGTGCCTCAAATGACATGCCACCTGTTAGCGCTCCATCTCCAATAACAGCAATTGAGGTATCTGACTTGTTATTAAGTTTATTTGCCATAGCAATCCCTAGGGCTGCACTAATTGAGGTAGAGGAATGACCTGCGCCAAACGCATCATGCTCACTTTCACTTCTTTTTGTAAAGCCAGACAAGCCATCTTTTTGGCGAAGCGTTGACATTAGATCTTTACGACCTGTTAATACTTTATGAGTGTATGCTTGATGTCCTACATCCCAAACAAAAGTATCATTAGGACTGTCAAAAACATAATGCATTGCCAGGGTTAATTGGATTGTTCCAAGGTTAGAGCTTAAATGCCCCCCTGTCTTCTCAATACTTTCAATTAAAAATAGTTTAATTTCTTCTGCAAGAGTATTTAGCTCGTCAATATCTAGTTCTTTAATGTCACTCGGGTTTTGAATATGATTTAAGATCATTCTATTTCGTTATAAATCTTAACTTAATTAAAGAGAAAAGAGACGAATTATACACTTGTCAGTATTGATAATAGTGAAGCCCTAATGGAGTTTTAATGTTTGCCATAAGTTTAAATAAATATAAATTAAACTCTGTGAATAGTAAAATTAACATTTTTTGTTGGGTTGTATAGAAATATGCATGCTGTCTGTGCTTTATATAAGTTTACTCGGTTGGATGACTTTGAAGATATCCAACTACCACTCAAGTCATTTTTAGATTCTTTGAGTGTTAAAGGAACTTTATTGCTTGCAAGAGAAGGCATAAATGGAACAATTTCTGGAACCAAAGATAGTATTGAAAAAGTACTTGATTATCTTCAATCTGATGATAGGTTTTTTGAATTGGAATATAAGTATTCATATAGTAAAAAACCACCGTTTAAAAGACTTAAAGTTAAACTAAAAAAAGAAATAGTAACTATGGGTCTGTCAGAAATTGACCCTAATCAATCTGTTGGAACTTACGTTAAGCCAGAAGACTGGAATAATTTAATCAATGACCCTGATGTCGTATTAATTGATACGCGAAATAATTATGAGTATGAAATTGGAAGCTTTAAGGGTGCTATTAACCCAAATACTGAAACTTTTAGGGAGTTTCCAAGTTTTACAAAAAATAGTCTAAAGCAATATCAAGACAAAAAAATTGCCATGTTTTGTACCGGCGGAATTCGCTGTGAAAAATCTACAGCCTATTTAAAGTCTGAGGGTTTTGAAAATGTTTTTCATCTTCAAGGTGGGATTCTTAAATACTTGGAAGAGGTTAAAGAGGAAGAGAGTCTTTGGGAGGGTGAATGCTTTGTATTTGATGATAGAGTAGCTGTCAAGCATAACCTTGAGCAAGGTAAATACGATCAATGTCATGCATGTCGGTTTCCTATTACCAAAGAAGATACAAGACACCCTCACTATGAGAAGGGCGCATCCTGCCCAAGATGTTATGGGACAAAAAACATAGAACAAGTAGACAGATACCGAGAAAGAGAGAAGCAGGTTCAACTTGCTAAGAAAAGGGGTGAGGTTCATATTGGTGATGATGCTAATCACACTCAACAAAAAACATAGATAATTTTATAAATACATTTTTTAAATAAGAGATAGTTATTCAAATGTTTGATAGAAAAGATATTGCCCAACTTAAGAAAGATATTGTTTTAGATGTGGAGCTGTTAAATTCTAGATTTAAGCTACACACTCGGTGGGGGGTTTTTAGCCCCCGATCGATTGATGATGGTACGCTTCTTCTGATGAAGTATATTAGCGCCAATGAAAATGACATTTGTCTTGATTTAGGGTGTGGTTATGGACCAATTGGTCTTGCATTGGCTAGGCAGTGTCACAAGGGAAAAGTTCATATGGTAGATAAGGACTTTGTGGCGGTTGAACTTTCAAAATACAATGCAAAGATTAATAATGTTAGCAATGCTAAGGCCTATCTTTCTGATGCATTTTTGCAAGTACCAAATGATATAAAATTTAATCAAATCATTTCAAATATTCCTGCCAAAGTCGGAAGAGAGCAGCTTTCAATTATTCTTTATGATGCATTTGATGCGCTGCAGCCAGGGGGGTCAATAACTGTTGTGACCATTAATGGTCTTAAGGACTTTATAAAAAATAATTTTAAATCAGTTTTTGGAAATTATAAAAAAATTAAACAGGGTCAAAAATATGTTATTTCCCAAGCAATTAAGCAATAATTATTTTATGTATCTTTGCAGTATTTATAATACTAGATTAAAATAGCAGAAAAAAATCGGAGCAATAAATTGGAAGTATTAGAAAAAATTCAAAAGCAAGTCGATAGCGCTGCAATTGTTATTTATATGAAAGGAACACCACAGTTTCCTCAGTGTGGATTTTCTGCACGTGCATCTCAAACTTTAGCATCAACTGGAGTTGAGTTTGCTTACGTTAATATTTTTGAAGATCAAGAAGTTTTTCAAAGTCTCCCAGACTTTGCTGATTGGCCTACATTTCCCCAAATCTATTTCAACTCTGAATTAGTGGGCGGCGGTGATATTATTATTGAAATGGCTGAGCAGGATACCCTTAAGGATGCTATGCAAGAGGCTGTTGAAAAATACAATAGCTAATTAAATTAAAGTTTTCTTAGTTTGTAGCCGTAATCCTTTAGCCAAGTTTTAGCTTCTTTGAAGTTAGGCATCATTGATTCAACAGTTTTCCAAAAATGAGATGAATGATTCCTGTGAATTGTGTGTGCTAGTTCATGAATAATGACATAGTCAATTACGTTCATGGGAGCCATAATTAAAAGGTAGTTTAGATTAATATTATTCCTGGATGAGCAAGAACCCCACAATGTTTTCTGCTCTTTGATTCGAACTTGGTTTACAGATAAATTATATTGATCGGCAAAATAAGTAAGCCTTGGAATAGCAACCTCTCTAAATTTTTTTTTGTACCATTTCTTTAGAGATGAGTGAATCAACTCTTGATCACTTGAACACACTAAAAATTCTTCACCATTGAAAGTTAATTTTTCGGATTGATCCGTTTTTATTTTAATGGGATATAAGGATCCTAACATTAAAGCCATATCTTTATCAAAGGCGCTATCACTTAAACGATTATTGATAATCTTTTGTTGCTTGTTGACCCATTTTTTCTTTTCATTAATAAAGTCATGAATTTTATTCATTGAAAGTAGATGAGGGGCTCGCACAATCAATTCAGCATTTTCATTAATTGAAATACTTAGGGTTCTTCTATTGCTCCTGATAACTTTATAAGGCGTCATTTGGATAAGGGCTTCTATAGCTATATTTAGTCAATCCATTTCCTAGCGTTTTCAAACATTCTAAGCCACGGCGATCTCTCTTGCCATTCATTTGGATGCCAAGAGTTTTGAACTGTTCGAAAAACTCTTTCAGGGTGGGGCATCATGATTGTAATTCTGCCAGATTCATCACAAATGCCTGCTGCAGAGTTTTCAGAGCCATTAGGATTGTGTGGATATACTTTAGATGGATCTCCAGAATAGTCAACATACTGCATAGCAATACTAGTAATTTTAGTTTTAGAGTCAAATCTAGCTTTACCCTCTCCATGTGCAATTGCTATAGGCATGATTGAGCCTTCCATTCCACTAAAGAATATAGATTTCGAATTACTAATTTTGACGCCTGTAAGACGCGCCTCAAATTGTTCTGATGTGTTTTTCTCAAAGGAAGGCCAAGCTGTTGAGCCTGGAATGATTGATTGAAGATTAGAAATCATTTGGCAGCCATTACACACCCCCAAAGTGAAACTATCAGATCTTAAAAAATATTCAGAAAACTCATCTTTGGCCAGGCTGTTTAAAAGAATCGAATTTGCCCAGCCTCTTCCAGCACCTAAAACATCTCCATAGGAAAATCCTCCACAAGCGGCCAACCCCTTAAAGCTGGATAAGGATATTTTTCCAGAAAGAATCTGACTCATATGAACATCAGTTGCTTCAAAACCGGCCTGAGTAAAAGCAGCTGCCATTTCAATATGTCCATTAATTCCTTGTTCTCTTAGGATAGCAATTTTTGGCTTTGTACCAAAATTTATATAAGGAGTAATAATAGATTCATTGAGATCGAATGTTGGATGAACTTTGAGACCACTCGAGTCCTTAAGGATTTCAATATTTTCAGATTCGACGCATTCTGGGTTGTCCCTTAATTTTGCAATTTCGTATGAGGTTGAAGACCACTTTTTATAAAGATTTTTTCTCTTGTCTTGAAAAACGATATCATTTTCATGATAGATTACAATTTCATCATTTAAATTAATTCTAGCAATTCTTTTGGTTGAGTTTTTGAGTCCAATATCTTTTAGAGAGTCAAGAACTCTATTAATGTTAGTTGTTGGAATCTGAATGATGCATCCCAGCTCCTCGTTAAATAGCTCAGGTAAGAGGTCTGAAGTATAAATTTCTAAACCACAATGAGACGCAAACGCCATCTCTAATAGAGAGATTAGGGCGCCACCATCAGATCGATCGTGATAAGCAGTAATTAAATTCTCTTTGTTTAATGTGTTGATTAATGAGAAGAATTGAGAGAAAAGTTTCGGGTCATCAAGATCGGGTGCATCGTTTCCAATTTGGTTAAATACTTGTGCTAAGCACGATCCCCCCATTCTATTTTTTCCTAATCCAAGATCAACTAAAAAAAGTTCTGACTCTATTTCATTAGCAAGTAAAGGTGTAATTTGCTGTCTGGTATCAGGTGTTTTTGAGAAGGCACTAATAATAAGTGAAAGAGGAGCTGTAACTGATTTACTTTCCCCATTCTCATCCCAAGAGCTCTTCATGGACATGGAGTCTTTTCCAACAGGAATAGTTAGTCCAAGCTCAGGACAAAGCTCCATCCCAATCGATTTAACTGCCTCATAAAGTTTTGCATCTTCACCCGGATGCCCACTGGCGCACATCCAGTTTGCAGATAAGTTAATGTGTTTAATATCCTCAATGTATGCACTCATTAGATTAGTCAGCGCCTCTCCAACACTCATTCTTGCTGCTGCAGCTGCATTGATAAGAGATAGTGGCGTTTTCTCACCAATAGACATTGCCTCCCCTTGATAGCCCGTGAAATCTGAGAGTGATATAGCGCAATCTGCTACCGGTACTTGCCAAGGCCCAATCATTTGGTCTCTAGCAATAAGGCCGGTCACTGATCGATCTGCAATCGTAATTAAAAATTTTTTACTCGCTATTGTAGGAAGTGCTAATAACCGATTAATGGCATCGCTTATAGAAATATTACTCGCATCAAAGGATTTTTCAGCATTAGGCAGGGTAGCAACATCTTTATGAGTTTTAGGGGATGAGCCAAATAGTAATGACATCTCTAGATCGATAGGTTTATTATCAAAATATGAATCTTCAAGCGTTAAATGTCTGTCATCAGTTGCATTTCCAAGGACTGCGTAAGGTGCCCTCTCTTTAACGCAAATCTCATTAAACAGATCAATACTTTTTTCCTTGATTGCAATGACGTACCTTTCTTGAGACTCGTTACACCATATTTCTAGAGGGGACATTTTTTTTTCGTCATTGGGTATTGACCTTAATTGGAGCTTTGCACCTTTTTTTGAGTCATTTACCAGTTCAGGTATTCCATTTGAAAGGCCGCCAGCTCCAATGTCATGGATTGATACAATTGGATTTGCATCACCCAAATTGGCACAAGCGCTGATCACTTCTTGAGCGCGTCTTTGCATTTCTGGGTTGGCTCTTTGAACAGAAGCAAAATCGAGATCTTCATTTTGATCACCACTTCCTACACTCGAGGCTGCTCCCCCTCCAAGACCAATAAGCATCGCAGGTCCTCCAAGGACAATAATCTTGTCTCCATTCGAGATTGCACCTTTATCAACATGGTTCTCCTTAATATTTCCGATACCACCTGCGAGCATGATTGGCTTATGGTAGCCTCTTACCTCTTCATTATAAGATCGCTGCTCATAGGTTCTAAAGTACCCACAAGTATTGGGCCTTCCAAATTCGTTGTTAAAGGATGCGGCGCCAATTGGTGCATCAATCATAATATCAAGTGCCGATGCTATTTGGTTTGGCTTTCCATAATCCTTTTCCCAGTCCTGAGTTGAATTAGGTATCTTTAAATTTGATACTGAGAAGCCGCATAGACCGGCTTTTGGTTTAGAGCCTCTCCCTGTAGCCCCTTCGTCCCTAATTTCACCCCCAGAGCCGGTTGCTGCTCCAGGATCTGGAGCAATCGCAGTAGGGTGGTTGTGTGTTTCAACTTTCATAAGGACTGCTTTTTCAGCATTTGATGTCTTATAGATGCCTTCATCATCAGGCTCGAAGAAGTCTGATTTATAGCCACTCATAACTGCAGAGTTATCACTGTAGACTGATAAAAGGCCATCAGGATTTTGATGATAAGTATTTTTGATCATACCAAAAAGTGAAATCGCCTGTTTTTCAGAGTCAATTGTCCAGTCAGCATTAAAGATTTTATGTCTGCAGTGTTCAGAGTTTGCTTGAGCAAACATCATTAACTCGATATCTCTAGGGTTTCTTTGTAAGCCTTTAAAGCTATCAAATAGATAATTAATTTCACTTTCACTTAATGCAAGTCCAAGTTCAGTATTAGCCTTAATAATTGCTAATTTACCATTTTTAAGAATATCTATACTTTTAAAGTTGCTGGGTTGAAGTTCATTAAATAATAATTTTGAATCCTCAATATTTTCAAGATAGGATTCAGTCATTTTGTCCATCACGAATTCAAGGATAGTTTTTAATTCTTTGTCATTAGTGCTTCGGGTGAAATGATAAGTTATGCCTCTTTCTAGTCTTTTGATATCCAGTAATCCACAAAGTTTGCATATTTCGGATGCTTTAGAGGACCAAGGTGAAATAGTTCCTATTCTCGGTGTAATTGTAATTTGGAAGTTTGAGTTTAGTAGATTCGCTTTTGGAGCATAATTTAAGAGTTTATCAAGAGAAGATCTGGTTGAAGTGTTGAGATCATTTTTTGATTCAATAAAGTGAATATATTCAGAAGAGATTAGCTCAATGTTAGGGATGAGGGCACTAATTTTCTTATTAAGTGCTTTTACTTTAAAATTTCTAAGCGCTTGAATTCCAGTATGAAAAGCGATCATAGTTCAGACAGTATTTCGTCTGAAATATCAGCATTATGATAGACTTCCTGAGTGTCATCAAGATCTTCAAGTCTATCAATTAGCTTCATAAATTTATCTGCATCCTCAAGATTGAGTTCGATTCTATTAGCTGGCTCCATAGTGATCTGTGAATGATCAGGTATAAGGTTTTTAGCAATTAATGCATCTTTGACTGGAAAAAAATTCTCTGGAGTCGTCACAACATCAATTGACCCATCTTCATTAGAGATAATATCTTCTGCTCCTGATTCAATTGCAATTTCCATAATTGTGTCCTCATCCCCAGAACCAAAGCTTATAAAACCTTGTTTGGAGAACATGTAGGATACTGAGCCGTCTGTTCCAAGGTTTCCACCATGTTTACTGAATGCATGCCTAACATCAGAAACGGTACGGTTTTTGTTATCAGTCAGACAATCTACCATAATAGCAGTGCCACCAAGGCCATAGCCTTCGTAGCGAATTTCTTCATAGTTTTCACCATCTAAATCACCCGAGCCTCGCTTTACAGCATTTTCAATGGTATCTCTTTTCATATTTGCTGCTAGAGCTTTGTCTATTACAGCACGAAGAGAGGGATTATTTTCTAGGACCCCGCCACCCATTTTTGCCGCTACAACAATTTCTTTAATGAGCTTGGTGAAGATTTTTCCACGCTTAGCATCTTGCGCACCTTTTCTATGCTGAATATTGTGCCATTTGCTGTGTCCTGCCATTTTCTTAAAGTTTCTCCTATAGTTACTTAGTAAAGTCCAGAAGGCGCTGAATTGAATTTTTTGCTTTATCAATAATTTGATTATTGATGAGGATTTCATTATTACCAGTATTTAAAGTATCTAAGCATTTTTCAAGGTTATTCATTGCCATCCAGCCACAGTGAGCACATGATTCACAATCAGCTCCCTCTCCCATAGTTGGGGCTTCAATAAATTTTTTGTGAGGTGCTGCCTCTTTCATTTTATGGAAAATTCCGTTATCAGTTGCAACTATAAAGGTGTTTTCAGGCCTTGATGCAGCGGCATTGATAAGCTGAGTTGTCGATCCAACAATATCAGCAAGTGCGATCACCTCTTTGGGTGATTCAGGGTGGACCAATACACCAGCCTCTGGATGTATCTCCATAAGCCTTTTGAGTCCTTCTGCTTTAAATTCTTCATGAACAATACAAGCTCCATCCCACATGAGCATCTCCACACCTGTCATCGATTGCACATAGTGACCTAGGTGTTTATCTGGGGCCCAGAGAACTTTTTTCCCTTCATCGTGTAACTTTTGGACCACTTTTAGTGCGCTACCAGAAGTTACAACCCAGTCCGCTCTGGCTTTTACTTCTGCAGAAGTGTTTGCGTAGACAACAACGACATGATCAGAGTTTTGATCACAAAATTTTGAAAATTCGTCTATTGGACATGATAAATCTAGTGAGCAGTTTGCTTCAGTATCTAAAACGAGAACACGCTTTTCAGGAGATAAAATCTTAGCAGTTTCTCCCATAAATTTAACCCCTGCAACAATAATTGTATCAGCATCACTATTCTGACCAAATCTTGCCATTTCAAGAGAGTCCGAGACAATACCTCCCGATTCTTCAGCCAAGGTCTGAAGATCAGAGCTTACGTAGTAATGGGCAACCAAAGTTGCGTTATTTTCCTTAAGTGCATCTTTAATTGAATTTTCAATCGATTGTTCTATTTCAATGTTTTGCATTATTAAACTTTAGTCGGAAGAGTCACCTTAATGTTTAAATCTTTAAGCTGTGCTTTAGATACACTTGAGGGGGCGTCAGTTAATAAACATGCCGCAGTTTGCGTTTTAGGGAATGCAATAACATCTCTAATCGATTCAGTTTGACTAAGGGTCATGACTAGCCTGTCTAAGCCAAAAGCTATACCACCATGGGGCGGACAACCATAGTCAAGCGCATCAAGTAAAAATCCAAATTTTTCTTTTGCTTCTTCGTCATCAATACCAAGAAGTGTAAGAACAGTTTTCTGCATGTCACTCTGGTGAATACGAATTGATCCACCTCCAACTTCAGAGCCATTGATTACTAAATCATAAGCTCTTGAGAGCGAATCCTCAGGGTTATCTATCAGTGTTTTTGAGTCTACACTTGGCGCGGTAAATGGATGATGAATGGCATTAAGGGAGCCATCATCTGAAACTTCAAACATAGGGAAGTCGAGAACCCAAATAGGAGCCCATTCTTTATTGTAGAGATTTAAATCATGACCAAGTTTTTCCCTTAAATTACCAAGAGCCTCATTGACTACTTTAGATTTATCAGCGCCAAAAAAGATAATATCTCCAGTTTTTGCTTCTGTTAGGTCAATGACTTTTTGAGTGACATCGTCACCTAGGAATTTAATAATGGGAGATGAAGGGCCATCTTCATTAAGTTTAATATAAGCTAAACCCTTTGCGCCATATATACTTACATATTTTGTATAGTCATCAATTTGCTTACGACTGATTGATGCCCCACCTTCAACTTTGAGCGCAGCAACTCTTCCATTTTTATTATTTGCAGGCCCTGAAAAAACTTTGAATTCAACATCTTTCATGATGTCATTCACATCAACCATATGAAGTGGAATTCTCATATCAGGCCTATCAACACCATAAAGATTAATGGCTTCTTTATAGGTAATCGTTGGAAATTTCGAAGGTAGATCAATACTGCCCACATCTTTGAAAAGTCCTCTTATCATTTCTTCCATGAGTGAGGTAATTTCATCTTCATTCATAAAGGATGTTTCAACGTCAAGCTGAGTAAATTCAGGTTGACGATCTGCCCTTAAGTCTTCATCCCTGAAGCATTTAACAATTTGATAGTATCTTTCAAAACCAGACATCATTAGGAGCTGTTTGAAAAGTTGTGGCGATTGAGGAAGAGCAAAGAAGTTACCTTCGTGTGTTCTTGATGGAACGAGATAGTCTCTTGCTCCCTCTGGCGTTGCTTTAGTTAAAAAAGGCGTCTCAATATCTAGAAAGTCATTGCTATCCATAAAGTCACGCATAAAGTGCGTTACCTCTGATCTGAGACGTAAGCGCTTTTGCATCTCATCTCTTCTGAGGTCTAAATAACGATATTTAAGTCTCACCTCCTCAGAAGTTTCCATCGAATCAAGTTGAAAGGGAATGGGTTTTGACGCATTTAATATTTCAATGTGTGAAGCAAGGACTTCTATTTCACCAGTTGGAATTTTACTATTAACCATCTCACTCGCCCTAGCAACAACTTGGCCAGTTATCTGAAGGACAAACTCATTCCTAATCGTTTCGGCTAATTTAAAAGTCTCAGCAGTATCTGGATTGATAACAATTTGAGCGATTCCTTTTTTATCTCTAACATCAAGAAATATTACACCTCCATGGTCTCGTCTTCTATTTACCCAGCCACAAAGCTTTACTTGCTTGTCTAGGGCTGACTTATTTAGTTCACCACAAAAATGTGTCCTCATTTTTTTTCCTTAATCTTTAAATTTTCAGGTGTCACAACACCTGCTGATATAACTAGTTTAAACGCCTCTTCCACACTCATTTGTAACTCGAATGCATCTTTTTTTGGAATCATCACAAAAAAGCCTGAAGTCGGGTTAGGTGTTGTCGGAACAAACAAATTAATAACATCTTTCCCAATAATGCTTTCTACCTCACCTTTATAGTCACCCGATTGAAAAGCAATAACCCAGATTCCCTTACTTGGATATTGAATTAAAAATGCTTTTCTAAAGCTTTCACTTGATGTGTTTAAAACAGTTGAAGAGATTTTCTTTAGTGCGTTATATATATTTCTAAAACCAGGTATTTTGTTTAACGCACGCTCCCATAAGTCAAGTAATTTACGACCTAAGATATTTGTAACAAGGGCTCCTGTAATCAGGATAACAAGAATCACTAAAACAATTCCAGATCCTGGAATAGTGGTATCTAGATTAAGTAGAGATTCTGGGAGAAGTCTAGTTGGAACAAGGTTATTTACAATTTCCAAAAAGAATTTGATAAGGAGTACACTTAGAGCAAGTGGAATCCAAAATAAAAGCCCGGATATAAAGTAATTTCTTAAGCGCTTCACTGAACTTGAAGATTAATCCAAAAAAGAGTTATTTTAACACAAGCTGTATTGTCAATATGAGACTCGAGAGCTTAATATAAGAGGTTATTGATTAAGCTCCTCATCCCTAAGTGTTAAGATCTCATAACCATTTTCAGTCACTAAAATTGTATGCTCCGTCTGAGCTGAAAGCGATCTGTCTTTTGTTGTAACTGTCCAGCCGTCAATTCTTGAAGTAATAACTTCATAACCACCTAAATTAACCATTGGCTCAATAGTAAAAGTCATACCAGGTTCAAGAATAGGGCTTTGTGATATTTTTCCATCATCGTAATGAATCACTTGAGGAAGTTCATGGAAAACCTCACCGATACCATGACCACAATAATCCCTAACTACCGAGCAGTTTTTACTGTGAACATAAGTACCAATAACTTTACCAATTTCTCCTAAGTGAATTCCAGGCTTTACTTTTTCAATGCCTAGCATCATTGAGTCTCTAGCAACGTTACATATTTTTAATGCTTTGATAGTAGGCTTACCAACGATAAACATTTTCGAAGTGTCACCGTGGAAGCCTTCTTTTATAACAGTAATATCAATGTTAATAATATCACCTTTTTTGAGTTTTTTTTCACTCGGGATTCCGTGACAAACTACATTATTAACAGAGGTACATATCGATTTTGGGAAGCCATTATAGTTAAGAGGAGCAGGAACTGAATCTAAGTCATTTACAATAAAATCATGACAAATTTGATCAAGCTTCTCTGTTGTAACGCCTGTTCTGACATGCTCACCTATCATCTCAAGAACGCTCGATGCTAGCTTTCCAGCCATGCGCATCTTTTCAACTTGACCTGGAGATTTGATACTGATAGACATAATTTATTTAGATTGTTGCGCTCTTTTTTCCAGAGCCTTAATTCTATCTTCAAGTGGCGGGTGAGATGACCATAGCTGAGAACGATTAGATTTTGGCTTTTCTCCAATTCCAAATGCTGCTAATTGTTCTGGTAAAGGCTCTGGTTCTCTCTGTCCAAGTCGTTTTAATGCATTAATCATGTTTTGATGACCTGCTAAATCTGCGCCACCAGTATCAGCGACATACTCTCTTTTACGCGAAAAATACATAACAATAATGCTAGCCAGAATTGAAAGTACTATTTGTGCAAAAATAGTGGTAACAAAGTATCCAATACCATAGCCGCGTTGGTTTTTAAGTATTACTCGATCAACAACATGACCAATAACTCTTGAGAAGAATATCACAAAGGTGTTAACAACTCCCTGAATAAGAGTCAGTGTGACCATATCTCCATTGGCAACATGACTCATTTCATGACCAACTACTGCTTCAATTTCACCTTGGGTCATGTTATCAAGAAGTCCTTGTGAAACTGCCACTAATGCATTATTTTTACTAGCTCCAGTAGCAAAAGCATTCATTTGACTTGAAGGGAAAATAGCCACTTCAGGCATCTTAATGCCAACAATCTTAGATTGTTTTTTGACTATTTCAATAAGCCATTTTTCTGCATTATTTTTTGGTGAAGAAATGACAGTAGCACCCGTCATTCTTTTAGCCATCCATTTTGAAATAGCTAGTGAGATGAATGCACCTCCAAAACCAAAAACACCAGAAAAAATTACAAGAGCATTGATATTTAAATCACTTCCATTTTGCATGAGGAGACTTTCAACTCCAAGAATCCTGAGAGTAATACTTAAAATTACCATAATGGCAATATTAGTAATTAAGAAGAGAAATATTCTTTGCATATTTATTCCTTAAATCAAAAGTAATTAATTCGTTATATTATATAAATAAATAACATTATTTATGTGATATTGATGAATTTTTGCAGTAGTTATTAATCTAATTTGAAATGAATAAAACTACCGACCGGGCCACATCATTCTTGCTTCAGTTATTGTGCAGGCGTTTACACCAATAGATGTCAAGATTGTTTGATAAGCGTTATCGTCTGGAGTAAGAATAATAAAACCTCCATCTGCATAGCTTGATAATTGAAGATTTTCATTTTCAGCTTTTAGTTGTGCAATTTCAGAGCAAGATTGATTATTAATAGTAGTTACTACAATTGTTGAAAGGTAGCAGTATTCACCATCAGGAGTTAAGCTAGCAGAAAACGAAGAGGAGCCGTTGTTATATATCTGTGAAGAGATATGAAAAGAAGGAAATGAAGAGGGGTTTTGAGGGTGAGCAAATGTAATATTTAAGCCATTCAAATTGTATGATTTTTCAATTTGACTTAAATATGTTGAGCAGGTTGAATTTATTCCTCGTAATTCAGAGTCTTCAAATAAAGAAGCAGCACTAGAATTAAATGAAAAGCCTAAAAGTAAAAGCGTGATAGTTTTTAAGAAATATCTGTTCAAAGTTATTATTTAATTATCAACATATAGTTCAACTATACACTTAGTTTTATTATAGTAATATGATAATATTCTTGAATTATTAAATTTATAATTTGATTGAATATCTAATTTAAACTACTTTATAATTAAATTTAACTTAATCGAAGGAGTTTTAAAAATGAAATTAAGATTTTTATTTATTGCAGTTATTGCAATGCTTGTAAGTGGTTGTATGGACACTATTGCTGCTGTACCTGCTGCTGCAGTTAATGGAGTTGGTAACGTAGTAGGCGGTATTTGGGGAGCAGTAACAAGTATTTTTTAATTCTCTCTTGTCAAACAAATAAATCCCATAAATTTTTATTGGATTTTTTTTTGCTTATAAGAAATTATTGGTTACTTAATTGGTTGTGGAATCAGATTAGCCAATTTTATTTTGCGCCAGTTC
>UPTG01002062.1_pt1 | contig 14243 bp, 13 predicted proteins | sample 2160121 | NCBI WGS metagenome assembly UPTG01 (sample SAMN06266255, study PRJEB28933) | marine metagenome | isolation source: Columbia River Estuary | place: USA:Columbia River Estuary, USA | collected 2014-07-27
CCCCCGCCCCCCCCCCCCCCCCGACCCACCCCAGCTAAGACGGTGGTCGTGGACCCCGAGCCATCGGCCGAGCCCATGGACGTGGAAAACCTGGCAGACAAGTTGGGGAAGGAACAAGCGACCCAAATGCTGGACCGAGTATGGCGCAGACACCAAACAAATCTAAAATTACAGTGGCTTTTAGACCCTTTGGAGAGCGCATTAATGGCGATGGTGATTTAACTCAAAGTCAATCTGTAATGGCGAGGATTCAAGAATATATCGGAAACGCTCCTGGCGCTCAAATAACTGTGGATAAAGACGCCCAAGGGCCACCTACTGGAGCTCCAATTAATATTGAGGTGAGTGGTGATGATTACTTGGAAATTATTCAAATAGCAGATAATATCCGTGGGTTTATTAATGAATCGGGTATTCAAGGCATTGAAGAATTGAAATTAGACGTTCAACAAGGAAAGCCAGAACTGCTTGTTGATATCGACTATTCTAAAGCGAGAACTTATGGAATCTCAACAGCTCAAATTGGAGATGCTTTAAGAACCGCTCTCTATGGAAAAGAAATTTCGCGTTACAAAGAGGGCGAGGATGATTATCCAATTAATTTGAGATATCAAGATCAATACCGTTATAATATTGACGACTTATTGAATCAGAAAATTACGTTTAGAGATCAGAGTTCAGGTAAGATAAAACAGATTCCAATTTCATCTGTTGCAACACCTAAAAAGTCATCAACATTCAGTGTAGTAAGCCGTATAGATTTAGACCGTGTGATCACCTTAAAGTCTAATGTCTTAACAGGCGATGGCTATAATGCAACCTCGATTAACGATGAATTAAAAGAGTTGCTCGATGATTATGAATTGCCAAGAGGAGTTGAAATTAGTTTCACTGGAGAGCAAGAAAAACAAGCAGAAGAAATGAGCTTTTTATCAGGCGCACTTTTAACCGCAGTATTCTTAATCTTCTTAATTCTCGTGGCTCAATTTAATTCAGCTTCTACTCCGTTTATTATTTTGACTACGGTAGTATTGAGTTTAATCGGTGTGCTTTTAGGTCTTGTAATATTCAGAGACGACTTTGTAATCATGATGACCATGATTGGAATTATCTCCCTTGCGGGAATTGTGGTAAACAACGCAATTGTATTGATTGACTTTATCAATTTGTTAATCTCTAGAAAGAAGGAAGAACTTGGCTTACTTAGAAAAGAGAAACTTCCGTTTGAATACTATTCGGACATCATTATTGAAGCAGGAAAGAAAAGGCTTCGTCCTGTATTGTTGACTGCAATTACAACAGTGTTAGGTTTAATACCCTTGGCGATGGGTATCAACATCGATTTCATTTCTTTAATCATGAATAACGACCCACAATTTTTTATTGGTGGGGACAATGTTGTGTTCTGGGGACCTATGAGTTGGGCGATTATTTACGGATTGACGTTCGCGACCTTCTTAACTTTGGTAATCGTTCCAGTAATGTTCTTCTTAATGAACAACATTGCGAGCAGAGTATTTAAGAGCTAATACCAAAATAGAATAAACTAAAAAGGCGCTTGAATTAAGCGCCTTTTTTTATGAAGTATAAATTTGAATTAGGTAATTACCCATTCTTTGCTTTGTCCAATCTGTCGTCTGTTTCGTGATGTATCATCGAAACTTACATCTAGAACACTTTGACGAATATCTTGATTTACGGTTGCCCATAAATAGTAACTGTGTTCTACCATGCCTTTCACAATTGGGCTGCAGTCTACTTGATGAACTTTGTTATGGATAAGCGCTGGTCTTGAATTACCAACTTGCCAAAGACGATCTGCCGCATTTTTTGTGAATTTAGAGATGTTCATTGCTAAGTCACCTTTGTTGAAATAGACAGTAACGTTTTGCGCCATTTCATGAAGGCGAGCCATCCCTTGATTGGGCTCAAAAACATTGTCGGTTACATCGGGGCACATAGAAAGATGTGTTTGAACATTCTAGGTAAAATCGATCCGTTACTATAACCAATCAATTTGTTTTCTAAGCCTTTTTGTAAAACGTAGTTCCCCATAGAATGACAACACAAATGGAGGTCTTGTAAGCATAATTCTTCTTTTTTATTTTTAGCGTCTATGCGGAGAGTGCCCAAGAAATCTTTTAGTTTTAATAGAGCTCGTCCTATGGCTTTGCCAGAATCACGTGCGTCAGTGCGATCAGATTTATAAGCAGCAAAAGGCATCATGCTTCCGTTGGATGGCCAACTAAACAAAACGACAGTAATTTTTTTCTCTGAAGGTTTTTTTCCGCGGTTCAACATTTGCTCCATGGCAATGGCACCGCCTAAAGCCGCATACCAATCTACATTGTAGCCATGCATATATATCATAACATCAGAAGATTTCATCATTATCTTTTTCAAGTTTCCGAAAAACTTCGTTGATGAATTTTTAGCATCATCTATTTTGGCTTTGGCCTCTGCCGTATTGTCTTTATACGCCTTTATTTTGGCTGACTTGGCCCGTTTAGCCAAGTAAACAGAAAGACCTTCACCATCGCCTATACGCCCATCTTCATACTTATGATTCAGTGATTTCTCAGATGTAGGCTCGTCATATTCTAAAGACAATTCACCAAAGCGCAAATTTTCATGACCGTCACCACTAAACTTTTCACCATAATGTGTTGGATTCCACCGGTCTTTACCTTCGTGATTTCTATTGGTTGCAAAAAACAGATTAGCAGATTTCATAGTAGTTTGATTTTGTTTTTAAATGTAACGAATATTATCTCCTTTTTAGAGAGCATTGGGTAACAGATTCTATTAAAGGCGCTTTAAAAAGAACTCTACATTTGGCAATAGAATTCAATTATAATTGGCCAATGCGAATTGATAAATACTTATGGTGTGTACGCTTGTTAAAAACACGATCTCTAGCAACAGAACAAGTGAAAACAAAAAAAGTTCTTCTTGACGGAGAGATTGTCAAGGCGTCAAGAGAAGTGAAAGAGGGTCAAAAAATTACATTGAAACGCCATGGTTACGATCAAGAGTATAAAATTTTAAGTTGGCCAAAATCTAGAGTTGGCGCCAAATTGGTTGAACTTCACTTAAAAGAAATTACATCTGAAGAGAATCTTCAAAAGAAAGAGTTTTTAGAGTTAGCAAAAAACTATACGCGTAAAAAAGGAGAAGGTAGACCCACAAAAAAAGAACGAAGAGATTGGGATGATTTAGATCTTTGATTCTGTTCTATCAAAAAGGGCCTTAAGCGGAAGGGCGTAAATTTTGTGCTCTCCTTCAAAGTCAAAACGTGTTGCTTTTATTTCCATTTTCTCTAATTGTTCGGCTAAAACATTGGCGTTTTCTTGAGAAATAAACTGATCATCTGAAGAGAAACTCAATGAGATATCTAAAGCATTGAACTTATCTTGATTCAATCGGTAATCTATGTCTGGAGGAAACGTTCCTGCCCAAGCGTGAAGAGAGTTTAAGGGTTTTCCTTTGTAATTATTCACCCAACGAAATGCGGTTGCCACACCTTGTGAAAATCCAAAGACATGAATTTTCACATTTTTATTTAGGTTAGAAATTATTTGATCAGAAAGATTATTGAGATAAACACAATAGTCGTCTATATCGCGAAGGCGTTCTTCTTTGGTCATCCAAGTTGCGCCAACACGGCCTCCCGTTCCTTGCAAATAAAAGCGATTAGGCGCTTCGGGCGCAATGATTAATCTCTCTGAGTTTTCTAGAGTTTTAAAATTATGAATGAAATACTTGCCGAGTTGCCCATAGCCGTGCAGGCAAAACCAAACGTGTTTAACTGAAGCACTACTATCCCCAAGAGAATAGTAGCGCGCAGTTTTTTTGATTTTGATAATATGTTCTTTCAATGGACAAGGGACAAATCCCTAAAGATCTGAATCTAATATGTCAGGGTTACTTAAGCCGTTTCCACCTTGATAAACAGCATCACCGAAGCCGAGCATTGGGTAAAAGACAAAACTTAAGAAAGTCAAGCCAATTCCAAACCCATCAGATTTTCCAAAACGTTTTGCAATTTCCAGGTTAACCATGATTGCGATAACCAAGTTTACAAATGGAATAAGCATTAAAAGCAACCACCATGCGGGTTTTCCAGCAATTTTAAGCATGACATATAAGTTGTAAATAGGCACAATTGCAGCCCAACCAGGTTCTCCTGCCTTTTCAAAGACCTTCCAATAACCAGCAATAAGTACGATGAAAATTGCCAAGTAAATTAATCCGCCTACAATTCCAAATCCGTCTTCCATAAGTGTTTTTTTAAGTTAAGTTGAATGCCCCGAATATAGAATCAATTAAATGATTATTAAAAATTCGCTTTGCGTTTTTCCATAAAAGCAGAAGTGCCTTCTACAAATTCAGGAGTACCAAAACATTTCCCAAACCCCTCTACTTCGGCTTCATATCCATCAACGCCAGCTTTAAAACCTGCGTTTATCACTGAAATAGCCACAGTTTGTGCATTTGGAGAGTTTGACATCATTTTACTTGCTATTTTTTGACAAGTCGCTAAAAGCTCTTCTTGAGGAACAACGTGGTTAACGATGCCCCAAGTCAAAGCTTCATCTGCTTTAATCATGCCTGCCGTTAAAACCAACTCCATCGCTTTACCTTTCCCAGCGAGTTGAGCTAAACGTTGTGTTCCCCCATAACCAGGAATCACACCGAGCGAAGTTTCAGGTAATCCAACACGTGCATTGTCTGAGGCCACTCTAACATGGCAGCTCATGGCTAGTTCTAATCCTCCGCCCAAGGCGAAACCGTTTACGGCAGCAATAACGGGTTTAGTGTAATTTTCAATTTTATTAAAAAGCATGTCCTGCCCTTTAGCAGCTAACTCTTTGCCCTGTTCGACATTAAAATCTGCAAATTCTTTAATGTCTGCTCCTGCAACAAAAGACTTTTCACCAGACCCCGTGAGAATTAAAATACGAACAGTTTTATCTGAAGCAAGAGTATCTAGACAAGCGCTTAGTTCAGTAATGGTTTCTTTATTAAGCGCATTTAATTGTTTGGGGCGGTTAAGAGTTACTGTTGCAACGCCATTAGAAATATCAGTCAATAGATTTATATACATGCCTTATTATTTTTTAGTAGAACCGATTCTTTAAAATTTTAAGATTGCTAAAATAGCGTTCTATTGGTCTAGAAAGAATTTGAGGGAATGGAAAGTGATTTTCAAATTGGCTAATTTGCGAAGGAAGAAATACAGAGAATCACCTCTATTTTATTCATTTACAAAAAAATAAGAATGCAATACTTTACTCCTGACTTTTTAGAGTTCTTTAAAGAATTGGCCGGAAATAATCACAAGAGCTGGTTTGATGAGAACAGAAAACGCTACGAGAAAGTGGTAAAAGAGCCCTTTAAAAAGTTTGTTGGCGATCTAATTGAAGAAGTGAAGTCTAACTGCGAACCAGAATTACTCATCGCACCGAAAGATGCTATTTTCAGAATTAACAGAGACATCCGCTTTGCAAAAGACAAGACGCCTTATAAAACAAATGTGTCGGCTGTGCTTTCCCCGAAAGGGAGAAAAAACCAGAGCTATGCTGCACATTATTTTGAGTTGAGCCCAGAACACATTGGCATTTATGGAGGTATGTACGGAGGCAAAACAGATGCCGTTTTAGCCATGCGCACTCATATCGGAAATAACATTAAAACGTTTAATAAATTGATTTCCGATGAAGCGTTTTTATCGCATTTCCCAGAAGGGATAAAAGGAGAAGTACAAAAAAGAGTGCCCAAAGAATTAAAAGTATTAACAGAAAAGCATTCAGTCCTTTTTCAAAAGCAGTTTTATTACCACACGAATTTAGATCCGGAATTGGTATACAGTAAGGAACTTATGCCAACAATGCTAGAGTATGTGAAAGCGGGTCACGAGTTGAAAAGCTTTTTAAGGCAACCTTTTGATTAAAAGTCGGTGCTAAGCGAAAAGTAGAATATGCGGGGTAACGTTCTTCCGTCCTGAATTCCCCAAGCCCAATCTAATCTAACGAAGTAGCCAAGCAGTCGCGTTCTTAAACCAAAACCTGTACCCCCAACAATTGGGTTGTTTTGCCTGTCTAAAACAACAGTCAGAGAAGGATTGTCTCCTCCAATAACCTCATTGTTAAATGCATTTTCATCGCTAAACGGATTTGGTCCATTCCAGGCGGAACCTACATCTGCAAAACCTATCGCTTGGAAATTTGAAATGAAGTCACTTTTAATAGGGCGGTTTATTAACATTTTGAAAACGGGAATGCGCAATTCTGAATTGATGACCGCAAAAGTGTTTCCGTTTCTAATATTTTGTCTAAAGCCTCGCATGTTAGTAACCACAGTTTGAAAGAGGTAATCCTGAGTTTGGTCTACATCTATTTCTCCGTTGAACTTTGGATTAATTTGATTGTCGACACCACCTAAATAATGCAAAAGCTTTTCTTTTCCAAAAGAGGTCCCAATAGCAAGTCTGTTTGCCCAAATAATATCTTTTGTAACCGGAGCGTACTGTCTGAAGTCGATACCCAAAGTATGCAGTCCTGTATTGCTTTTGGTAACGTTTTCGTAGTATTCTGTAAATAACTTAAAGCGAACACCATTGTATAGGTTTAGCCCTTTTTTCCGAGTGTTGTCAAACACATAGCTAGCCCTTAAGATTATATGTTGTTTATATTGATCTGGCAATGGCAATGAAAGCGGGCTGTCGGATAAAACAATTCTTCGTGAATGTCTATAACCTCCTGTTAAAGATACGCGACTAACTTCTGTAAACGGATAGCTAAGTGTATAGTGTCCTTCATAAGTTAAAAAGCGCAAGAAAAAGAATTGTTGTGCCGTTCTCAATTGGCTCCTTCTATAGAAAGCAAATTGCTGATCAATGCGATGTTTGTTATTCACAGCACCAAGCATAATCTCAGAATTTGGACTAAGAGAAAGCCCTGCAACAGGTTGAAAATCAGTTCTTAATCCAAGTACAATTCGATAATCATTTAGAAGGTCAAAGGTTCCAATTTTAAAATTAACGTTGAATCCTGAATTTAACAAGCTATTATCTAAGCCTGCTGTGTAGTCCTGATATTGAGGGTTGTCGAACAAAAAGTCAATCTGAACGGTAAAGTTATCACGGTAAAAAGAAGTGTTGTAAAGTCGGCTGCCGGGAATATCAAACTCGGCAACCTCTTCTTTCGACATCTCTGACTTCTTCGTACCAGGTGTCAATACTTTAGTCTTTGGCTTTTTTGGAATTGCGCTTCGGTCGTACTTCCTTAAAATTCGTTCGTCAAACGTGTAGTCTTCGATGTCAATATCTTGTGTTTCTAAAACAGCAGCATAGTTATCATCAGCTTCTGAGGCCAGTTTCTTAAGATCGTTTTTTGCTTTTATTTTGTCTTGTGTAGAACTTTCGCTGAGCGCCTCTTTTAAATAAGATGCGTCCACAAGTTCATCGAAATAGATCCTGTATTTCTTATCGAGAAAAATTAATCGCGCTATTGTTTCTTGTTCCGAGCTAAAGTCCTGCTCTTGAATGTTACGCGTAGATTCCGTAATTCGATAATTTGCTAAGGTGTATTCGTAATGGGTTGAGGTGTCTACGTAAGCAATGAAACTATCAATGGCTAAAATGTACTGGTCTTGAATACCGTTTTTATCACTTAGATACGAAATATTATAAGGCTGATATTCTTGCGGACTCGTTTCATTCAAGTCAGGCGTGTTTGTAATACGCCACAGAAGCTCTTTGTTTTTGCTGTTCCGGTCATAAATAAACAGGTCGTTGTTCTCTCTAAATTTTGAAACTTTTTCTTTTATAATAATTGTGTCATGCGATCTATTTGAGGCAAAAACCAATTGTTTACCACCATTAATGAATGCAGGAAATTCATCACGATAATCATCATGCGTAATACGTTCTGGGACGGATGAAAAGAGGTCGAAAATAAAGATATCTGACTGTCCTTGCTTTATGGCCGCCATCACTAGTTCTTTTCCATCGGGTGAATAGGAGAACTCTAAAACCTTGTCAAAACCGAATAGTTTTTTCTTCTCAATTTTGTTTTTTTCAATGTCCATAAAGTAAATCCAGACAAACCCCTTGTCCTCCAAAATCATGGCAAGTGTTCTATTATTGGGGTGCCATGCTAAAAGCGGGTAACTGAAATCTGAGTTTTGTGCAATTTTATAACCATGCCTAACGACTTTCTTTTTTTTCTTTTGACTAATATTATAGGTGAAGACTTTATATTCTCCCAAGATGTTGTCTACATATGCAATGTGCCGGCCGTTGGGGCTCAACTGAATATTGTAGATTTTATGCTCTTTCTTCCCTTTTATGACTTCAGCGCCATAGACGAACTCTGAATTAATAGAATTGGCATATTGTTTTTCATAATAATCTCTCCAAAGCTCAGCTCCACTTTCTAGGTTAACACCTAAAACGTATTGAAAAGCTTGCTCAATACTTCGATTGACAATAGTCATGTAGATGAGGTTCTTGACGACACCCCGACCATATGTTTCGGCTATAAAATTCCACCAAGAGTGACCTGCATATTTCGCATCATCTCCAGTTAAGGTGTTAAAGCGTTTGTACAATCCTGAAGTAAAACCATCGCGCACTTGCTGATCTACATGTGGGGACCAAGGCTCTGCGACATATGAAATTAGACCTTCCACATACCAATCGGGCAAGTTTAAAAGTGTTGAGTTTTTAAGGCTATTTGTAAAGCCACCATACACCATGTGGCTGAGCAAAAGCTGCAGAAGGCCTGCACGAATCTGATGTTCAAGATGGTTGTAATCGCCATTAAAGTAGACGAACATTCTAGTACCCGCAGAACGGGTTACCCCTCCAGTATTATAAGCTTGGTCATCAGAGGCATTAACGTTGCTTTGTTTTAAGTCTGTAAGTGAGGTGAAGACAAGCACCTGAAAACGTGCCGCTAAACGTTCATCCATAAAACCTTCTAGTTGTTTCAGGTTTCGATCTACTATTTCCGCAGCTTTCTTAGCAATAGGTCTGCTCGTTTTATAATGGTAAATATCGTAGCGTTCAAAGCGATAAAAGCTCCAGTTGAACTCATTGTATTGAACTCTGTTTTTCCCATACACTTGGTGTAGACCATAGTAAAACTGGGCAGATGCTTGATTTGCTAATATGGCAAAAAGCAATATAAATAAGACTTTATATGGACTGTAACTATGCTTCAGAATGATTGTTTACAAGTAAGTAAATGTACTAATTGTCTTTGTATATAACGTCTCAGAGACTAAAATGGTTTTGATCTTTACTGCATAAATCTTTCAATGAGTAATCGATTGATTATTCAAACGAATTATCAAAGAATTATTTACAAGGAATATGCCATTTCTAAATTTTCAGAGTAAAGTATATAGATAAATTGTTGCTTTTTGACAGGCTTATAAAAGATGATTTATGGCAGCCCTAGAGTGTCTTCAGAAAACTATATTCGCGCACATTTTAACAACTAAATTTAATGAGTATGAAAAAGACATTATTATTATTTGCAGCGATCGCACTGTTGGGTGTGGCTTGTACAAAAGAAACTACGGAACCAACAACTCCAGCTACACCTAGCGAACTAATTTTAGGAAAATGGTTTGGTGATGAGCAAAGTGTAATGGTTTCAATTACTGGAGCTGGTCCTCTTGACACTTCTTTTACTCAAACTACGTCTACAAGTTGGATGAGACTTACCTTTAATAGCGATGGTACTGGTCAAGTTGATAGTTTAGGACTGGATGCCGATTTACTAACTTGGACAATTCAGAATAATGACTTATTGGTTTTAGATGGTATGGACACTTTAATGATTACCAAATTAAATTCAACTAATTTGGATTTAAGCATGACCGAAATGGATGATTCTAATGCTCCAATTTTGATTGAATACGATGAGACAATCAAGTTTACGAAGTAGATTAAGTTTATCAAAATATTTAAAAGGGCGGCCATTGGCCGCCCTTTTCAGTTCTTTATATTTTGGATAAAATAAACTCCGTCACTTTAGGATCATCCCAGTCGTTTTCAATGTTGGGCATGGCTAAAACCTCTTCCATTATTTTGTCTTGCTTTTGGACCGCGGCAAGCGCATCCGCATATTGTATGTTGGTAAATTTCACTTGGCTGTACAATGGCACCCATTTTTCTGGATGGTCTTTATAAACTTTACCTTCAATTTTCTTTCTTAAAATAAACTTAGGATCTGCAACCAAATCACGCATTTCTATAAAATTGCGAAGGCTCAAATCGGCAATAGCGTTTCCATTTGGCACACGTTGTTCCGAATATTTACTCAAAACTTTGCCCATATCGCCATCACCAAACTCATCCAATAAATTATCGAAGACGAAAATGTCTTCAAAACCACAATTCATGCCTTCTCCATAAAAGGGAACAATCGCGTGCGATGCATCGCCCACGAGCATGACTTTACTTTTATAATTCCAAGGCTCGCAGCGCACAATGACCAACGCACTGGTTGGATTGTTTAAATATTGCTCCTTGTAATCAGGAATCATCGGAATTGCATCGGGATAGAATTTTTGAAAATAAGCTTCCACTTCGGCTTCGGTTTTTACAGACTCAAAAGAGTTTTCACCTTCCCAAGGTCCGAAGATCGTTCCCGTAAAACCGTTATCTGTATTTGCTAAGCCCATGAGCATAAACTCTTTTCTAGGCCAAATGTGTAATGCGTTTGTGTCCAATTGCGGGCTTCCATCCGCTGCAGCGGGAAAGTGAATTTCCTTGTATCCGGCAGAAATGTATTGTTGCGAATAGTTGAAACGAGGTTGTTTAGTCATCTCTGCTCTAACGGCAGAAAATGCGCCATCTGAACCAATAATAAGATCTGAAGTGACGGTGGTGATTTCTCCCGTTTCGTAGTTTTTAAAAGTACATATAGCATTTTCTAAATCTACAGTCTCGCATTTTTCATTAAAGAAAAACTGAACATTGTCAAACTCTTCGGCTTTGGTTGTGAGGGCAGTATTTAACCCTCCGCGACTTACCGAATGAATCGCCTTTCCATGAATAGAATAGGGATAGAAGTTTTGATTTCCCTCTGTATCGTGGGTCATTCTACCTTTTGCAGGAACGGTGATTTTCTCCATTTCCTCTTTAAGCCCAACCTTCTCCAATGCAGTAAACCCGCGGTGAGAAATAACCAAGTTAATAGATCTTCCTGCAGAAATATTCGCTTTACGCAAATCTGGTCTGCGTTCGTAAACTTTAACGTTATAGCCTCTTCGAGCCAAGTAAAAAGCAGCTAAGCTGCCGACTAATCCTGCGCCTACTATTGTTATATTTTTCATATTATAAATTGTCTTTTTATTTCTGATTTATTGCTTCGTTTTCCCCAGTGCTTATTTCGTCATTTACACCTGTAAACTCTTCATTAAACCCTTCGTCAGAACTTGCTCTAAACCATTTTAAAAACCCATAGTATTTTAAATCATACCATTACTTGAGACGAAAAACCTAGCTCTCAAGTCTTAATAGTTGCATCTAGTAAAATCTGACCGAATCTAAAAATATCTTCAAAATTGCAATACATTGGCACTGGTGCCATGCGTATTACGTTCGGTTCTCTCCAGTCTGCAATAACACCTTCTTCCATTAATTTGTCAAAAAGCGGACGCCCTTGGCCATGAAGTAGCACAGAAACTTGTGCTCCTCTTTCTTCCCATGACAGGGGTGTGATTATTTCAAAATCGCACTGATTTTTCTTAGCCACATAGTTGAGCACATATTCTAAGTAACCTGACAATTTTATTGACTTTTCTCTAAGCTCAGCGATACTCGTTTGATCGAACAAATCTAAAGACGCCCGCTGAGGTGCCATGCTGAAAACGGGGGCATTGCTTAGTTGCCATGCCTCTGCAGATTTGATTGGCACGAAAGTATTCGGCATTTCAAAACGCGTTTCTTTCTCGTGTCCCCACCAGCCTTCAAAGCGAGGAATGTCGGTTTGGCCTAAATGCTTTTCGTGAACGAAAATACCCGCAATTGCACCAGGGCCAGCATTTAAATATTTGTACGTACACCAAGCTGCAAAATCTACATTCCAATCGTGTAAATCTAAAGGGACGTTACCAAAGGCGTGGGCTAAATCCCATCCAACTAATGCACCAGCCGCGTGGCCAGCGCTTGTAATTTCTTTCATTTTCATGACTTGACCGGTGTAGAAGTTTACACCGCCAATCATGACTAAAGCTAATTCGTCTTTATTGTTTTCAATCGCTTTTAAAACATCTTCGTGACGTAATGTATGTTCACCATCGCGAGGCTCTAAAGCTATAACAGCGTCATCCTCTTTATATCCGTGAAAACGAACTTGACTTGCTAAAGCATATCTGTCTGATGGAAAGGCTTTTGCTTCGCAAAGGATTTTATAGCGCTTTTCTGTTGGGCGGTAGAAGCTAACCATCAGCAAATGCAAGTTGTTAGTTAAAGTGCCCATGGCTACAACCTCTTTGGGGTTAGCACCCGCTATTTTAGAGAGGCTTTCAGTAAAGAATTCATGGTAAGGCATCCATGGGCGTTTGGCATGAAAGTGACCTTCAACCCCGTGGTTTTTCCAATCTTCTAATTCTTCGTTTAAATAGTGTTGGGTTTTCTTTGGTTGCAAGCCTAAAGAGTTTCCTGTAAAATAAACGGCTGGTTTGCCATTTATCATTGGAATATGAAATTCGTCTCTAAAACGCTTTAACGGGTCTGCCTGATCTTGAGCCCTTGCGTACTCTACATTAAATTCAAATTGCATGCGCGCGATAAATTTGTGCTAAAATAAACTGAAAATATAGACGATGGCAGCCAAATAAATTGGTGTTCCTTCTAAGGCGAATGAATAGTACAAATCATTTTTTACGGGAAGAGCTCGATGGATAAAAAGCATCATAATTTCCAGACCCATAAATAATCCAAATGTTTGCCAACCTGTAAAGAGGCCATGCTGAAAATATTGTATTACAATAGACAGTTCTACTCCGAAAATGCAAAACACACCAACCATCAATGCATTTTTAGATCCCGCCACCATTGGTAAAGTCATAATATCAGGATGGTCAATTTCTTTGTCGCGCACATCAAAAGGAATAGTAATTGCCGTAATGATAAAAAAACGTTGAGCGGCTAATATCCATGTCTGTTGATCCCAAACTACTTCTGACTGAATAGCCGGAACAACGAAAGTAACCAAGGTCCAGATTAAGGCAATAATAAAAAGTTTGAGGCCCGCTATATGTCTTATTCCTGGCCAACGTCCTAAAATGTAAGGAAGAGGATAAATAAGGGAAATGATAGCGGCAAAGCCTAAAATAATTAAGGTTTTTAGGTTAAAGGAAAAAGCGATGTAGCTGCTAATCGCTGTGCAAATAAATATTACCGCAATAAGCACTTTAGATTTCCCTGATTGCCAACGTGTAATTTTAGACTCACTTGTGCTTAGTGTAGCGCCTTGGTAGAATCTAGAATAGCTGTAAAACCCTAAAGTGGCGAAAAATGTAAAACAGATATACATCCAATTCACAGAACCCAAGAGCATTTCGGAGAGCCAAGTTAAAGCGGCAACACTAGCGGCAACCCAGACATTGCTGTAGGCCAAAATGCGCTGTGCTTTTATGAGTGTTGGGTTCATTGCCGCAAACGTATTGCAATAAGTTTAAAGTTGAAAAAATTAGAGCTTCGGAATTTAAGTTTACCTTAGGCGTGAGACACCCAAAACCTATTTGCTACTAACGTTGAACTTTCACCAGATTAAAACAAATATGTGCTGAAATAAAATATTTTTGCCGCACATCAGTTATAGCTGTCTTAACAAAGAATAGTGTACAAACGCAATAAAATAGTCATCTTTACTTTAGGGCTTCTTGTCTTTATCGGTTGTAGCCGAAAAAAAGACAGTTGGACGAGCAGAACATATCATCAAAATGTTTCTCGTTACAATGCCTATTTTAACGGGGAGCAGGCTATGCTTAAAGGTTTAGCAACGGTTAAAACCGGAAATGTTGATGACTATTCTAAGTTGCTTCACGCATTTCAGTGGGGCGATGAGGCACTTCGCCAAAGTGTAATTCCAGATATGGATCGTGCTATTGAAAAAAGCACCAAAGTGATTAAGACGCACAGTATGGAAATTAAAGGGCGTCAAAAAAACAAGTATGTAATAATGAGTTACATGCAAATTGGAAAGGCTCGTTTCATA
>UPTG01002074.1_pt1 | contig 14207 bp, 10 predicted proteins | sample 2160121 | NCBI WGS metagenome assembly UPTG01 (sample SAMN06266255, study PRJEB28933) | marine metagenome | isolation source: Columbia River Estuary | place: USA:Columbia River Estuary, USA | collected 2014-07-27
CCAAATGAGACTAGAAATCACCCAGAACAACGCAGAGCAGAAAGAACTTAACCTCATGAAACAGTTAGTCGAAATACAACAAAAAGCCGTCGGTCGTGAGGAACGAAAAGAGGAAGAAGACCAAATGCTGTAAAAAACTATGCTTCATTGATTAATAATTCTGATGCCGAAGAAGAAGTAGATGATTTTTCTAAAAATGATTCCAAACGAATTAGAAAGACCAAGGTAGAGATGATGCAACAATAGTAAAACGCGCCAATAAATCCCATTCAAATTTATCAAGATTTAAATATATGTTACTTAAATCATTATATTCTATATTCTTATTTTTATATTCTAGAGAATCCCAGACTTGAAGTTCTGATTGAATATTCCATTTTAATTTTCCATTCACATACCTGTTCCCACCTTTGGTGCTCGTTTGAAATCTGGCTTTTATGCCTCATCCACAAGGCGGGTGATCAATCAGCGGTGGTCCTCGCGGCTGATTTGGCCGTAGCTGCGCAGGGTGGTTAGGACGTCAGTATGGCAAAGGTTTTGCGCGGTGGTGGTGAGCTCGGTGGCGGAAGAGATACATTGAAGAAGAGGCATTAAGATGACTACGTGAGATTTAAGGTCATCTTCATGGAGCTACGGATGTTGCAAGCCTATGCCGCACTGCGGGTATTCTACCCAGTGAAAGGGTCATTCAATGCTCTTCACGCGGGGGCGCAAGTGATAGGTTAAGATGGTTTTAAATGCGGTAGAAAAGCGCTGGATCGCGTCTTTGCAGAAGGTCAAACACAGACATGTATAGGATTTACGGCATGGCAAGCGATAATTTGATGGCGCATACTGCATCTGGGCGCAGCCGAATTGAGTAAAGGACTCGTCTGATAAACGAGGGTTATCGTTATTGAACGAGATTTTCCCTGTCGCCAAAATAGACCCTCCAGAAACCCAGAGAGACACATGAGTTGAGTCATGAACTTGAATCCAGATACAAACTCCAATAAAATCCGACACACGGGGAGATTTCGGAGTTTAGTGTGATGGTAAGAATTCTAATTAACTCTTTTCTATCACTGGTTGTACTGGCTGTTTGCTTGATGTTTTCATGGCGCGCATTGTCGGAGGCAAATTTCCTTTTTCCTCAGCTTTATGAAATCAATGGAATTGATGCGCAAATTGCCAAATATGGGCCTCAAAATAGGAACCGAGTTGGTTTTGAGACTACAACGAAGGCGGAGAGGGGTATAATATTCGGAGAAATAGTTGAGGCTGTAAATAATAGTGGTATCGGTCTAGAAGAAATTGTTTACCGGGCTCCCAATGGCGAAGTAATTGACAGTTTTCTTACGCAGCCAGAAATCGATCATCTGAATGATGTGGCTCGATTAATTGGTTATCTAAACAAAACACTATTATACCTAACGGCCTTTCTGTTTTGTCTTGTGACGTTTTGTTGGACATTAAAAGTCCGGAAAAACTCAAATATATGGAGACCTTTCACTGTAGGAAAGTCATTCATAAGCATGTTGGCAGTGTTGTTACTTTGTTTTGCCATCATCACAGCAGTTGGCCCGCAAAGAGTTTTTTATGCTCTTCACGAGTGGATTTTTGCCGGCATGGCTCCTTGGCACTTTTATTTCCAGGACTCATTGATGACCACCATGTTAACCGAGCCTCTATTTGGGAGCATATCAATTTTATTGGTGGGAACCGCATTTGTTTTCTGGCTTTTGCTATCAGCTCTGATCAAAAGAATTTTGACTTAGATGTTGCGTAACCCTGCAACTGCCCCGGGCAAATTCCCAAGCACGGCTATATTGACACCTGATATCACCTGTCTTTGTATTTATCCCAATATTCGATCACCCACTTTGGTCTGTGCAGCCCACAGCGTGGAAACCTAGCCCAGCGGCTGGTTTTGTCTGCAAGAAATTTAGCGCGTGGAAAGCCATGAAAGGCAACCATTAAGGTTTGATGTGCGGGCTTCAAAGGGGGCACAAATATATCCATCAAATATTGACGCCGCAAATGGTACTTGAAACTCTGTATCCACTCTAATGGGTAATCGTCTTTCTTCCGCGCGTGAGCGGCGACAAACCCTTGCTCAACCTGGAGATTGAACGGGCTGAATGATCGCTGGGTGGCGTTTGGTCATCTTAAATTTTTGGGGAAATGGTGGACCCTAGCGGGATCGAACCGCTGACCTCCTGCATGCCATGCAGGCGCTCTCCCAGCTGAGCTAAGGGCCCTTTGATGTCTTGCTGTCTAGGCAAGGCTTGGCGCGGGATCAAGAGGAAATCAGCGCGCCAAGCAAAGAAATTTAGCTGTCGTCGTCGTCTGTGGCGACATCTGCGATTTCATCGAGTGAAACCGTATCATCGTCGTCGTCATCAAGCACATCATCGCCCAAATCTACATCGACGTCATCATCGTCCAATACCACTTCATCGGCATCAGTGTCGGTTTCATTCATCTTTGTTGTTTGTGCATCTTCCGCATCGGCCACCATGGTGCGACCTTTATTTGCGTCAAGCGTAACAGTTTCGCCCGTGTAGGGGCTGATGATCGGATCTTTATTCAAGTCGTAAAAACGCTTGCCTGTGGTGGGGCAAATACGTTTGGTACCCCATTCTTCGTTCGGCATGGGTTTTCCCCTCTCGCAATCGGTGACAATCTGTGCCGAGTGCCATACACAAGAGGCGGTGTCAAAGGTGAAATCTATTAATTCGTGGATGTCGTGGATGAATCTGCCCTCAAATACGGCTGATCGGCAGATTATACTGCCCGGCCGGCCTGAAATTACGGTGCTTTTGCGCCCATCGCGCCGGGCAAGCCGCCTGTCTCTGCGGATCTCGCGGCTCAAAGGGCAGGTGACACTCAGTCTGCCTTTGTCCTGTCCGATGGTGCAGGCGAAAAATTTTGTTCTGGAAAAAGAATCTTGGATCCGTGCGCATTTGGCCGATTTGCCCCGGGTGGCCCAGGCGGGTTTTGACCGTCAGCTGCCCTTTGCCGGTCGCCTATTAACCATAGCCCCGGGCGCGGGGCGGCAGGTTGAGCTGAGCGGGGATCGCCTGTTGGTGCCTGGCCGCGAGTCTTTGGTGCCTGCGCGCGTGAAAGCCTTTTTGAAGCTGCAAGCGCGCTTGGCGCTGCAGGAGGCGGTTGATCACTATTCCGAACGTCTCGGGCGGCCCTATGGGCGCCTGACACTGCGGGACACGACCTCGAGATGGGGGTCTTGTTCAACGCAGGGAAATTTGAACTTCTCATGGCGCTTGATCATGGCCCCACCTGAGGTGTTGCGCTATGTGGCGGCCCATGAGGTGGCGCATTTGGAACAGATGAATCACTCTGCTGCCTTTTGGGCGCTGGTTGAGCGCCTCTTTCCGGGCCATCAGGCGCAGCGTGACTGGCTCAAGCGCCACGGTGAAGATCTGCATCGTTATCAGTTCTAAATGGTGCTTATGGCGCGGCGCGGGCGGGCCATGCCCATTGGTGTTTGACAGGCGCGGCAAATGTGATCACAAATGCATATGGCAGAAAAATTGCAAGACAGCTATCTGGCCGCACATGACCAGCTTTACCGCACATTGCGCATGCGGATCATGTACGGCGAAATGCGCCCGGGGCAGGCGATAACCCTGCGGGGCGTGGCCGAGGAATTCGGAGTCTCTGTGACCCCGGTGCGCGAGGCGTTGAAGCGGCTGGCGGCAGAGGGGGCTCTGAGCATTTCTGTGAGCGGGCGGTTCCAAACCCCGGCTCTGACCAATGACCGGATTGAGGAGCTTGCTGCTCTGCGGGCGTTGATCGAGGTGGAATTGGCCACACGGGCCTTGCCGCGGGCGCATATGGCGCTGGTTGAGCGGTTACAAACGATAAATAACGCCATTTCTGTGGCTGTGGCGAAGGCGGATGCTGTCACTTACATACGAACAAATCTCGAGTTTCACCGCACGCTCTACTTGCGGGCCCAGGCTCCGGCGATGCTGGCAACGGTCGAGACAGTGTGGCTGCAAATGGGCCCAACGATGCGGGCGCTCTATGGCCGGTTGCAACGCAAGGATCCGCCAATGCATCACCGCTTGATTCTTGCGGCTTTGAAAGCTGGCGATGAACCGGGCCTTCGGGTGGCTGTGCGGGCGGATGTCACCCAGGGGCTGCGCATGTTGGCGCGCTAAGACCTGCACCCATGGGCGCAGGCCTGAAAATACGATAGATTGCGTGACGGCAGCGGCCTGGCTCAGCTGTGGATTGCCCCATCGCCACAGGCCAAAGCCGCCTCGCGCACGGCTTCGGAATAGGTCGGATGGGCGTGGCAGGTACGCGCCAGATCTTCAGCGGCGGCGCCAAATTCCATTGCCACGCAGACCTCATGGATCAGATCTCCCGCCATTGGGCCGATGATATGCGCGCCAAGAATGCGATCGGTTGTTGCGTCTGCTAGGATTTTCACAAAGCCATCAGCCGCAAAATTCGCTTTTGCGCGGCCATTGCCCATGAAGGAAAACTTGCCGGCCTTGTAAGCGCGGCCTGCCTCTTTCAGTTGCTCTTCTGTTTGGCCAACGGTGGCGACCTCTGGATGCGTGTAGATCACACCGGGGATTACATCATAGTTCACATGGCCTGCTTGCCCTGCCAAGATTTCCGCCACGGCCATGCCTTCATCTTCGGCCTTATGGGCCAGCATGGGGCCAGTGATGGCGTCGCCAATGGCATAAATGCCGGGAACAGAGGTTGCATAATGGGCATCGGTTTGGATTTGACCGCGCGCGGTGAGGGTGACGCCAAGCGCGTCCAATCCGAGGCCGTCGACGTAGGGTCGCCGGCCCGTGGCGACAAGCACCACATCCGCCTCCAGCTCATGCGTGGTGTCTTTTTTGCGTTTGACATAGCTCACAGTGGCTTTGCCTTTTTTCACTGCAACGGATTGCACGGCTGCGCCCATGGTGAACTTGAGGCCTTGTTTCTTGAGAATCCTGAGGAAGGTTTTTTGCACCTCACCGTCCATACCGGGGGTGATGTCGTCCAGAAATTCTATCACCGCAACCTCGGTGCCCAGGCGCGCATAGACAGATCCCAATTCCAATCCAATAACACCAGCGCCGATCACCACCATTTTGCTCGGAATTTTGTCCAACGCCAGGGCACCTGTTGATGTCACAACGGTTTTCTCATCAATTTCAATTCCGGGCAGGCTGGAGGGTTCAGAGCCAGAAGCGATGATGATGTGTTTGGCCTGATGGATGTCATCACCAACTTTGACTTGACCGGCCGCAGGAATGCTGCCCCAGCCTTTCAGCCAGTCAATTTTGTTTTTCTTGAATAGAAACTCAATGCCCTTGGTATTGCCGTCAATCACCTCGGTTTTATACCCCTGCATCTTCGCCCAATCGACCTTGGGATCTTCGGCAATCAAACCCATTTTGGCAAAATTATGTTGCGCTTCATGCAATTGGTGGCTGGCATGTAGCAGGGCTTTGGAGGGGATACAGCCGACATTCAGGCAGGTCCCCCCAAGCGTGTCACGCCCCTCGACACAGGCGGTTTTGAGACCGAGCTGGGCGCAGCGAATAGCGCTGACATAGCCACCGGGGCCGGAGCCAATCACAATTACATCATAAGAAGCCATAAGAAAGGTCCTTTATTTTCAGGGCGGGCCCGGGAGCCCATGGTTGTATTTCTGTCCCAACCTCAACCTAAGTGAGGCCGGGCAAAGATCATAACGGACAAATGTCCAAAATGAACACTATGGCCACCGCCGGTGACGTTGGATCTCTGCCGGATTAGAGATCCATCAATAGGCGGCGCGGGTCTTCTAAGGCTTCTTTGACGCGCACGAGGAAGGTGACGGCGCCCTTGCCGTCCACGACCCGGTGATCATAGCTCAAAGCCAGATACATCATGGGGCGAATAACCACCTCACCGTTGATCGCCATCGGACGGTCTTGGATCTTATGCATGCCCAATATGCCCGATTGCGGTGGGTTGAGAATAGGCGAAGACATCAGCGAGCCGTAGACACCACCGTTGGAGATGGTGAAGGTGCCGCCCTGCATTTCCGCCATGGACAATTTACCATCACGCGCGCGGGCGCCTTTTTCTGCAATGGCTTTTTCGATCTCGGCAAAGGACAAGGAATCCGCATCACGGATCACCGGAACCACCAATCCGGTTGGCGTGCCCGCGGCGATGCCCATGTGGACGAAATTTTTATACACGATATCTGTGCCATCAATTTCTGAGTTGACCTCTGGCACCTCGCGCAGCGCATGGCAGCAGGCCACTGTGAAAAAAGACATAAAGCCCAGTTTCACGCCATGTTTCTTTAAAAACAGATCTTTATATTCATTACGCAGGGCCATGACCTCTGTCATGTCGACTTCATTGTAAGTGGTCAACATGGCCGCAGTGTTCTGGCTGTCCTTGAGACGCCGCGCAATGGTTTGGCGCAGGCGTGTCATCTTCACGCGCTCTTCGCGCGCGGCATCATCTGCAGGAACCGCCGCACGAATGGGCGTGGCTGGCGGGATCGGAGCGGCCTGGGGCGCGGCTGCGGCGAGGGCTTTTTGAACGTCTTGTTTCATCACACGGTTATCTTTGCCTGTTGCGGTCACATCATTTCGGTTGAGGCCGGCCTCGGACATGAGCTTTTTCGCTGACGGGGCATCTTCGACATCATGGCTTTTTGCAGCGGTGGTGGCGGCGGCCTCAACTGGGGCTGGCTTGCTGGAGATCTCCCCGCCAATCACAGCCAATTGTCCGCCCGCTTGCACGGTGCTGCCTTCGGCGGCAAGGATTTGCCCCAAAACACCGGCGGCCGGTGCGGGCACTTCCACACTCACCTTATCGGTTTCCAATTCACAGAGCATTTCATCCTGCGCCACCGTATCGCCTGGCTTTTTGTACCAGGTCGAGACTGTGGCCTCCGTGACAGATTCGCCCAAGACCGGTACCATCACTGCGACGGTTTGCGCCGCCGGCGCAGGTGCACTCTTGGCGGCTGTCGCCGTGGCCGTGGCTGCGGCGGGTCCAGAGGCTGCGGCACCCTCGTTGATTTGTGCCAATAGCGCTTCGGTGCTGACGGTCGCGCCTTCCGCGGCAACGATTTCCGCCAATGTGCCCGCCACGGGGCTGGGCACTTCAACGGTGACCTTGTCAGTTTCCAGCTCACAGAGCATATCGTCCACGGCAACTTGATCGCCAGGTTTTTTGAACCAGGTCGCGACAGTGGCCTCGGTCACAGATTCGCCCAAAGTGGGAACACGAACTTCGGTGGCCATGATTTTATCCTTTCAACGTAAGCGCTTCATCGACGAGCGCGGCTTGTTGTGATTTGTGTATAGAGGCAAGCCCGGTTGCAGGGGAGGCCGAGGTGGCCCGTCCGACATAGGCCGGGCGGCTGTATTTGGCACCAATGCGCGTGAGGACCCATTCAATATTTGGCTCAATAAAGGTCCAGGCACCCTGGTTTTTCGGCTCTTCCTGGCACCAGACGATTTCTGCCTGTTTGAAGCGTTCCAATTCGTTGACCATTGAGATGGCGGGGAAAGGGTAGAATTGCTCGACCCGCAGCAGATAGATATCCTCTATGCCACGCGCGTCGCGTTCTTCGAGCAGATCGTAATAGACTTTGCCAGAACAGATCACCACACGTTTGATCTTTTTATCCGCAACCAACTTTGTCTCGGAATTGCCATATTGTGCATCATCCCACAGCACCCGGTGAAAGCTGGATCCGGTGGTGAATTCTGCGCGCTTTGACACTGCCATCTTGTGACGCAACAGAGATTTTGGCGTCATGAGAACCAAGGGTTTTCGGAAGGTGCGGTGAATTTGGCGGCGCAAGATATGGAAATAATTGGCCGGGGTGGTGCAATTGGCGACGATCCAATTGTCATGGCCGCACATTTGCAAAAAGCGCTCTAGGCGGGCGGAGCTGTGCTCTGGGCCTTGGCCTTCAAACCCATGGGGCAGCAGCATCGTGAGACCGGACATGCGCAGCCACTTGCTTTCCCCGCTGGAGATGAATTGATCAAACATGATCTGCGCGCCATTGGCAAAATCGCCAAATTGCGCTTCCCACATGACCAAAGCATTGGGCTCGGCCAAGCTGTAACCATATTCAAAGCCCAAGACCGCATATTCGGAAAGCATCGAATCGATGACCTCATACTGGCCCTGTCCTTCACGGATATTGTTGAGCGGGTAATAGCGCTCCTCGGTATCCTGATTGACCAGGCCAGAATGGCGGTGGCTAAAGGTGCCGCGTGTACTATCTTGCCCGGCGAGCCGCACTGGATGGCCCTCTGTCAGCAAGGAGCCAAAGGCCAAAGCCTCGCCTGTGGCCCAATCAATCCCTTCGCCGCTGCTCAGCGCTTTGGATTTGGCATCCAGCATACGCTGCACGGTTTTATGGATTGGAAAGCCTTCGGGCACCTGGCAAAGAGTGCGGGACACGTCGTCAAAAGTCTCTTCGGACATGGCTGTGGCGCCGCGTTGGTATTCTTCACCGTGGCGGTTCATTTTCGACCAGCGCCCATCGAGCCAATCGGCCTTATTGGGCTTATAGTCCTTACCCGCTTCAAATTCCGCATTCAAAAATGATTGAAAGCTGGCCTTCATATCTTCGATTTCGCCCTCTGGGATCAAGCCATCACGCACCAGCCGCTCTGTGTAGAGGGTGAGGGTGGTTTTCTGCGTTTTGATCTTTTTGTACATCAGCGGATTGGTAAACATCGGCTCATCGCCTTCGTTATGACCAAAGCGGCGATAGCAAATAATATCGACAACCACGTCTTTTTTGAATTTTTGACGAAATTCCGTGGCGACGCGGGCGGCATGGACCACGGCCTCTGGATCATCGCCATTGACGTGGAAAATAGGTGCTTCGACCATCAGAGCAATGTCAGTGGGATAGGGAGAGGAGCGGCTGAAATGCGGCGCGGTGGTGAACCCGATTTGGTTGTTCACCACGATGTGCATGGTGCCGCCGGTTTTATGCCCTTTCAGGCCCGACAGTCCAAACCCTTCGGCCACAACACCCTGACCGGCAAAGGCGGCATCCCCATGCAGCAGGATCGGCAGAACGCTGGTACGCTCTGTGTCGTGATTTTGATCTTGTTTCGCACGCGCTTTGCCCAAGACCACCGGATTGACGGCCTCAAGGTGGCTGGGGTTGGCGGTGAGCGACAAATGCACGGAGTTGCCATCAAATTCACGATCAGAGGAGGCGCCGAGGTGGTATTTCACATCGCCCGATCCATCCACATCCTCAGGCTTGAACGAGCCGCCTTGGAATTCGTTAAAGATCGCCCGGTAGGGTTTGGCCATTACATTGGCCAGCACCGACAGGCGGCCCCGGTGGGGCATGCCAATGATGATGTCTCTCACGCCAAGGGCGCCGCCACGTTTGATGATTTGCTCCATCGCTGGAATGAGGCTTTCGCCGCCATCAAGCCCAAAGCGTTTGGTGCCCATGTATTTGACATGGAGGAATTTTTCGAAGCCTTCCGCCTCCACCAATTTGTTGAGAATCGCCTTGCGACCCTCGCGGGTGAAGCTGATTTCTTTGCCGTAACCTTCAATGCGCTCTTTGAGCCAGGAGGATTCTTCGGGGTCAGAAATATGCATATATTGCAGGGCGAAAGTGCCACAATAGGTGCGGCGAACAATTTCCAAAATCTCACGCATAGAGGCGAATTGCAGCCCCAAAACATTATCGAGAAAGATTGGCCGGTCCATATCGGCCTCGGTGAAACCATAGCTGGCTGGATCCAATTCGGGGCGGGGGTCATCTTCGCGCATGCCCAAAGGATCCAGATCCGCCGCCAAATGGCCGCGAATACGGTAGGCACGGATCAGCATCAGGGCGCGCAGACCGTCGAGCACTGCGCGTTTGAGTTGCTCCTCATTTAATGACACGCCCGTTTCAGCGGCCTTATTGCTGATTTTCTTGCCCGCATCGCGCGCCTCGGCTGCCGCTGGGTATTCGCCGGTAAAGGCGGATGTGAGATCATCCATTGGCATGGGCGGCCAATCGCTGCGTGCCCAAGAGGGGCCTGAGGCTTTGGCGCGCACATCCCTGTCTTCATCGCCCATGGCCGCAAAGAAATCAGCCCATTGCGCGTCAACTGACACCGGGTCGGCGCTGTAGCGGGCGTGCATTTGCTCGAGATATTCCGCGTTATGGCCCTGCATGAAGCTTGAGGCATGGAATTGATCGTTTGCAGACTGATCGGTCATAGGATGACACCTTGGTAAGGAACAAAAAGAGGGTTTGAACGTGTCACGGCAAGGAGGGCCCTGGGCCTTTCCTTGCCGCCTTTGGTGAGCTCAAGCGCGGGGCGTGATCGTCCAACATCAAATTTGAGTTTAAGCGTCATACCCGCCGCTCCCATATTACGCGTCGATCGCGGCCAAAACAGCTTCGCCAAGGCTGGCGGGGCTCTCTGCGACGACAATACCTGCCATTTTCATGGCTTCGATCTTATCTTCTGCGCCGCCTTTGCCGCCGGCGACAATCGCGCCCGCGTGGCCCATTCTGCGGCCTGCGGGAGCTGTACGGCCAGCGATGAAGCCTGCGACGGGTTTCCAGCGGCCTTTTTTCTTTTCATCAGCCAGGAATTGCGCGGCTTCCTCTTCAGCTGAGCCGCCAATTTCGCCGATCATGATGATGGATTGGGTTTCGTCATCTGCGAGGAACCACTCGAGCACATCGATATGCTCTGTGCCTTTGATGGGATCGCCGCCGATGCCGACGCAGGTGGATTGGCCCAAACCGACATCCGTGGTTTGCTTCACAGCTTCATAGGTCAAAGTGCCTGAGCGGGAGACCACGCCGACAGAGCCGCGGCGGTGAATATGGCCGGGCATAATGCCGATTTTGCAGGCGTCGGGTGTGATCACCCCAGGGCAGTTGGGTCCGATTAACCGGCTTGAGGAGCCTTCAAGCGCCCGCTTGACGCGCATCATGTCCAAGACGGGAATGCCTTCTGTGATGCAGACGATGACTTCCATTTGCGCGTCAATTGCTTCGAGAATGGAGTCCGCGGCAAAGGGGGGCGGGACATAGATGACGGAGGCATTGGCTTCAGTGACCGATTTGGCCTCATGCACAGAATTAAAAACCGGCAGATTTAAATGGGTTTGCCCGCCCTTGCCGGGGGTGACGCCACCGACCATTTTCGTGCCATAGGCAATGGCTTGTTCTGAGTGAAATGTGCCCTGGCTGCCGGTGAATCCCTGGCAGATGACTTTGGTGTTTTCGTCGATAAGTACGGCCATTCGGCGCTCCTCGTTCGTATGTTGGCAGCGGCACCTTGGGCCGGCTGCAAAATTCCAATTCAGCGGTCGCAGGGCCGCGTTACAGCGCCTTTACAGCAGCAACGATTTTCTCGGCGCCATCGCGAAGATTGTCGGCTGCGATCACATTTAGGCCACTTTCGGTGATGATCCGCTTGCCTTCATCGACATTGGTGCCTTCCAAACGAACGACCAACGGCACGGAAAGCCCCACTTCTTTCACCGCAGAGACCACCCCATCAGCGATCACGTCACAGCGCATGATCCCGCCGAAGATATTGACCAAAATACCTTTGACCTGCGGATCGGAGGTGATGATCTTGAAGGCTTCGGTCACTTTTTCCTTTGTGGCGCCGCCGCCGACATCCAAGAAGTTCGCCGGTTCAGCACCATAGAGTTTGATAATGTCCATCGTGGCCATGGCCAGACCCGCACCGTTGACCATGCAACCGATTTCGCCATCCAAGGCGATATAGTTCAGGTCATATTTCGACGCTTCCAGTTCACGGGCATCCTCCTCGGTGGTGTCGCGCAGCTCAGCGATATCTGCATGGCGGTACACCGCATTGCCATCGAAGCCAATTTTAGCATCCAAGACCTTCAAATCCCCACCGTCGGTGATGATCAAAGGGTTGATTTCCAGCATCTCCATGTCTTTTTCGACAAAGGCTTTGTAGAGCTGGCCCATGAGTTTAACGCATTGCTTGATCTGCGCGCCCTTGAGGCCCAGAGAAAAGGCGATGCGGCGGCCATGAAAGCCTTGATATCCAGTGGCGGGATCAACGGAGAAGGAGAGAATTTTTTCCGGTGTCGCCTCGGCCACCTCTTCAATGTCCATCCCGCCCTCGGTGGAGGCCACAAAGGAGATGCGGCTTGTCTGACGGTCCACCAGGATCGCGAGATAAAATTCTTTTTCAATGCCGGAGCCATCTTCGATATAAATTCGGTTGACCAATTTCCCCGCAGGGCCAGTTTGCTTGGTCACAAGTGTCCGGCCCAGCATGGCTTTGGCTTCTTTTTCCGCTTCATCGACCGACCGCGCAAGGCGCACACCACCGGCAGCGCCGGCGTCAGCTTCGATAAAGCTGCCTTTTCCGCGCCCACCGGCGTGGATTTGAGCTTTCACAACCCACAAGGGCCCATCCATTTCGGACGCTGCCGCTTTGGCGGCATCGGCGCTGAGGACTATGCGCCCGTCGCTGACGGGTGCGCCGTAGCTGCGCAAAAGGGCTTTGGCTTGATATTCATGAATATTCATAGAGCTGATCCTGCAATTTATTCCTTACCGCATGTAAAACACATAAGTCGTGGCGATATAGTAAATTTTTTCAGAAAAGCTGTTTTTCGTACATTTGTGATCACAGAAAAAAAATCTGTGATCACAAAAGGGAGGTCAAACCCGGTTTATGCGCCAAATCAACGGGGTGGCGCAGCGCTTTGATGGCTAAAAGAAGGCCTGCAAGCCCGTTTGCGCCCGCCCAAGGATCAAAGCATGCACGTCATGCGTCCCCTCATATGTGTTGACCGTTTCAAGATTGGCCGCATGGCGCATAATCTGGAAACCCTCAGCAATGCCATTGCCCCCATGCATGTCTCGGCTAATCCGGGCGATGTCCAAAGCTTTGCCGCAATTGTTGCGTTTCATCAGGCTGATGAGCTCTGGGCTGGCCGTGCCGTCGTCCATCATCTGACCCAATCGGAAGGCCGATTGCAGACCCAGAGAAATTTCGGTTTGCATATCGGCCAGCTTTTTCTGGAACAGTTGGGTTTGTGCCAGAGGCTTGTTGAATTGCTTTCTGTCCAAACCATATTGCAATGCGGCGTGCCAACAAAACTCTGCTGCGCCCATAACACCCCAGGCAATGCCATAGCGGGCTCGGTTGAGACAGCCAAAGGGTCCTTTGAGCCCTTCCACATTCGGCAAAAGCGCGTCTTCGCCCACCTCGACACCATCCATAACGATTTCCCCAGTGACCGAGGCCCGCAGGGAGAGCTTGCCACCGATTTTCGGCGCCGATAACCCGGTCATGCCTTTTTCCAAGATAAACCCGCGGATCTTCCCGCCGTGGTCTTCAGATTTGGCCCAAACGACAAAGACATCTGCGATCGGCGCGTTGGAAATCCACATCTTAGAACCGGTAAGCCTGTATCCCGTTGCGGTTTTTTCAGCGCGGGTCTTCATTCCTGCGGGGTCAGATCCAGCATCCGGCTCGGTCAGACCGAAGCACCCAATCAAGGCCCCAGAGCAGAGCCCCGGCAAGAATTTTTGCCGTTGGGCCTCGCTTCCATAGGCATGGATGGGATAAATTACCAAAGAAGACTGCACCGACATCATTGAGCGATAACCGCTGTCAACGCGCTCAACTTCTCGCGCAATCAAACCATAGGCCGTGTAAGAGGCACCAAGCCCGCCGTATTCCTCCGGAATCGTCGCCCCCAAAAGGCCCGCTTCACCCATTTTGGGAAATAGGCTCGGATTGACCGTCGCTTCCCGGTAGGCATCAACAATCAAGGGTTGCAATTCATTTTGGGCAAATTGGGCCGCCGCGTCGCGCAGCATGCGGTCATCTTCGTTCAACTGGTTGTCCAGCAAGAAAGGGTCGGGCCAATTAAAATTGGCCAATTGTGGTTTGAGGTCCGCCATGGTGATTGCTCCTATTCGATTGCGGCGAATTTGATCTATGCGCAACCGGAGTACAACCCCTCGCGTGGCGAAGGATCTGCGGCAAATAGGAGAAACAAAAAAACCCGAAGCTTGCACTCCGGGTTTTCAATAGAGTTAGTGTTTTAGACTATTTCGGCAGCGGGCCTACCAGCATGATCATCTGGCGACCTTCCATTTTTGGCATATTTTCAACCCGGCCAGTTTCTTTGGTATCTTCGGCAACGCGCAGCAATAAATCACGGCCCAATTCTTG
>UPTG01002080.1_pt1 | contig 14188 bp, 10 predicted proteins | sample 2160121 | NCBI WGS metagenome assembly UPTG01 (sample SAMN06266255, study PRJEB28933) | marine metagenome | isolation source: Columbia River Estuary | place: USA:Columbia River Estuary, USA | collected 2014-07-27
CCTCCTAAAGGGTAACGGAGGAGTACGAAGGTCTCCTAGGTACGGTCGGACATCGTACTGATAGTGCAATGGCAAAAGGAGGCTTGACTGCGAGACCCACAAGTCGAGCAGGTGCGAAAGCAGGTCATAGTGATCCGGTGGTTCTGTATGGAAGGGCCATCGCTCAACGGATAAAAGGTACTCTGGGGATAACAGGCTGATTCCTCCCAAGAGTTCATATCGACGGGGGAGTTTGGCACCTCGATGTCGGCTCATCACATCCTGGGGCTGTAGTCGGTCCCAAGGGTATGGCTGTTCGCCATTTAAAGTGGTACGTGAGCTGGGTTTAAAACGTCGTGAGACAGTTTGGTCCCTATCTGCCGTGGGCGTTGGAAGTTTGAAGGGGGCTGTTCCTAGTACGAGAGGACCGGAATGGACAGATCTCTGGTGGACCGGTTGTTACGCCAGTAGCATAGCCGGGTAGCTAAATCTGGAAAAGATAAACGCTGAAAGCATCTAAGCGTGAAACTTGCCCTAAGATGAGACTTCCCTTGCACTTTAAGTGCACTAAAGAGTCGTTCAAGACCAGGACGTTGATAGGTCAGGTGTGGAAGTGCAGTAATGCATGAAGCTAACTGATACTAATTGCTCGTGAGGCTTGATCCTATAACCTTAAAACTTATTAAGGTTATGTTGACACTAAAGCAAAACGCAATCAAAACACATTAATTTACTTCTTAACATATTGAAAAAGACATGAGTTATTTATAACTCAAACAAGTTTGCTTGGCGGACATAGCGAATTGGACCCACTCCTTTCCATTCCGAACAGGACAGTGAAACGATTCTGCGCCGATGATAGTGTAGTCTTTTCTACGCGAACGTAGGACACTGCCAGGCTTCTAATTTAAAAAACCTCACCTTATGGTGGGGTTTTTTTTTATCAGGAAAAATTCCTGAAAATTAAATTCCCATAATATATATAGGGTAATTCTTGTAATATATTGGGCTCTTAGAAAAATATTGAATATGACTAAAGGCAACAATTTTTTTAGCGAGTTAAATTTAACGCATGCGATTATATTATCGCTAATCATTCATGCACTTTTTGTCATGAAATTGCAAATATCAAATTTCAATTTAACACCAAAACCTGTTGTTGATATAATTTTTAATACTGAAATAGTTAAACAAGTAGTCCCCAAAGTCATCCCTCAACCAGTACCTAAACCCAAACCCATTATCAAGCCAAAGCCCATAGAAAAACCCAAACCAATACCCAAACCTATACCTGAACCAATTGTAGAACCTATACCTGAACCTGTCGCAGAGCCAGTATCAGAACCTATCGTCGAACCAATAATTGAACCCGTTGTTGAACCTTTATCGGAGTCAGTTGAGACCAATGAAGTAACTCAAATAAGTGAGCAAGTTTCAACATCACCGAGCCCGCAAGTAGTAAACAATTATAGTAATCTTTTAAGAGCACATATTGCTAAACATAAAAAGTATCCTAGAATTGCTCAGCGCAGAAAAATGCAAGGTGAGGTTGTAATTGCAATTCAAATTGGTGGTGATGGGTCTTTAATCTCTAAAAATATTCAAAAAAGCAGCGGTCATAAAGTCTTAGATAAAGAGGGGATGAATATGATGGAAAAAAGCAAACCTTTTCCTGTGCCACCTGATACATTAAAAAATAGCGTGACGAATGTAGTTGTTCCGATTGCGTTTAATCTAATTTAATTATTGCCAATTATCACGTAGTGTCGTAGTTCGATTTAAAATAATATCTTCAGGTTTTGATAGGTCATCAGCAATAAAATAACCATGACGTTCAAATTGATATTGATCACCAGGTGAAATTGTCTTTAAATTTTCTTCAATTTTTATTTCTTTCGAAGTTAAGGAATTTGGATTTAGGTCGTCCAAGTAATTATTATTTTCACCAGGATGAGCTTCTTTAAATAACCTATCATACAAATTGACCTTTGCATTGACTGCATATTTGCATGATAACCAATGAATATTACCTTTAACCTTAATCGCATCTGCACCAGGTGTCCCTGATTTGGTATCAGGTAAATAATCACAAAATATTTTGGTTACATTACCATTTACATCTTTTTCAAAACCAGTACATTCAATCACAAAACCGTACCTGAGTCTTACTTGTGCTCCAGGTGATAATCTGAAGTATTTAGCAACTGGGACCTCCATAAAATCCTCTCTATCAATCCATAATTCTTTTGTAAGTTTGATAGTCCGCTTACCTAGGTCTTTATTTTTTGGATGATTTGGTGCAAAACAATCTTCTTCTTGATCATCAGGGAAATTATTAATAATCAGTTTAACGGGATCTAATACAGCTACGCGACGATGTGCAGATTCATTTAATACCTCGCGCATACAATCCTCTAAAATAGTGTAGTCAATCCATGAATCTGCCTTAGATACACCAATCCTGTCAGTAAATAATTTAAATCCACTGGGTGTGTATCCCCTTCTTTTTGATCCAACAAGTGTTGGCATTCTTGGGTCATCCCAACCCGATACATGTTTATTTTCTACTAGCTCAATCAATCTTCTTTTGGATAAGACAACATAAGTTAAATTAAGCCTTGCAAATTCATATTGTTTTGGGAGTGGATCTGAAAAGAAATTATTTTCTTTTAGGCGTTTTAATAACCAATCATAAAAAGGTCTTTGGTCCTCAAACTCAAGCGTACATATAGAGTGAGTTATGCCTTCAAGCGCATCCTCGATAGGGTGAGCAAAGGTATACATTGGATAAATAGACCACTTATCACCAGTTTTATGGTGAGAGACATTTTTAATTCGATAGATAGCTGGATCACGAAGGTTGATATTTGGCGAGGCCATATTGATTTTTGCTCTGAGTACCATAGAGCCATCTGTATGCTTACCATTACGCATCTCTTCAAACAATCTAAGATGTTCTTCAATGGGATGATTTCGCCATGGCGAATCATTGCCAGGAGAAGTGAGCGTCCCTCTGTTTTCTCTTATTTCATCAGCATTTTGTTGATCGACATAAGCAAATCCTGATTTTATTAGAAGAGTAGCCGCCTCATACATAAAATCAAAATAATTACTTGCATAATAGAGGTTGGTGTCATTATTAAAATTCCAATCAAATCCTAACCACTTTACATTTTCAATAATACTATCAACATATTCTTGATCCTCTTTTTCAGGATTTGTATCATCGAACCGAAGATGACAGGCACCAGAGAAATCTTGAGCTAAACCAAAATTCAAAAATATACTTTTAGCATGGCCTATATGAAGATAACCATTTGGCTCAGGTGGAAAACGAGTTCTGATTTTGGCCTTATCTAATTCTCCCTTTAATTGATGATTGCTATTTCCAGGTGATTTATTCCACAATTTATTTTTATAGAGATTATTGGAAATATCTTTTTCAATCTTTGCTCTAATGAAGTTTGACGAGCTTGCTATTTTATTCTGTGAGTTTGTTGCCATTAGGATATTTTACACTGAATGTGATTAATTTTAGTTGAATTCTGGCGTATCAAGGCGTGTTATGATTTTAAAATTATTTAAGCAAGGTAGTTCTTTTGGCAAACCTTTTATTTGAAATTATTGCATTTCTTGCAGATGGAAAATTCCATTCGGGTGAGATGATGGCCAAACATTTTAATGTTTCCCGTGTTTCAATTTGGAACGCGATTGCTAAAGCTGAAGATGTAGGGATTAAAATTTTTTCTGTGAGAGGAAAGGGTTATAAGTTACAACACCCCATCAGTTTATTAAATGAAAAAATAATAAAAAATGCCATGGGTGAGGAAGGCAGTTGGTTTGATATCAAAGTACTTGATTCCATTGACTCAACAAATAATTATTTATCAAAGATTGCGGCTACTGGCCACCCTCACGCTTCAGTAGTTGCTGCAAATATTCAAACACAAGGAAAGGGAAGAAGAGGGCGTCAATGGCAATCTGCTCTGGGTGAGAGTTTAACTTTTTCCTTTCTATGGCGCTTTACGCAAGGTGCGGCAGGTTTATCTGGCTTAAGTCTAGCTGTCGGGGTTGCATTAATTAGAGCATTAAAAAAAATTAATATCTCAACGGCGCTTTTGAAATGGCCAAATGATATTTTAATCTTTGAAGAGGGTGTTTATAAAAAACTTGCAGGAATTTTAATAGAGTTACAAGGTGATACTGATGGACAAAGTGCTGCCATCATTGGAATTGGTTTAAATTTGAATCTTTCAAAAACACAGCTAGAAAAAATTGATCAACCTGCAACTGATATTAATAATTTAGTATCAGAAAATATTGATAGTAATTTTTTTATGGCGATTATCATTAAAGAGCTTGCACAGGTACTCGCTTCGTTTGAGTCAGATCAGTTTAAGCCATTTAAAGATGAATGGCTGAGCCATCATGCTTTTCAAGATAAGTTAATCGATATTATGCTAGGGAACTCACAAACTATTACTGGAAAAGCAATCGACATCAGTGACACGGGTGCATTGATTGTGAGAACAGATGAAGGTGCAAAGTCATTCGCATCTGGTGAAGTGTCTATTAGGAGTGCAGCATAATGTACCTTCTAATAGATATTGGAAACACTCGTGTTAAATGGCAGCAACGTGATGAAAAAAATATTATTTCATCAGACTCTGTATTGGTTGAAAATTTTATGGATATTGATTTAAAAGAAATTAAGTCCTTAAAAAAAGTCATAGTTTCTAATGTAAATCACTCTATAGTTCTTGATAAATTGAAAGAAAATTTAATACATTTTCATTGTCCAATTGTCGAAGTAACTTCAGAATCGAGTGAAGAGTTAATTAACGATTACACTGATCAAAAAACTCTTGGTGTTGATCGATGGTTGGCAGCCATGGGTGCTTGGAAAATATATGGTGAAGATGTAATTGTGATAAATGCTGGAACGGCAATAACTATTGATCTAATTCAAATTGATCAAAAAAGAAAAGCGCATTTTAGAGGGGGAATGATTTTGCCTGGCATTGCTATTAGCTTGGGCATATTAAATAACAGCACTAACTTAATCGATACAGAAATAGGGCAGAGCCAATATCCTAGCTTAAATACAAAAGATGCTGTGACAACAGGGATATTGACGAGTATTCAAGGTGCTGTCAATTTGGTTTGTAAAAAGCTGCCTTCAGACTTACCTATATTATTATCTGGGGGTGATGCTGATCTAATTTTTTCTCAATCAGAAGACGATTGGAAATCAAGAATTAAGATAGAAAGTGATTTAATTTTTGAGGGACTGATGTCCTACGTATAAAGAATTATCTTTTTTTGATATACAAGTCTGTTATTGAACCTTCTTTTATTTCAGATGCCATTGCGACTGACTCAGAAAGTGTTGGATGCGGATGAATTGATAATCCAATATCATGAGCATCAGCACCCATTTCAATTGATAACACAGTCTCTGCAATAAGCTCCCCTGCATTCGTTCCTACAATGCCTGCACCGATAATTCTATTTGTTTTTTTATCAAATATAAGCTTAGTCATACCCTCTGTTCTATTAGTTGAAATAGCTCGACCACTAGCGGCCCATGGAAAAACTGCTTTTTCAATTTCAATCTCTTTTAATTTGGCTTCATCCTCAGTTATTCCTGCCCATGCTATTTCAGGATCAGTGTAGGCAACCGAAGGGATTGTCATTGCCTGGAACTCTACTTTCTCGCCTGCAATGACTTCAGCCGCTACCTTGCCTTCATGAGTCGCTTTATGAGCGAGCATGGGTTGGCCAACAATATCTCCAATGGCATAAATATGATCGACATTAGTTTTCATTTGTTTATCAACATCAATAAAGCCATGCTCATCAACTTTAACACCTGCTTTTTCTGCATCAATTTTATGCCCATTAGGTTTTCTCCCAACAGCAACAAGAACTCGATCAAAGGTTAATTTTTCAGGTACATCATCTCCTTCAAAATAAACAACAACACCTTCCTTTATTGTCTCAATATTTGTGACTTTTGTTTTTAACCAAATATTTTCAAAACGTTTTTCCATTCTTCGATGTAGGGGCTTCACGATGTCTCTATCACAGCCCTGAATTAATCCATCGCTTAATTCCACAACTGAAACTTCACTTCCAAGGGCTTCATAGACTGTTCCCATCTCAAGACCAATGATCCCACCACCAATAATGAGTAATTTTTTTGGGATATCTTTTAGTTCTAAAGCACCTGTTGAATCCATTATTCTTTCATCATCTGGTGTGTTTGAAATCTTTGATGATTGTGAACCAGCCGCAATAATAGCTGATTTAAATCCAATTATTTTCTTAGCACCATCTTTGAGATTAACGGTAATTTGATGTGAGGAGGCAAATTTACCCTCTCCTTCAATTACCTCAACGTCTCTTTGTTTTGCCATTTGAGCTAGGCCCATAGTTAATTTTTTAACTACTTTGTTCGATTTCCAATTTCTAAGTTGGTCAAGATCAATCTTAGGTTGATTAAAAGAAACGCCATGGCTGGCTGTGTCCTCTGCATCAGTGATTACTTTAGCGGTATGAAGAAGTGCTTTTGAAGGGATACAGCCTACATTAAGACATACTCCTCCTATGGTCGTGTACCTTTCAATTAGAACAACCTTCAAACCAAGATCAGCAGCCCTAAAGGCGGCAGTATAACCCCCTGGCCCAGAGCCTAAAACAGCAACATCATATTCTTCATCACTTTTTTCATTTTGAGGTGAGGGCTGACTCTCTTTTTTTTGAGCGGTTTGTTTTTTTTCTGCTGGCACTTTTACCTCAGAGGTATCTTCAATTTCTGAATCAATAGACAGAATCAATGAACCTTCTTTGACTTCATCACCCACCTTAATGTCTAAGGATTTGATTAACCCAGATGCGGGTGAAGGAATATCCATTGAAGCCTTGTCAGACTCTACGGTAATTAATGAATCCTCGATATTAATTTTATCACCCACTTTAACCATAATCTCAATCACTTCAACGCTGTCAAAGTCACCAATATTTGGGATGTATATTTTTTTTAATTCTGCCATATGATCTAGAGTAAGAGCCGCCTTACATCAGATAGCATCATACAAAGATGACTCGTAAACCGGGCACCATCTGCACCATCTACCACTCTATGGTCATACGAAAGTGATAACGGCAACATGAGTCTAGCCTCAAAATCTTCACTACTCTTGTTATAGACAGGTTGCATAGAAGCTCGTGATACGCCAAGTATTGCAACCTCAGGACAATTAATGATGGGTGTAAATTTTGTACCACCAATACCACCAAGGCTTGAAATCGTAAAGCAACCACCCTGCATTTCATCCATTTTTAATTTTCTTGCTCTTGCTTTCTCTGAAAGGTTACCAAGGTCTTCAGCAATATCGATTACATCCTTTTTTTGAACATCCTTAACTACCGGGACTACAAGCCCATCAGGCGTGTCGCAAGCAAAGCCAACATTGTAATAACTTTTCATGATTAAGTTATCTCCATCCGGTGATAATGAGCTATTAAACATTGGATAAGCCTTTAATGCATTCACACTCGCTTTTATTAAAAAGGCGAGTAGAGTTAATTTTGCTCCACGTTTCTCAGCTTCTTTTTGCATGGATTTTCTAAAAATTTCTAAATCGGTAATATCGGCATCATCAAACTGCGTAACATGTGGTGCTGTCACCCAATTTCTATGAAGATTTGCACCTGATAATTTTTTAATTTTGGATAGTGATTTTGTTTCAACCTTACCAAACTCAGAAAAATCAATATTTGGCATGGGAATCGGGGCAAAGCTTGCACCCATATTTTCACTTCTCGGTTTTATTAATTCTCCTTTAACAAATCTTTCAACATCCTCGATGAGTTTTCTATTTTTATTACCACTCCCATTTACAAAGGATAGATTTACACCTAAATTACGCGCGAATTTTCTAACCGATGGGCTTGCATGTGCTTTTTTATTTTCATCATTAAGTACGCTTTCACCTATAGGAATAGGGTTTTCTTTAGCTACTTTTTTTTGTGGCGGCTCTGGAGCAGGACGTGATGGAGTGTTTGTAACTTTTTCTATATCTTCTTTTTTATCATCTTTTGCAGGGGATTTTATTTCAGATTTAACATCGGATTTAGTCTCTGTAACTTCAATCATACCAATCAGACTACCTTCTTTGACTTTGTCACCTACCTTAATTTTAATATCTTTGATGACACCATCTTTAGGCGCTGGGATGTCCATGGAGGCTTTGTCAGATTCTACGGTGATCAGCGGCATATCATACTCAATACTATCGCCGATATTTACCAATACCTCGATCACATCGACACTATCGAAATCACCTATATCTGGAATAAGAATTTGTTCAGAACTCATATTTATAAAGATACCGGATTAGGTTTGTCGTTCATTATTTTATATTTTTTGATAGCACTTAATAAAACTGATTTTTCTATTTCTTGTTTTTCAGTTAACGCTTTTAAAGCTGCAATTACAATATGATTGCGGTCAACCTCGAAAAAGTCTCTAAGCGCTTCACGACTGTCAGATCGTCCAAATCCATCGGTACCTAGTGAGATAAATTTATTAGGTAAGAATGTAGCAATTTGTTCAGCAAATGATTTCATATAATCCGTAGCAGTAATAATAGGAGATTCTAAATCTATAATTATTTCATCTAAGGTAGATTTTTTTTCAGTTTTGTCAGGGTTAAGCATATTCCATCTTTGGATATCAAGTGCATTTCTCCTTACTTCTGTAAAGCTGGTGACACTAAAGATAGTTGAGCTGATATTAAAGTCTTTTTCTAAAATGTTTGCGGCTTCAATAACTTCTCTTAATATAACGCCACTTCCCATTAGTTGAACTTTTGGCCCCTTAGCTTTATTTTCTGAATATTTATAAATTCCCTTAATTATGTCTTCATTAATATTTTTTGGCATTTCTGGATGAGTGTAATTTTCATTCATTATGGTGATGTAATAAAATACATCTTCCTGATTTTTGATCATTCGTTCTAAACCATTCTGAATAATTACGGCTAATTCATAAGAAAAGCATGGGTCGTAAGATATACAATTTGGGATAGTTGCAGAAAGTAAATGGCTATGACCATCTTCATGTTGAAGACCTTCTCCATTCAGAGTGGTTCTGCCGGCTGTCGCACCCAATAAAAATCCTCTAGATCGAGAGTCACCCGCTGCCCAAGCTAGATCGCCTATTCTTTGAAAGCCAAACATAGAATAGAAAATATAAAACGGAATGGTTTGAATTCCTGAATTACTATAAGAAGTTGCGGCGGCAATCCACGATGAGAAAGAGCCCGCTTCGTTAATACCTTCCTCTAAAATTTGACCATCCTTTTTTTCTTTATAAAACATCACTTGATCGGAATCTTGGGGCTCGTATAGCTGACCTACAGATGAGTAAATACCTAACTGTCTAAACATTCCCTCCATTCCAAAAGTTCTTGCTTCATCAGGAACAATCGGTACGATAAATTTCCCAATATCTTTATCTTTGACCAGGGTTGTTAAGATTCGGACAAAAGCCATTGTGGTAGAAATTTCTCTATCACCTGAGCTCTCTAATTGTTTTGAAAAAGCATCAATAGATGGAACATTTAGTTTATTCCCTTGTTTTTTTCTAATCGGTAAAAAACCTCCCAAAGCATTCCTTCTCTCCATCATATATTTCAATTCAGGTGAATCTTTACCTGGTTTATAGTAAGCAAGATTTTCAACTTCTTCATCACTTATAGGTAAATCGAATCTTGTTCTAAATGTTTTAAGTGACTCTATATCCATACTCTTTTGTTGATGGGTTATATTTTGCCCTTCACCAGCATCACCCATACCATAACCTTTGACTGTTTTAGCAAGGACGATAGAAGGTTGACCTTTATGAGCAACGGCAGCTGCATAAGCAGCGTAAACTTTGTGAGGATCATGACCCCCTCTATTCAGTCTCCATATATCCTGATCGGACATTGCGGCTACTCTTTCTTTTAATTCTGGATACTTGCCGAAGAATTCTTCACGAGTAAAGGCTCCACCTTTGGCTTTGAAGTTTTGAAATTCACCGTCAACGCACTCTTCCATTCTTTTTTTCATTAGGCCATCTTTGTCCATGGCAAATAGTGGATCCCAATAAGAACCCCAAATTACTTTAAGGACATTCCAACCAGAACCTCTGAAGTTTGATTCTAACTCCTGAATAATTTTGCCATTACCTCTAACGGGACCATCTAATCGCTGCAAATTACAGTTAACTACAAAGATTAAATTATCCAATTTTTCTCTAGCCGCCAGAGAAATAGCACCTTGTGATTCAGGTTCATCCATTTCTCCATCACCACAAAATACCCAAACTTTTCTGTTTGAAGTATCAGCAATACCTCTGTCATGTAAGTATTTTAAATAACGCGCTTGATAAATTCCCATTAATGGACCTAAGCCCATAGAGACTGTTGGGAATTGCCAAAATTCTGGCATCAACCATGGGTGAGGGTAGCTGGATAAGCCATTACCCTTGGTTTCCATCCTGAAATTATCTAATTGTTCTTCAGTCATCCTTCCTTCAAGAAAGGCGCGTGCATAAATACCAGGCGAAGAGTGACCTTGGAAATAAACTAAGTCTCCACCAAATGATTCATTTTCAGCTCTAAAGAAGTGATTAAATCCAACGTCATAAAGCGTGGCTGCGGATTGAAAGCTTGCAATATGCCCACCAATACCTGGCGATTTTGTATTAGCTCTCAATACGGCCATAATCGCATTCCATCGGATCAATGCACGAATTCTTCTCTCCATACCAGGATCCCCTGGGTGCCTCTGTTGAAGATGCGTGGGAATTGTATTTACATAGGCTGTTGTCGCGTTATAGGGAAGGTTCGAGCCTGAGCGACGCGCTTGATCAATCATCATTTCAATTAAGAAATGGGCACGTTCAGAACCTTCTGCATCAATTACAGAGTTGAGCGCTTGTCTCCATTCTTGCGTTTCTAATTCATCGTTATCAAGACTTAGATCCATATACTTAACTTATCCTATGAAATTTGTTCAATTTTAATATGTTGACCGTAATAAATTATTTAATAAGATAGAATTAAATAAAATTATAAGTGTCTAGTGGCATGTTGTTAATGTGATTTTCAAGGTTTTGGGTTAAATGGTCAAGCTTTTTTTGACCTCACTAAGATAGTATTTTTTTTCTAAGTGATTGTTTTTTAATTTATTTTAAGGATTTTTGAATGAATATTAAAGTTACAAATAATAATAAGTTACCTACTGAATCAAATTTAAAGAAAAATTTGCATACGTTTATTTTATTCGATGAAAAACATTCTAATCCTCTGTTTGTCGGTGCTCTTAACGCAAACATTAAAAGACAAGGCATCAAAATTACGGACTTAAAAAAAACATCTTTATCAGCTGAATTAGATAATGGGAGTTTAGTGACTTGGTTAATGGTTTCCGAGAAAAAAAGTACATTCCAAATACAAACATTATTGAGAAAAGCCCTTGATAAAATACTCTCGGAAAATCCAAAAATTTTGGCAATTGTCAATGAATCAAAAAATAATGACGAGTGGCTAAATCAAGCAGTCTATGTTGCTTCAGTAAATTCTCAAGACCTTCCAAATTTAAAATCAGGTGCAAAGAAAAAAAATCTTAAATCAATCAATACTTTTGGAGGTTCGGTAAAAACTAGCTTTAAAGATATTGAGGCTTTAGTTGCTGGAAACACCCTGACAAGAGAGTTGACAATCACACCACCCAACCAATTAACTCCAACAATTTATCGTCAAAAAATTAAGAAGTTATCAAAAGAAAATGGTTGGAAGTTAGAAGAATTTGCTATGCCGAAATTAAAAAAATTAGGTGCAGGTGCTTTTTATGCGGTGGCGCAAGGTTCTGAGCCACAAGATGCGGCGATTGTTCATCTTACATACTCACCAAAAGGCGCAAAAGAGACTATTAGTTTGGTTGGTAAAGGCATTTGTTTTGATACAGGCGGACACAACTTAAAGCCAGCAAAATTTATGAGCGGTATGCATGAGGATATGAATGGCTCGGCAGTTGTTTTAGGTATATTAAAAGCTATTAGTGATGCCAAAGTTAAGATTAAATTAGATTGTTGGTTAGCAATCGCACAAAATCATATTGGACCAAAAGCCTACAAGCAAAATGATGTAGTCAAAGCGCTCAATGGGATGACAATTGAAATTGTTCACACTGATGCAGAAGGAAGAATGGTATTGGCTGACACACTCACTATGGCTTCTAGAAAGAAACCAAAAGCGATTATAGATTTTGCCACACTTACAGGTTGTATGCATGTCGCTATGGGGGATCGATATAGTGGAGTCCTAAGTAATCATTCACCTCTTGGCTGTATGGCGGTAGGCGCAGGCTCTGATATTGGAGAGAGGGTTACGGCTTTCCCATCTGATGAAGATTATGAAGAAGATTTAAAGAGCCAAATTGCGGATATTAAGCAGTGTACCCTTGAAGGTGGACCAGATCATATCCATGCGACTCGTTTTTTAGGTCGATTTGTTGAAAATAAAGTTCCTTGGCTTCATGTAGACTTATCATCAAGTAATCGAAAAGGCGGTTTGGGTGCTGTTGCAAGTGAAGTTAACGGTTTTGGTGTGAGTTTTGGCGTCAATATGATTGAAAAATTAATGAAGATTCAGGCACTTTAATCATTTAATTTTTTTAATATCATATTATAATGCGCCGATGGATGAATCGTATTATAGTCAAATTGTCTTAAGAATTTTTCTAGCTTTAATCGCCGGCATGGTGATTGGCTTTGATAGCTGGAAAAACAGTCGTAATGCAAGTATTAGGATTTATGGAGTAGTCTCTGTTTCTGCCTGTATGATCATCATGTTAATAAATTTTGCTACTTCTGAGCATCCAGAAGCTTTCAGTCGAGTGCTTGCAGGACTAATTACAGGTCTTGGTTTTTTGGGTGGCGGCATTATTATGCGTGCCTCTGATTCTCATAAATTATTTGGTCTTACAACGGCTGCTACAATTTGGGCTTGCGCTTTAATTGGCGCATGTATTGGCGCAGGGTATTACTTTATTGCTGTGATTTCTCTTCTGGCTGTCATTCTCTCTTTATATGGTAATTTCGATAAACAAATGCGTAAGATATTTAAAAAATAATGTGATTTAAGAGTTTCGCTTAAAAGCCTCTAAGTCAGTTTTAATTTCTTGAGCATGATTAGATGGAGATACATCCCTATAAACTCTTCTTACAACCCCATCTGGATCAATTATAAAACTCTGTCTTTTTGCTAACTTAAATATAAAGAAATTATTCAAAGCACCATATTTTTTTGCAGTGTCTCCATCAGGGTCAGAAAGCAACATAAAGGGGAGGTTATACTTTTCTTTAAATTCTTTATGCGAGTCACTTGAGTCAATACTTATTCCTACAACATTGGCATTTAATTTCTTAATCTCAGTAAAGTTGTCCCTCAGTGAACAAGCCTCTTTAGTACATCCAGGTGTGTCATCTTTAGGGTAGAAAAAAACTAATAACCACTCACCTTTGAATTCTTTAAGAGATACCAATTCTCCATAAGAATTTTTTAGCTTAAATTCAGGAGCAGCCTTACCTAGCAATTTATTTTCTGAGCTAAAAGCTGATTTTTTAAAAATAAAAACTAGAGTAAGAATAATTGCTAAAACAAGAAAAACTTTTATCATATTGTAAGTCCTCTATTTAACTGATTTTTTGATTATAAAAAGCTTAGTAAGTTCATGTATACAAAATTCGTATAAAAAAACCTATCTTTTAAAATATTTCTTGAAGAAAAAATATTTTCTAAATGAGCCCTCAAAAATCTTAAAATAAAATCTTGATAAGGGGAGAATATACTTTCGCCAACCCTTTAGCTGTCTTTTTTTAAACCTTTCATCTCCTATAGCTGACTTAAATGATTGATCCCATGTTGCTACAGGTGGCATAACAGTGAGTATCTCAAGATCTGTTCTCCATGGCTGACCCATTACCAAATCAACGGGACACCAAATTTTATCCATAGCAGATAGTAATTTTTTTGCTCCCATCAAGGTTATGATATAGGCATATGCGCCACCTGGCGAGGTAGATAGCCTTACTAATTTATAATTGTCAGACAAGTCAGCTACAGTTTTTCTCATTCTTTTATTAAGTTTTGGT
>UPTG01002090.1_pt1 | contig 14142 bp, 9 predicted proteins | sample 2160121 | NCBI WGS metagenome assembly UPTG01 (sample SAMN06266255, study PRJEB28933) | marine metagenome | isolation source: Columbia River Estuary | place: USA:Columbia River Estuary, USA | collected 2014-07-27
GTCGATCGATTCGCCAGTCAATTTAGTTGACCGTTTTCCCGATGCAGTTGCTCCCCCCCCTGAGGGAAAGAAAGAGGAAGCAAAAGATGCCGATATTGAGGTAATGCTTGAAAATGCGCGTGTGAAACCCTTGCCCAGCAAAAGTCAGGACAGTAATATTGAAAACCTTCTTGCTCAACCCGGTAAAATAGTGATTCCTTCTCTCATTCCACCCGTTGTTGCAACTGAACCTGAGAACGAAGTTACTTTTTTAGGACGATCTTACGAGGGGCGCCATGTGGTCTATCTTCTCGATGTGGGCACCTATGTCTTGGATGGAAATGAATCTGTTGAACAGTTCAATCAATCAAAAGAAGCTTTAGTTTCTTCCATTATCACCCTATCTCCCAATTCCTATTTTAATCTTGTATTGTATTGGAATTTACGAGAAACCGCTGCACTTGGAAAAACAATCTTAAAGGCAAGTCAGGAAAACAAGAAATATGCCATAGATTGGATCACTAGTTTGGGGGATAGCCGGGATTCTTTAAAAGTTGAAAGGAACCAATTCTATCCAAAGGATTTGTTATATGCCAACCCGGTTGCAGGAATTATCGGTCCTTGGTATGGTTTGAGTACGGCAATTAGTTTTGATCCCGATTTGCTTTTTGTATTGGCAGGAAATTTACCGGGGTATGATCGTTCTGAAGTTCCCCGCTCCCATTATGAAGGGTTAGGGAAAGTAAATTTCGAAAAATTACAGAGCGGGGAAAACTTGAACACGAATATTAATGCTCTTAGTCGTGAAACTGCCCGAAAGTGGTTTTATGCAATTACCCCGATTGCATCTCTTCCTGCAAATGAAGAGGAAGTGGAACAAATGGCACTTACTCGATTAGGTTTTACTGCGAGTGACCAAGGAAAACCGGTCTACACTCCCTTGGCATGGGAAAAGGCATTTGAGAATTTCTTATCCGGTTTGGAAGTTGGATTTGATCGAATTCCACAAACTCATGTGATACTCAGCCTGCCGAAGTACGTATCCTGGCCCTCTCCATTATTGAATTCTGTTCGGGAATTTACGGAAAGTTCACGAGGTTCATTTTCTTTGAATCCATTTTTACCATAAGTATTAGACTTTAATATGCCTCGAACGCATTTGGTTAGGTGGGTTATTTTATTCACTTTTTTATTTTCGACTCTTCAATATACGAAAGCTCAGAAAGTGAGTGATTTAATTAAAGTCACACTTTCCTCGGAAGTAGAAGAAATAAAGTCAGGAGATGGTGCTTGGTTACTCTTTCAATTCAAATTGGCACCCCGGTGGCATGCGTATTGGAAAACTGCCGGACAAACTGGCTTTCCCACCTCTATCAATTGGGTTTTGCCGGAAGGGGTGGAGATGGGGGAGGCCCAGTTTCCCGCACCGATGCTCTACGAGTTTCAAGATTTAGTCAGTTATGTCCATAAGGATACCTTTTTTCTACTGACTCGCTTGCAAGTTAATTCAGGTGCTTCATTTGCAGACGATGCGATTTCTTTAACTGCTCAGCTGTCCACTCTCATTTGCGATGAGGGTAATTGTATCCCCTTCGATCAGGAATTAAAACTGAGTATTCCTGTTTCCAACCAAACCACCCCCTCAATACTTTTTAAGGAAAAGGTTGAACTTGCTTTGTCTGAACTGCCTAAGGCTATGCCCGAGGATATTCAATTGTCTGCAGTTATGAAGGAAGATGCAATTGTGTTGTCCTTGGCAAAAGCTCCTCTCGCGGATTTGGACCTAAGCGGTTTTTATTTTTATCCTGAAGGAGATTTCTTTACCCATGGCGAAAAGCAAAAATTTAAAAAAGACCAGGAGGGCAGAATTTCTGTCCAACTCTCGAAAGATTCATTTTCCGAAGGTTTTTCCTCCACATTAAAAGGCGTACTTTCTCACCCTCAATTTCCGGGCGGATGGAACATTGATTTATCAGTGGATCAAGTCTCGTATGGCGTGGCACAGGAAAATATTAAGATTTCCAAGAAGAATGAGGTGCCCCAAGTTGAATCTGGCTTTAATCAGTTATTGGTTATGCTTGGTCTTATTTTGGTGGCAATGTCTATTTGGCTTTACGGAAAAACAAATTATCCGGTCAAGCCGTCTCCTGCCCGCACTTTCTTTCGTATCCTCTCCCTGGCACTCTTTACTTTTGGAATTTGGCTTGGCTACCCCCGGGAGGAACCTGATCTCGATACTCAAATCAATTGGAGCCCCTGGACTCCTGAGATTGAAGAATCATTACGTTTGGAAGGCAGTCCGGTATTTGTCGATTTTACTGCCAGGTGGTGTATGTCCTGCCAGGTAAACAAGGTAGTGTATAAAAAGAAAGCGGTGATTGAAAAGTTTAAGGAACTGGGAATTGTTGCCTTGCAGGCGGACTGGACAAAACGGGGTCCCCTTATTCTGGAAGCTTTGCAAAAGTTTGGAAGGGAAGGGGTTCCATTATATGTCTATTACCCGGCACAAAATAAGGGAGAAGTGGAAAAGCAAGGTATACTTTTACCCGAAATTTTAACCCAGAAAATAGTGTTAAGTGTAATCGAGGAGGAGAAAGCTTTTACGGCACCGCTGGGAGATAGTTTTCTTACTCTCCTTGGCTTTGCTTTTTTGGGTGGGATAATACTGAATTTAATGCCCTGTGTCTTTCCAGTTCTTGGGCTTAAAATTATGTCATTTGTAAAACAGGCTGGAGAAGACCCTGGAAAAATTCGGAGACATGGAATCATATTCACGGTTGGCGTAATTCTTTCTTTTTGGATTCTAGTTGGAGTTTTACTGGGATTACGGGAAAGTATTGACGGAGAACTTGGTTGGGGTTTTCAACTGCAGGAACCGGTTTTCGTATTTGGCCTGTCTATTTTTCTACTCCTATTTGCCCTCAGTCTAAGCGGAGTGTTCGAAATGGGAATGTCTTTGACTGGGGTGGGGAGTCAATTATCTCAGAAGACAGGATATCTCGGTTCATTCTTCTCTGGTTTTCTGGCCACTGTTGTTGCCACACCATGCATGGCCCCATTTCTTGGAGCGGCCGTCGGAGCAGCACTTGCCATGCCTTGGTTCTCCGCTTTTGTAGTATTTACTAGCATTGCGGTCGGGCTTTCTACACCCTACCTTTTACTTTCAATCTTTCCCAAGTGGATTAGTCGACTGCCCAAGCCAGGGGAGTGGATGAATACCCTCAAGGAAGGCATGGCATTTCCACTCTATGCAACCGTTGCTTGGTTGCTATGGACTTTGAATAGCTTGATCTAGTATTACAGTGCTTCTTCGCCCTGCTCGCCGGTACGAATTCGAATTGCCTGTTCAATAGGAAGAACAAATACTTTTCCATCGCCAATCTTTTCAGTCTTGGCTGCCTTGACAATGGTATCAATGACTTTATCACAAAGATCGTCCGGTACTGCCACTTCGACCACGACCTTGGGTAAAAAATCGATGGTATATTCGCTCCCGCGGTAAATTTCGGTGTGTCCTTTTTGACGGCCGAACCCTTTGGCTTCGATTACAGTCATTCCTTCAATTCCGATTTCGGAGAGTGCGTCTTTCACATCTTCGAGCTTAAAGGGTTTAATGATCGATTTTATTAATTTCATTTTAAATAGATTAGAGAGTAAGAAAATTTAATGAAGTGTGTAAGCATTCTCTCCATGCAAGGCTTGGTCAAGCCCCTTTGTTTCGTCCTCCTCAGAAACTCGAATACTGCCTCCTAATAGAGGAGATATAATTTTTACAATCAGATAAGTCGCAACCACAGAGAGTACAATTGCGGCGACACAACCCTGTGCCTGAACAATCAATTGATCTTGCCAGCTGTCCAGAGATATTCCTAGACCTCCAAGGTCAGTATTCCAACCGAGGTAAGCAACCATCAGTGTACCCAAGATTCCACCCACTCCGTGAACTGCTGCCACATCCAAAGAGTCATCTACTCCCAGCTTTTCTTTTACAAATCCACAAGCAAAGTAGCAGACGATTGCTGCAGAAGCCCCAATAATAATCGCACCCATTGGCCCCACACTGCCGGAGGCTGGAGTAATCGTGGCAAGTCCGGCAATGGTTCCAGTTACGATGCCCACCAAGCCGGGTTTGCCGGTTTTTTTCCATTCAATAAACATCCATACCAAACTTGCAGTCGCGGCGGAAATGTGGGTAACCAGCATCGCCATACCGGCACTTTCGTTCGCCGCTGCTGCACTACCTGCATTAAAGCCAAACCATCCGACCCAAAGCATGGATGCACCAATCATTACCATGCCGGGATTGTGTGGAGGTCTTAAACTTTTTGGAAAGCCCTGCCTGCGACCAAGCATCCAGGCCAGGGTGAGTGCAGATGCACCCGCTGTGGCGTGTACCACAATACCACCGGCAAAATCAATCACCCCTTTTTCGGCCAACCAACCGCCGCCCCATACCCAATAGCAAACGGGGAAATAAACAGCCAATAGCCAAAGTCCGCTAAACAAAAGAACTGCAGAAAATTTAATTCTCTCCACAAATGCCCCCACAATCAGACCGGGGGTGATAATCGCAAATGTCATTTGAAAGATTACCCATACTGACTCCGGGATATCACCATTCAGGTTTTCCAAACTCAATGTTTCCAAAAAGAATGCAGAGGTTCCACCAATCCATTCGTTTTCTCCTGAGGTTAAGGATAAACTGTATCCGCAAACCACCCATAATAGAGAAGCGAGACATGCAATGGCGAAGCACTGCATTAATACGGAGAGTACATTCTTGGATTGAACCAGGCCTCCATAAAATAAAGCCAATCCGGGAAGAGTCATAAATAATACTAGGGCCGTGGCCGTAATCATCCATGCGGTATTACCGGAGTCTAATGAGGTTTCTTTTGCTGAACTATCCTCCAGAGTCTCGGTTGTAATTACTAAGTCAGTCTCTGCGAAAGAGGATTGATTTTGATCTGGATTTTGGGAAAATCCAAAACTACTCATTGAGAGTAAAATCATAAGGGGGAGAAGGTTTCTTAGGTGTGAGATTATATTCATGTCGCGATGGATTAATCAGGTTATTTTTGATTACTTGGATTTATTTTATGTGAACCTCTTTACTGGAAAAGAAAAGCGATCCGATTGGTTTACGGAATACCCTAATGCAAGAATCTTGCCATGAAGTTAATTCATTAAGAAAATGAATAGAATACATACAGGATTTCAGATTATCTTCCTTTTTCTTTCCGGTCTTTGGGGCAGGTGTATAAAAAAGGCTCGATTCCGAAGAATCGAGCCTTTTTAAGATTTATATTGAGCCGCGAGCCGCGAACTACTGATTAGAGAGCAACATCCCCTTTTTCTCCCGTTCGGATCCGAACGGCCTCTTCAATTGGGATAATAAATACCTTACCATCTCCAATCTTTCCGGTTTGCGAAGCGCTTACAATGGCATCAACAACCTTGTTTACGATGTCATCTGCCACTGCAATTTCAAGTTTTACCTTGGGTAGGAAGTCCACAGTGTACTCACTTCCCCGATAGATCTCGGTATGTCCTTTTTGTCTTCCGAAGCCCTTTACCTCGGAAACCGTCATTCCTTCGACTCCAATTTCGGACAGGGCGTCTTTAACTTCTTCTAATTTAAATGGCTTAATAATGGCCTTAATTAATTTCATATGAATCCTTCTTTGTAATTATAGTTTTATGGTGCAAGAGCCGGGTTTAGTTAGTGTATGCTTCCTGACCATGCTCGGAAATGTCAAGACCCCTTTCCTCTTCTTCTTCGCTGACTCGTACTCCCATTACCGCTTTCAACACAGAAAATACGATATAAGCGAAGACGAACGCAAAAACACTCACCAATAGGGTTCCCTTAATTTGGGTCGCCATCGAGAAATCACCTGTACCAAAAATGGCCACTGCGATTGTACCCCAGACTCCGCATACACCGTGTACGGAAATAGCGCCGACTGGGTCATCAATTTTGGATTTGTCGAGAAAGATAATGGATACCACAACCAAACCACCGGCAATTAATCCAATGATCAAGGCACCGCTTACTGAAATAACGTCTGCGTTTGCAGTTATTCCAACCAAACCGGCGAGTAATCCATTCAATGCCATGGAAAGGTCGGGCTTCTTTAGCATAAACCAAGAGACTGTGATCGCCCCTAATGCACCGGCACAAGCACCGAGTGTGGTGGTGGTAAATACTAGACCCAATGCACCCGGCTCTGCTGACAGTACCGAACCGCCATTAAATCCGTACCATCCAAACATGAGTAAGAATACTCCAATCGCGGCAAGGGGGAAACTATGGGCAGGAATTGGCTTGATGCCGTTTTCGGTATATTTTCCTTTTCTTGGTCCCAATACCATTACGCAGGCTAAGGCACCAAATCCACCAAATGCATGAACTACTGTGGAACCCGCAAAATCTTTGAATCCCATGTCGGCTAAAACTCCTCCGCCCCAATGCCATGATCCAGCAATGGGGTAGGCAACACCCACAAAGAGTACAGCAAATATCATGAACGAACCGAGTTTCACCCGTTCAGCAACCGCACCTGAAACAATAGTTGCACCCGTTGCAGCAAACATGGCCTGGAATATAAAATCGCCAAATCCAGTCATGGCCAAGCCCAGTCCGCCGTATCCCCAAGTGTTGCCACCATCCGCATTCAAGTCCCCGATCATACCTCCCCAACTAAACCATCCGTTGAATTCCCCCGGGTAATGAGTATTAAATCCAAAAAAGGCATAGGTAACCACACCGATAGAAATGATAAACACATTTTTAAAGAGAACATTCACCACATTCTTCCTTTGGCAAAGACCCGACTCGAGCGTGGCAAACCCAAGGTGCATTAAAAAAACCAAGGCCGCTGCGATTACTGTCCAGAGCATGGATGTGGTAAAGAAATCATAAGCCGGAGCGTATTCCCCCTGTGCTTCGAGTAGCTCATTGTAGTCGTCGACTGGGCCGGCCTCTTCTTCGACTTCCGTGGCCGCGGGTGCTTCCTCGTGGTTATCTGCGTGAACGGGCAGGGCGTAAGAAAAAAGCAAAGCGGCCGCCAGAAGTAAAAACTTCCATGGGGCGGTTCCTATGCTGGTGAGTGATGCGTGTTTTGTATTCATTTTTTGTTAGTTGTTACTATTCAGTTATTTATACTCAAGTGATGTATTATTCGATACCGAGTTTGCATAAGTCGTGCCAAGAATTTTAAAACTCAAAAAAAGTACAAAATTTCCATGAATCTTTTTCATCGAAGTGTAAAAATTATTCACATCTCTGAAATCTGGCTTTGGGATTCTATTTAAAAAATCGAAAGTTTCGTAGGGTTGATAATACCCTCCATTTCTCCCACCTTGTCATCGCAAAGGCCCAGCCTTTGACGATCTACTTTGTTTCAGTAATCGTACCGCACTGTCCGTACGCGTCGATTGCATGAAGCGGATTGCCGCGTTGCTCACTTATTTCCCTCCTCGCAATGAGAAGGGGCGTTTTGATCAATTGGACAAAAAATGAAAGATCTTTCCCTTAACGCTCAACCCCAAGGAGAGAGCGTATAAAAAAGTCGATTCGTTTACGGAATAAGTATTTTCCTTCCCCAATCCCATGCCCGGCTCCGGGAATCATAAAGAATTCAAAATCCTTTCCCGCCCGTACGAGGGCATCGACTACTTGAATTGTCGATGCGGGGTCGACATTTTTATCCAGTTCTCCCACAGTGAGCATAAGATCACCCTGCAATTTATGGGCATGGAATACATTGGAGCTTTGTTCGTAATGAGGGCCCATTTTTCCCATCCATGCCTCGTTCCACCAAATTTTATCCATCCGGTTATCATGGCATCCACAGTCGCTGACGGCGGCTTTGTAAAATTCTCCATGGTGGAGCAGGGCAGATAGAGCATTTTGTCCACCGGCACTTCCGCCATAAATTCCGACTCGGGATAGGTCGAGCCATGAATATTTTTGAGCGGCTGCTTTGAGCCAGGCAATACGATCGGGAAAGCCGGCATCGGCCAAATTTTGCCAACAATGATCATGAAATTTCTTGGATCTCCAATTCGTGCCCATTCCATCAATTTTGGCGATGACAAATCCGAGTTCGGCCAATCGTCTCTGGGATATCTGGAGACCAAATCTTTTAGGGACATGAAAGCCATGCGGACCGGCATAGATGTTTTCGATCACGGGATAGATTTGGTTGGGATTAAATTCTGTCGGTTGGATGAGAAATCCGTGGATCATAGTCTTTCCATCTCGTCCGGGGGCGGAAAAGCGAATGGGCATGGAATAACCTTCTTTTATAAGATCTGAAATATCCTGCCGGGCGATTTCCTTGATGAGTGAGCCATCTTGGGCGGATCTTAATTCGGCAACTTCCGGATGGTCGAGCCTGGACCAACGGTCCACAAATAGGGAGCGTTCGGGGCTGAATTCCCAACGGTGTGTTCCGTCTCCCTGGGTCAGAATGGTCAGGTCTGATCCGTCCAAGTTTACTTTGGCGAGATGGAGATGGTAGGGATCCTGATCCGGGTGGATTCCCATGGCGGAAAACCAAATGACTTCATTCTTTTTATCCACATGCTCGATTTTACGAACGAGCCATTTTCCCTTGGTGATTGGATTGATTACCTCCCCGGTGGTAGCATTGATCCGGTAGAGATGATTCCATCCACTCCTTTCGCTTGCCCAGATTAATTGCCCGGACTGGTCGAGCCAGTGAAGCATGGTTTTTTGGGAGTAATCCACAAAGGTGTCAGGAGATTCCCGAACGAGGTCGGTCACTTTTCCTGTTGAGGAATCGATTGAAAGAAGGGCGAGTTCCTCATGTCCACGCTGGTTAAAAAGAATATGTGCGGACCGACTGTCTTTGGACCAGTGCTTAAATTGAACCGACCAGGAATCAAGAAAAGGAGATTCGTCGACTGGAATGGGGGTCTTTTTTTTCAGGTCAAAGAGGATGGGGCGACGTTGAGGACGGGGATCGCCAGGTTTGGGATAATTGATGAACTCGATGGTGGGTTGAACCTGATCTTTGGGAGAACTACGAAGTAGGGGGATCTTACGCGGAATGACCCGGGTAGACCGAAACCCAAGGGCGTAGCGCTTATTAGGTGAGTAGTGAAATTCGCTAAGGAAGGAATCTTCTTCTCTACCATTACGGGTAAGGTGGATATCCTTTTTATCTTTTTTGATTAACCAGACATTATACTCGCGAATGACCAGTTTTGAAGGAGGAGTGGAGTCAGGCTTGGGGGCGGGGGTGGACTGTTTCATTGCCACCCGGCGGGAACGGGAGTCAATTTTGGCAATACAGTCGTGGTTGGAGGCGGTAAAGATACCGGTCAGATCGTTGGCGGAAAAATCAAGTACCCATTGATGCCCCGCAAAGGTCGAAATCGATATATCGCCACGGGGTGGGATGGTTCCATGGTTTTTAAGTTCCCCTTCAAAATCAACCCAGTAAACGCGGACCGGACGGGGAAAGGAATTTTCAAAGGTGATGGATACATTATCGGAACTGGCGGGACTGCGACCCCAGCTTGATTGAGGGGGGAGAAATAAAGAATCGTCTTCGTCTGTGGCTGGATCCTGAGAGACAGATTTTTTGGTTTTACCGGTCTTGCCATCGATGAATTCCCCCTTTGCATCTTTTCCCTTCCCGGATTTAAGGATGATTCCATTATCCTTCCATTGGTAATTCAATTTCAATGGCTGATATGCCTTTTGAAATTTTGGACCGATCTCGTCGGAGCGTGAATACCGGCGAGAAATGGAATCGCCAGTTTTCGGAGAATCAGCCTGAATGGAGTGCACCAATCCCCCTGGAGAGAGAACGAGGAGTAAAAAAGCAGAAATGATCCGGTGTTTCATGATTAAGTGAAGGACACCGGATGGGCTTCGAATAAAATAAGGTTTAGACGTCCTCGGCGGTGGACTTAACCTTGAGGTCGCGGAGTTGGCGATCGGTTACAGTACCGGGGCTGTCGGTCATTAAGTCCTGTCCTTTTTGAGTTTTGGGGAAGGCGATTACATCGCGGATGCTTTCCTTGCCCGCGAGGATGGTAATCAGACGGTCAAGGCCGAGGGCAATCCCACCGTGGGGTGGGGCACCATATTCGAAGGATTCAAGCATGTATCCAAATTGGCTTTTTACCACATCGGCCGGGATATTGAGGACATCCTCAAAGATTTTCTTTTGCACATCGGGCTGGTGAATACGGATACTACCTCCTCCTAGCTCCACTCCGTTGAGAACGATATCGTAGTGTTGACCCCGTACTTTCTTGGGTTCGGATTCGAGTAAGGGTAAATCTTCCTCCACTGGCGCGGTGAACGGATGGTGGGAAGCTACATAGCGACCCTCCTCCTCTTCGAAGTGCATCAATGGAAAATCGATCACCCAGAGAAACTTCCAGTCCTTGGGATCGCGAAGTGCCTGACCCCGCTTTTCTAAAAGTGTAGCTGCTTCCAAGCGAATACGACCGAGGATATTACAGGAGCTATCCCAGGAGCCAGCGGCGAAGAATATGATGTCTCCGTCTCCCACTTCGAGTTTAGACTTGAGAGTTTCCTGCTCGGCATCAGAAAGAAATTTGAGGATGGGGGATTTCCACTCGCCTCCTTCGGATTTAATAAATGCGAGTCCTTTAGCACCCAGTGATTTGGCGGTTTCTTCCAAGTGTTTGAGTTCACCCTGAGTAATATCCGCAAGTCCCTTGGCATTAAATGCTTTAACCGATCCACCTGATTTTACAGTGCCGGCAAATACCTTAAAGTCGGACTCGCGGAAGTCTTCGGAAAAGTCCTGAATCTCCATTCCAAAGCGCATGTCGGGCTTGTCGGAACCGAACCGGTTCATTGCGTCATTGTAAGGCATGCGCAGAAAAGGAGTGGTGATTTCCTCGCCAAGAGTTTCTTTCCATACCGTGGAGAGGAGACCTTCGATCAGGGCATACATATCCTCGCGGTCGATGAAGGACATTTCAATATCAACCTGGGTGAACTCGGGCTGGCGGTCGGCCCGGAGGTCTTCGTCGCGGAAGCAACGGGCAAGCTGGTAGTAGCGTTCAATTCCGGCCACCATTAGCATTTGTTTATACTGCTGGGGGGATTGGGGGAGGGCGTAGAATTTTCCTTCGTTCATCCGGCTGGGGACGAGAAATTCACGGGCTCCTTCGGGTGTGCTCTTAAACAGAATCGGTGTCTCGATTTCAAGAAAGTCCTGCTTGTCAAAAAATTCCCGAATTGCCATCGATGCACGGTGGCGAAGCTTGAGTGTGTTCAGGTTGCTCTCTCGGCGAAGGTCGAGATAGCGATAGGTAAGCCGGAGGTCTTCGCCCACTTTATCGGCAGAGTCGTCCATCGGGAAGGGAGGAGTCTTAGACTGATTGTGTACAATGATTGAACTGGCAAAGAGCTCGATATCTCCGGTGGCCAGGTTGCTGTTCTCCGTTCCTTCGTCGCGGTTGCGGACTTCTCCCTTTACCTCAATCACACTTTCGGGTTTGAGCTTGGGGAAGAGTTCGGAAAGGGTCTGGTTTTCGGGGTCGAGTACGACCTGGGTCTTTCCTTCCCGATCGCGGAGGTCGAGGAAAAAGACGCCTCCGTGGTCGCGTAGGGAATCGATCCACCCAATTAAAGTGGCGGGAGATCCGGCGTTGTCTTTGCGAAGTTGATTGCAGTGATGGCTACGTTTCATGCCTAATATAAATAAAAATAAAAGTTCAATCATAAGGAATCCATTCTCGGATGGCAAGTATGCTATGAGCCTATTGGGAGGTATTGTATGAATTTTTTACAGGGAGGAAAGGAGCGAAGGATTTTTAAACTCGCCATTCATCAGTGGCGTGGCATGGCTTGAGGGTATGAGCAATCGGTTTGTAGTAATTATGGCAGGCGGACGCGGTGAGCGTTTTTGGCCTCAAAGTCGTTTAACGCGTCCCAAGCACCTTCTTCCCATCGTGGGGGATTCTCCCATGCTTGCCCAAACTGTGGATCGTTTGAAGGGGTTAGTACCACCGGAAAATGTTTTTGTGATTACCAATAAAGAACAACGGGACGCGGTCCTGGAGAGTTGTCCCGCACTACTCCCCGAGAGAGTGATTGGAGAGCCCGAGGGAAGGGACACTGCCGCAGCAGTGGGGTTGGCCGCTTTATTAGTGGACCAAGAAGCAAAGGATGCCGCATTTGCATTGTTACCAGCGGATCATGTAATTGAGGATGGAGAGGGCTTCCGTTCAGTATTGACGAGTTCTTTTGAAGCGGCTGAACAAGATGATTACCTGGTTACAATTGGAATTAAGCCAAGTTTTCCGGCGACTGGTTATGGATATCTTTCTCAGGGAGAGGAATTGAATAAGGTACTGAATCGACCTGTTTCCAAGGTCGATCGATTTGTGGAGAAGCCCAATGTAAGCACGGCGGAGGAATACTTAAGTGAGGGTGGATATTTTTGGAATGCAGGAATGTTTGTTTGGAGACCTTCGGTTATACTTTCCGCTATCGAAAAGCATGCCCCCGTTCTTTCGGCGGGTTTAAAAGAATTACAGGCAGACTTTACTTCGACAGGTTCTCTCCTTGGAGCGATGGAAAAAGTCTATCCAAAACTGGAGAAAATTTCCGTCGATTTTGCCGTTATGGAAAAAGCGGAGGGGGTAGTCATGTTGGTGTCTGATTTTGACTGGGATGATGTGGGGGAATGGCCGGCGATAGAAAGACATTATCCGGCAGATGGAAATGGAAATGTGTTTAAGGGAGAGGGAATTGCGGTGGATTCGAAGGGAAACTTGGCTTTTTCAGAACAAGGGCATTGTATAACCCTCCTTGGAGTGGAAGATTTAATTGTCGTTCAATCCGGGGATGCTACCATGGTATGCCATAAAGACCGTGCCCAAGAAGTGAAGGAACTTGCCCGGAAAGTGGGGGAAGCACACCCTGACTTAACTTAACTGTATGCCGGTTTATCTAGGAATCGATTACGGGACCAAACGGATCGGTTTGGCATGGGCTGATGAGTTGGGCATAGCCTTACCAATCGGAGCGGTTCCAGGAGTCGATGATCAATCCTATCTGGACCGCATCGCAGATTTGATTGAAGCGAAGGAAGTGAACGAACTTATTGTGGGGTATCCAATCCATATGGATGGAACAGTAGGGGTGCGGGCGAAGGAAGTGGATGTCTTTATTGCGACCTTGGAAAAGAGTTTTGCCATGCCTGTCCACCGAGTGGATGAGAGACTAACCAGTTTGGCTGCCGAGGAATCGCTAGGGGTACAATCCAAAAAAAAGAAGAAGAAAAATTTAGGGAAAATTGATGCCTCAGCAGCGGGAATTATACTACGCGACTTTATTGAAAATCGAAATGTGATTCCTCCTCCACAGGACTAGGCACAATGAACAACGAAGAAGTTGATTCTAGTACACGATGGTGCTGTGTGTGTGCCTACGATGGAACCAACTATGCCGGTTGGCAAAAGCAACCCACTAATGACGCGGTACAAAATAAAATTGAGGATGCATTACACAATATTTTTTCTACTCCGATCCGAACGATAGGAGCAGGTCGAACAGATGCGGGAGTTCATGCCAATGGGCAGGTTTTTCACTTCGATCATCAATGGACGCATGGCGTAGACAATATGTTACAGGCAATACGTGCCCATCTTCCTACTGACATTTGTCCACTTTCGATTGAACCAGTTTCTCCTTCTTTTCATGCCATCAGTTCGGCCAAAGGAAAGCGTTACCTTTATCGTGCGGTAAAGGGTTGGGCAATGCCACAGGACCAGGGATTCTGCATCTCGTTAAAAAATAAAAATTATGATCTGGAAGCGATGAGAAAAGCGTCCCAGTTTTTAGTGGGAACTCACGACTTCAGTGCCTTTGCTGTTTCTCACCGAAAGGAAGAAAAAGAAGATCCAGTAAAAGAAATTTGGAACATGACCGTTAATCAGAAAGAAAAGGAGTTCCAATTTGAAGTCGAGGGGAGTGGTTTCCTCTACAAAATGGTGCGCAGTATGGTGGGAGGCTTGCTGGAAGTGGGAAGAGGGCGTATTGAAGCCGATACCATCCGGGAAATATTACAAAGCAGGCAACGGACGGAGGTGGTGGTAAGTGCACCGGCAAAGGGCTTGTGCCTTGAGAAGGTTTAT